>Ga0213863_10001699_pt1 | contig 15846 bp, 12 predicted proteins | sample PICome_8_FD_160128 | JGI IMG/M metagenome (GOLD analysis project Ga0213863, IMG submission 160128) | Coastal seawater microbial communities near Pivers Island, North Carolina, United States - PICO497 | ecosystem: Environmental > Aquatic > Marine > Coastal | place: USA: North Carolina... | reverse complement strand
CTCTATAATATTCACCACCTCTCTCTCAGAGAAGACACCCCCCCCCCTCACCACTTCTGAACCAAAACCCAAATTGACACTGTGGTACTTTGGCGTACAACATTCGTTTTGGGTGTCAAACCGAAAAAGCGTCATTGGAGTTTTGATAGGGATTGAAGAAAAATTTAGTTGGAAATTTTATTTTATTAGGATTTTGATAGGACAGAGGTGATCCAATTAGTTGGAAACGTTTAACCTAAAAAAACGTAGGGACAGTAAAAGAGTAAGCCGGTGTCAAGTCTATGCGCCCTGTTCCTCGAAGAAACCACCCTCTTATCATGCCCATTCCTGAAGAGGTGCGTATAGTGTTGTTGACAGAGGTGCGCGCTCAGCTGCGCGCCGCGCCAGACAAGGTGGTGTGTCTGCGCAACATGGACATGGAGTTCAAGCCGGCGCCCGGGGACGCGCCGGACGCCGTGCGCGCGCTGCTTTCGGCCGAGTGCACAAGCTTCGGTGTTCACGATTTTGATTTGGCCGGGGTGCCCGTGCGGATGGTGTACGACGACGCGTATTTGAGCCGCAACACGGAGAGTGGCGTGCTGAGGCGCAACAACATAGCGTCGGACATGTTTAACGAGGAGATTTACGGGGACGTGTACCTAGAAGCGCGTGTAGAAAATGAGTAATATATTTTTATGTGATGTATTTAAGGTTGCTTGCTCTACAGTCGGAATATGGCCGCTTTTGCCTGGAGCGTGGCCGTGCCCGCCTCTCTGTACGTCACTCGCTCCCTTGGGACCACGGTCAGCCAAAGCCTGCTTCGCAACCCCGCGCCCGAGCCGCTCGACGCGTCCATCGACACGGACGGTGCCCTTGCCTCCGCCGAGGCAGCGCTGCGGTTAATCCCTGTATCTCCGACGGCAAGGCACTTGCGCTCTCTCGTCGAGTCTAGCGCCGTGCGTCTGAGAGAATTGCTTGACGCGGCCAAGCAGCGCCAGGACCGCACGTCGTTCTCTCGCATCTTTCGCGCTCCCTGCTTCCAGGAGGAGAACTCCAGGCTCCGCGCCGAGACGGACACGCTCAAGTCTCGTGTGCACCTGTTCCTCAGCGTCATGACCATTCTGCCGTCAACGTCAGACTACTTTAACTACCGCGAGGACGACGGCGAGGAGGTGCCAACCAGAGAGAGCACGAAGGAGCAGTCGCGCCGCCTTGTCAGCATGAACTTGCGACGAGAGAGAGCAAGAGCCAGTTTCGTGCGCACGTTTGCGCACACGCTGAGCGCGGGCGACGAGATGGCAAAGTCGTGTGATCTTAGCGAGGAGCAGAGCAGTGACTCCAGCGGCTCCGCAGACTCCGCAGCCGAGGATTCCGAAGAGGCGCAACAGACCCCAGAAGCGGGCGCAGCCAGCTTCGTGGTCGCGACACTACAAAACATGTTGCAGTAGGCTATGTAAATATATATATGCACAATTACAATTGGTTTTTCAATAAAATATGTTAGTTTTGAGACATGAACACGGCCGCGGCCACGACGACAGCGACCAGCACTGCCGCCCCGCACAGAATCATGAGAGTGAGCATGAGACACCACAGACGCTTGGAGTGTGTATCTTCCGCGCGCTCGAATCTGTCCCGCCGATTCAAGGCGCGCAGCCTATACTCCCACTCCGCGTCGGAGACGTGGGCCACAGGCGTCGGCGCGTAAGGTGCGGTAGGTGGGCCGGGAATCCGAGCCACGGGAGCCACCGGAGCCACCGGAGGCGACCAGTTGTCCATGAACTTTTCCTCCCCCATAAAGAGCTTGGTTGCTTGCCTGCTCCCCCTATAAATACTTATTCGTAAATTTAGAGAGACAGTGATCATGCCGGCTCGCCGCTCCAAAAAAAAGTCGTGCTGGTCCACGTTGTTCTCCGCTCTTCCGGCTGCCCCTCTCCCCCGCACGGACGTGCAGTGGTTGCTTTTTGCGGTGGCCCTGACTTTGGCCACCTGCGCGGCGCTGTCTCCGTCGGCAAACCTGCGCGCGGACTTGGTGTTTGCCGTCCCGATGCGCGCCGATCTGCTTCTCCCCGCGCGCAATCCCTCCGCGCACCTAGACCGAGGCTTCCGCCGCGACGTGCTGGACCGCCTCGCCGCCCTTGCTCCGCTGCACTGCGGGGAGGGCGGCGAGGCGCGATCCGCGCTATTCGCCCAGAATTTCATGCTGCGCGACGCCGCGGGAGAGGAGGAGCCCGTGGACGCCAGCGTGGTGCACTTCTGCGGCAACCCGGGCGAGACCATGGTATCTCTGCAGTTTGAGCCTCTGCCCGGGGCCTCGGAAGTCACTTGCGCGGAGGAGTACGTGGATTTCGCCGAGAAAGTGCGCCCGTCGCAGGGTTTCCTCAGCTACGCGCTCGTGGAGGACGGCTATCGGCGAGTGCGGCGCGCCGCCCGCAACCCGGGGGAGGCTTGTCTTGCGCAGCACGCCGTCGAGATCCTGGAGGCAACTTGGCAGTAGAAGCATAGTATTTACACGCTGCGCTGCAACCGCACAAAAGCCACATGGCCGATGCGCTCGAAGTGCTCGAAGTGCTCGAAGTGCTCGATTCGCGGTTGAATCAGAACGACGACGGCGTGGCGCCCGTGGAGCGCGTCAAATGCCCCGTGTGCAAGCAGAGCATTGCAAAGGGCACTTTTAACGTTCCCGGCGGCCACCAGTGCGCGGCAGTGGAGGAGACGAACAAAGACTTTCTGCTGCTGTACCAGTGCGTTCGCTGCGGGGACGTGTTCACGGGCATGTCCAACATCGGCAACTGGCAGTGCATGATGCATCCCGGCAAGTACACTCTAGACGGTTACACGTGCTGCGGGCGCAAAAAGATAGAGCCGTCGAACCCCGCCGTGCACAACATGGTGTGGGCGCGCCGAAACCAACGCTACCCGGACCCCTTCGACGCCCCGCCGTGCACGCCCTGCGACCACATGCACCACAGCATGCCGGACAGTACGAACGCGCTGAAGAAGAGTCTTGACGTGCAGAGAGATCTTCCGGACCAAGTCTTCGCCAACCTCACGCCCATGGCCACGGATCGAAAGGGCATTCAAATCATCGGGCCAGTCGACAACAGAGTCGCTGTGCTCGCGGGGCGAGATTTGTGTCCAACAGAAAAGAAGGGTGGGAGTCTTTTGTGAATTACGCAACGCTGTCGAAGCAGGACGCCGAAGCGTCGAGCCGGAACGGCGCGGCAGAAGCGCTCAGCCCCAGCTCGGGAGCCAGATCGGGGGAGACTTGCTCTGCGGTGACCGGGGAGGCGTCCGCCGGGTCCTCGACGCCGCAGCACAGGCGCACGCGCTCGCGCAGGCGCTGGATGCGCGACACCAGCGTCACGTCCTCGGCGTAGGTGCGCTCGAGCACCCTCAGCCCGCGCAGCGAGTCCGTCATGCGCTGCAGCAGCTGGCGCTCGGTGGCTTTCGCAACCTCCCCGTCCTCTCTGCGCAGATGGGCGATTTCGACCATCCCCGCGTTGTACACGTCCAGCACGGCGCGGAAGTCCGAGTGGCGGGAGCTGCCGTCCCACCACCGCAGCAGCGTTTCAGGCACGGTGAGCGTGAACCTCCCGTCTCGGCGATGGTACAGCTGGAAGAAGCGGCCGTGGCGGCACCGCAGGCGCTCGCCGAGCTGAAGTTTGCCCAACACCGACAGATTGACCATGACCGTCTCCGACATACAGTAACTGTACTGTGTCTTGCACACTCTCGCACACTCAAAGTTTACCCGCTAGGTATATATACACGATGAAACAACAAAAAAATAATGATTTCAGTACTTTAAGCTAGTATTTCGTCGTCATCGTCGTCCTCGTCGTCTCTTTTCTTTCTGCACAGTTTGCAGTGTCTCGTGGTCATGAAGCACACCGCCGTGCCCAGACTTCCTATGGAAAACCCGATCAGCATGAAGATAGCGTCGTTAATTCCGACGGTGACGCCCGATAACCCCCAACCGCCGCGCCCGCCCGCGCTCAGCGCTGTCTGGTTCGAGGCGGCGGTGGCATTCATGTCTTGACTGTTGTCTGGCCGCCACACGGCAAGGATATAGGTTAATTTTCCTCCTCGCACTCCTCCACCTTGTACTTTGCGTTGACAAGATTTGTCGTAGCGCTTGCGTAGTCCACGCGCATGGGTCGCTGCAATGGTTTTGCATGTGGGTCTGCAACGACCGGAGCGGCGATGGCGAGTTGGCCGGGTTGGGCTTGCGATCCTCCACTCCAGCCAAGCATAGGTAAGTCTGGGTTGGGTGGAACTACGTCGCGGTGCCCTTGATTATCAAGTGAAAGTTGCCACCCTTCTTTTTCCATGCTAAGTCGCTTCCTATCTATAACTTCTTTTTCCTGTCTCAATTTACCTTTGATTGTTGCCTTATTCTTGTCGTACTTGTCTAAAAGGTTTACAATGGTCGTTTGCATGGTGCCCAGCACGGCAAACAGAAGACTGTTTGTGCCGACATTCATACTCTCTACATTCGGACAAGACCACGGCCCGCTTCCTTTCAATCGTAAGGCACTATTCACGACAGCCTTGACGGCCGGGTGGTTTTGAACGGATTGAATTCCATTTGCTATAGTGCGCAACACGTTCATTTCATCGTTCAGCGCGTCTATACTGCCGTCCGTCGGATCTGCGTTTTGAAATGCTTGCCACTGTGACTGCAAGGACTTGTACAACTCGTTTTGTTCTTTGTAATCCAAGAGTGTTTTCTGCAGGGTGCCAACGCTTTGCTGCAGTGTTTGCAGGTTTGTGGGGCGGTCGCTGACCAACCCTTTCGCCCACTCGAGTAAACCACCCGGTTTCTGGTTGCCCACAAATATGTCCGCGTTGCCCGGAATATTGGACATGCCGTGTAGCTGTTGAAGCTGTATGTCTATTCGGCCAAGCGTAACCTCCATGTGTTCGGCGTTGTACCCAAGATATCCAGGTGTATACCTGTTTGTGTTGTAGTAATCAATTTGCAAATAGTTATCGTTTCCGTGGGCAATGCGTACAATCATGTCCGACATGTCTACTAAGGCTTTCTCCATTGCAGTGTTCCCAAAACGCAACGTGGGTACAGAAGGAAGTTTGAGTTGTTCTGTTATTTTCGATCTCAAAGTACCGGGAAGTTCTGGCAGTTTTATGCTTGGCAGTCTTTTTAACATTTGATTGAAGCTCATGGTTACATAATCGCGGGCACTCAGGATAAGTTTAACCATGTGAGGGCCAGCAAGGACTTTTGCAGTGTGCAGTGGATCTCCGGCCGTGATCGCCAGACTGTCAATTCCAAATTTCATCACTCCAAGAGATGACGCAACAAGGGCACGCTTCAACGGTTCTACAAAATCTTTTTCAAAATTTGAGTACACAAACTTTCCAGCACTGAACACTCCTTCTTGGTTTAGTTTCTTTCCGTACATCGCCGTAAAATTTGCAACGATTTTTGCGTCTTTCACAGGGTCCAATCCACCAGCTTTCAAATTATTTTTCATGTTGGTCCAGTACACATCTTGGTCCACTGCATCACACACTTTGTGTACAGTCTGATTGAACATCTGCGTGGCATTTTCAACACTTTCTTTGGCGACTCCGTAGGATTTCCAGAGTATAGCGGGAAGGTTGAAAAGAGCAATGCCTGCCGCTTTTGCGGCAGTGTAGAGAAGGGATGCAAACGAGCTGAAAAAGTACCATGTCCAATCGTAGTTGTAGATCAAACTTGCAATAATGGCAAGTCTACAAGAAGGCACCCATGCTTTCCTGAAGATGGCAATGGCGGGTTTTCCAAGACATCGAACCCCCACATTAAACTGGTCCACAATAAACGTTGCTATTCCAGGTAGAGCTTTGCAAAAGCATTCAATTAACCAGTTCAACGTTCCTCCGATCTGCATGGCTATTTTGCCAACTTGTTCGATCATCATTCTCGCTACTTGACACCCCTCCTGTTCCTCCGGTGTCATTTTTTGCTTCTGCTTCTTCTTGTTCTTCTTCTTGCCCTTCTTCTTTTTGTTCTTCTTACCCTTCTTGCCTGGTGGATTCATGTCCGTGGACGGAGCTTCGAGCTGCGAATCGTCGCTCTTAGATGCTGATAGCGGCGAATCGTCGCTCTGTGGTGTTGGATCCTCCGTAGGCGCATCGGAAAGCGCAGGTTTTACCGACGGTGAAGGCAAGTTGATTTGCAGTCGAATAGCCTCGATGATTTCCTCATTTTTGCGAATTGTCTCAATTTCCTGCTCGAGAAGCTGTAACACTTTTTGTAAGGCTTCCTCCCGTTTCCGGATTCGTTCGTCAAGCTGCTTGGCGTTCAAACTCATCTCCGTTATGGACCGTTGTGGATTGCTACTACGATAATAGACAAATGCAGTTATACTGAAAAAAAATTATTCAAAGTTTTATATCAATGACTCTGCGTTTGTTGCGAAACGTGTTGTAACCCTTGCCTCCTGTCAGAATGACGTATCGGTTTTCATCTCCTAGATGATCCTCGAGCAGATCTCTCATGCGCGCGCTGCTAGGCACCAACCGAATGTCCAGCTTTGACAAAAAATCCCCGAGCGGATCCTTTATCGAGACGGCGCGCCCGTCCTCCACAACCACCTCGAACCTAGCGTCCGCCAAAAGGTACCGCTTCACGTTTTCCACGTCAAAATCTTCCTGAAATCCGCTTCCAACAATGTAAAACGTGAGTTTGCGTGTTGGAAAAATAAGGCATTTGGCTATGATTTCGGGAATTCCGTGCACGGCCATGTGTCTGAGCCACTTTGACTTCCACCATTCGGTGTAGCGTGCGTTCCCAACATGAAATTTAGCGCTGGTGTCGTAATAATGTTCCGTGCTCCTCCATTTCGGCAGCCCCGTCTTGTCAAGCGCGTTCTGGTGCGCGCGCCTCAAGTGTTTGTCGTACTCCTGCTCCACTTTCTTCCAATCTTCGTACCACTCTCGCTTGCTTTCGCTGCACTTCACCTCGTAATCGACTCTCAACGATTGAATGGACATGAGACAAGCGTCTTTCTTCTTCGTGGCTTCCGCCTCTGTCTCTAGCACAGCTTTTCCCTTTTCCGGGTCCTTTCGGTGTTTATGGTACTTGCACCTCTGAAGAATGTTCATAGAACCTTGTAACTCTTTCAGTTTTTCGTCCATTTCCTTTCGCACGGCCGTCATTTCTGGACTCTCGTAGGGCACCCACTCGAGTGACACGCTGGATTCGTACCCCAAACGACGATTGCCGGCAACGGTGCCAGTCACACGGCGAAATCCGTACACAGGGCACACGTCTACATTCACGTAAAGGTTAATGATAGGTGTGTTCACGTGCACCCCCACTCTCTTCGACCGACGCGCTTTGTGCAGTCCCATTTTTTTCCACTCGTACGCACCTTCAAACAGGTAGGTGACGGGCTCCCAATCTTCATGCAAATGGGGTACGGCGAACATTTTTGCCGTCTTCTCCACAAAATCGACGAATTTCTGACGAGAAATCTCCGCCTTCTCCTTCTTCCTCTCCATAACAGCGGCGTATGCGTCCGCGGGCCCAAAAGAAGTTGGCTTGTCAACGTACAAACGCCTTCTACCCCTATACTTTTCGTGTTGTAACAGCTTCTCTGTGATGTTGTAGTGGATTTTCACGCCTGCCAAGGGCCACCCCCATGATTTGAAAGCGTAGTCCAAAAGACTGACGGGCGGATTTGTTCTCTTCAGATACTCTTTCACGGGCCGCGTTGATTGGCGCAGAAGCCAATGGTTGGTGAATTTATCAATACGCGCCCCATACAAGGTGACAAGAATATTTGGGAGCTCGGGGGGCAGTTTTCGTGCGCTGAGTTCGATCCATCGATTGCCCACCTCTTCCGCAGGAGGTTTCGGAGGCAGTTCGCCGCGCCGCAGGGTGTAGTCTTTGTACACGAACGGCGTGCGCGGTTGGATGATCCAAGGAGTGCTTAAAAGCTGACGATTCCGCGGCTGGTCTAAATTTTTGCCCTCGGTTTTGTACCACTGGCCTCCGGAGGGGTGCTTGTAAATGTCGTACTCGGAGAGCTGGAACAAGTCTTTGACGCTGAAGAAGTTGTCGAGTTTGGGAAACTTGCACATGTGCTCCACCACTTGCCCCCACGTCGTGAAGTTGAAACTCTTTGGAACGGTGCACGTAATTTTAAAGTTGCGCCCTTGCTCGGCCGGGTTCATGCCGTACGGCATGCAGATGTAAATCATGACGGACTTTCTGCCGGGTTGAGCTCCCGACAGCACAATATTCTCTCCTTTTTTAAACCTATTCAGCAACACTTTTGTCTGCACGGCTTTCCTAGGATTTTTCAAAACCCCCATTGTTATTTTTTGCTCCATGGACCACTGACGCGAAGGGTACACCTCATCCTTCCACCTTTTGTGCAGTTGCTCAATGTCTTGTTTCCAATTATTCAGATCGCCTAATCCAAAAAACTTTTCCATGGGAGTCATGTGAAATGGGTTCTCGTTGACGGAGATGATGCGCATGAACAGGTTGACCATGAGCTGCGACACCACGCGCGCGCGGTCTTTCGTAATATCCATTAAAAACGCTTTTGCTTTGTAAGTGGTCGTGCTCTTAAGCAGCAGTGACGTGAACAGAGACCACGACGCGCACCTGCCTGTCGAGCCGATGAGCAAACGCTCCCACAATTCTGTGTGTTCGCAACGCTGTGGATTGTAACTGTGCACTAGCTGCAGTGGAAGATATTGCGTTTTAAAAGTGTGCAGCCGATCTCCGTCTCGGGTAATCGTGCCGTTGGAGTCGAATAATAGTGGATGCTTTCCTGGTTCTGTGACGACAACAACGGCGTGCCCTCTGACAAGAGTGTAGAAGACTTGGCGTTCGTCGCGCAACTGACTTTTGTCGAAGGAGGTGTTGTGTACCAAGTTTACAAACTCCACGCCGCTTCCACGGAATACTTTCTCTATGAGCGGTTGCCAAAAGTCAAAATGAGGCACGTACCTGCACGACTTTGCCGTGGACATAGAGTTGGCAACGATATCTCTCATGGTCGGTTTGAACTCGTCCGGCGCGTTGTCTAAAAGCCACTGCATATGCCCTTGAATGATGGGGCGGTACTTGGCCATCATTTTTTTTCGAATGGATCTGCTTTCGGCTTGGTTGCCTTTTTTCTCCTCGTTATTTTCGGCAACATCGTTCAACTCGTCGTCCACGTTCTCGTCTTCGCTCGTGTGAAGCAAATTGTTCACGTCTTTCTTCGCGTCATCTTCCTCGTCAGAATCCATATCGTCCTCTGAAGACTCTGAGCCTGACACAGAGTACTCAGAACCTTCTTCTCTTTCCGACGCGACATCTTCTGAACTACTGTCCTCTCTGTAAGAGACGGGCTTTCCTTTGTTGCGAGCGCTGCGTCGTCTCCCGTTGTCTGGGGTTGTATCATCTTTTGCACTCTGATCATTCAGGAGTGTGGGGGCGTCTACTGTGACGACTTCGGGGCCAGTTAAATCGGCGCTTCTGGGGTCCAAATCAATGTGCACGTCTACTTTTGCTGATCGCGGGTCCAGCGCGTCCTTGCTGCAAATGTAAAACGTGTACTGGCCAATGGGAATGCGCAGCCACTTATCGTGCATTATCGATTTCCCCTTGGGCCATCGCTTTGCGGCGTCGCCGCGCCGCCCGCTGCTTGGCCAAATGAACTCTTGCGTCCACGGCTTCATGCAGAACTTGGGCCACGTTGCTGCATTGTTGGGATCCATGTCGCTGTCGTAACACTCCGCAATTCTGCGCAACGCCGTGTACTCCACAGGTTCCTCGCCGCGTTTCAGCGACTGGAGTTCTGCTGGGCAGAGCGCCACCATTAGCTTTACAATGATGAGCGCGGATCGATTTTGCCCCGCGTGGCAGTTGATCAAAATTGACTTGTCACCTTCCTCTATTTGAGAAAGGAGGTACGTTACAAGCGGAGGGAGGAGCGGAGCAGACGCCCCCTCGTCTGGAAACCGCTTCACGCGAATCACTTTTCCGGGTGGTGGGGGCGGATCGTCACCGCCATCATCGTCATCACCTGAGCTGCTGTCTGAGCTGCTGTCTGAGCTGCTGCTGTCTGAGCTTTTATCGTTTTGAGATACTAAACCTTCTCGCGACGGATGGTACATTGATATTTCCGCCGGGGTGTAAGGAGGATAGTCTCTTGTGTTGACACTCAATTCACTACTCAACTCCACCAACCCCTTCGTAATGTGTCGTTGTACAATATTGTACTCTTGTCCTGTCCTTTTTAGCACGCGCGTTTCTTTGACTGCATCCTCAATAAACTCGTCGCTCCACGGCTTTAAAATTCTATCTCTCCAATTCGTCCAGTACAGTTGAGGGTACATTGGCGGAATCTGGCCAGATTTTATGGGAATGACAGCCTGTCGGCCCAGCAAAGCCTTTAAATTCGGCGTGAGTGGCGTCGTCTGCTTCGTAGTACGCCAGCCTAAGAAAATGCGGTGTTGATCTTTTCTCAGTTTTTTACTGACCACTTCGTGCACCATGCGTTCGTAAAAAATAAGAATGTGACCAGGTGGAATAGCAATAGACTCTTTTCTCTTCTTCAACTGAGCATGTTTTGCCTTGGGAATTGTCGCAAAGCCACCGTTTTTTAGTCCAACCTCGCTGTGCGATTCAGGAATGCCGCTGAATGTCTGGTTAAAATCGTCTAGATTGATCCAGCCGCCAAAAATGTGATCACCCTCCTTTGCATGCTTCGACTCGTCTCGATGCCAAGACTCCGCCGAAGCCGCTTGGCCGGCTCTGCGAAACATCATGCGATCTATCACTTGCTCGAATTTGAGATTTGGATCGCGCTGCAGCATTTCCTTGAACACCGCTTCCAGCACGCAATTGTGCGCTTGCTTGCGTACCTTACGCGCAAACGCATTGTGGAAACTCGATGGGTTTCCAAGAGCGCCAAACCCTCCTCCCACAAATGGAACTGGTTTGTCTCGGAAAGAGGAGTGTGACTCATCAGAACCAAAATTTAACATAGCCTGTCCGTGTTTAAATTCCGGCATGGCTGCGAGTGTGGCTCTGAACTGTTCTCTCATAACTTTTACCTGGTCTGCACCAATGCAAGGAACAACAAGATAACCCTTGCGTTTCAATTGCCTCAACTCTTTTGAGGCTTTTTCGTCGTCATCGCCTTCGTCGGGGCTGCTGTCATCGTCGGGGCTGCTGTCATCGTCGGGGCTGCTGTCATCGTTGGCGCTGCTGTCTTCGTCGTCGCCATAGTCGCCATTGTCGCCATCGTACGAGCCGCTGTCATCGTCGGAGCTGCTGTCTATGTAGCTGCTGCGCCCTGTGGCAGCGTCAATGGTAACAAAGTTGTTGATGTCGTTTCCTGTGTCAAAGTCCTGCGTAAACACCTTTCGACTTCGGCTGACTTTCACTTTCATGTCGGCCATGCCGTACAAAAATTTGCGACTGCCCGCGCGGTGTCGAATCGTGATGCTCTTCCTGTCTCTTTGCCATGTGATGCCTGCAGCCCACTCTGACATAATGTACCCGTCACCGGGCTTCAACTCCATCCTGTACACAATGAATTTTTTTGTGTCCGGATCGGGGTACGGGAAAGACTGTTGAAACCTGCACCACTCGATGAAACGGGACTTTGTGCCTATGGATCCGCCAAACACCAGGTTTCGCTCCTCGTCTCCGTGAAACCCTATGCCGCCTGGCGGGAGCGGACTGCCAAAGTAGAAGTTGAGCTCGCAGTTCAATTTTGTTAAATTTGTCTTGTGATTACCGTACGGCTCTCGGTGCTCGTCGTTCAGCACCTCCTCTCCTAGCTCCTGGATCCTTTTCCGCGCGGCCGCAAACGCTGGCAGTTGTTTGAACGGAATTTCCGACGACGTCAGTTTTGGTATGTACCTGCCTTCCCCGCTCCTTTTTCTCGCGGCCGACAGCTGCTTGTGAGCTAAGTAGATGCCTGCCGGGCGTGCGTGAATTTTGTCAACAACGTTTGTGTTCCACCGCTTGTTCTTGTGATTCGTTTTCGTTGGCCCCCTGTTCTGTGAGTGCCTGTCTATGAATTTAGGTTTGATGCGCTGCATTTCCTTGACCATTGCGTCCTGTGAGAGATCACCGGCATTGAAAAAATTAGGCAAGTACACAACGCACGCTCTTCTATCTGGATGTTCTGGCAAAGGTATTTCTGTCAGTACCGCACCGGGTACTTTAGATGCTAGCATTTCGCAATCTTTAAAACTCAGAGGATTGCGTTTCTTTGTCTTTGTAGCAAGACCGCTCGAGTCAGACTCTGCAACACCCGCAAACGTAATAGCAGCAGACTCCCACTGAACCCACTTCCACGGTTTGTTTTTGGGGGGTTTCACTAGCACGCCGTTCAAATCCTTTGGTGGGCGTGTGGGCTCTGATGCACTGGCTTCTATGCGATCGTCTATATCCGCTTTGTTCGTGGCCAAGCGCCACCATTTCTGCCCTTCTGACATCAGCACGCTTTCCTCTGCGTTGCTTGAAGAGCTACCTCTATTGTCGTCATCGTCGTCAGAGCTGCTGTCGGAGCTGCTGTCGGAGCTGCTGTCGGAGCTGCTGTCGGAACTGTTGCCAGAGCTGCTTTCTGATGTTTCTGTGATGACAAGTTTGCTTGGTTTTCGCTTTGCAGATCTAAGATCGTCGTCGTCGGAGCTGCTGTCGGAGCTGCTGTCGGAGCTGCTGTCGGAGCTGCTCTTTTTCTTTTGTCCCTTGCTGTATACGCTGTTATTGATTTGCAGTGCCAGAGCCTCGATGACTTCCTCAATCTTGCGAATTCTGTCATCTTCCTCTTCAATTTGCCGTAGAACTCCTTGCAGGGCTTCTTCTTTCTTCCGGATCACTGTTTCAAGCTCCTTGATGCTTCTGGTGCGCTCCTTTTTGTCCATGATTGTTAATTTTTCGCGGAAATTACCAGCCTCCACTTGTACACCCCGTGTCTTTTTCTCTCTTCTTTCTCTGCACTCATTGTAAATATACTAGAAATAATTTTCGTCCAAAACGGCCACGCCGCTCACGCACCAGTTCGCCACGCGCCGCGCCGTGCGCGTGATGCCCATGCTGTTGATGGCTTTTACAAGACTTTTCCGGAACGGCATCCCCTCTGCTATGGCATGAGACTTCACGCGCTGGGCAAAATTCAACATGTCTTCCGTAGAGCAGACCCCGTGCTGGATGAGCCGCGTCTGCCCGTACAGCCCCACGCCGGGCACGGTAGTGAGAGGCGTCTGCCACCAGTTGAACAGCGCTCCGCAGATGCGAGGAAACGTGTTGAGCGCTGCGTGCAGCATTTTCGCGTCCGGCAGAGCGTCGTGCGCCCTTCCCGCTACCGTAGTAGCCCCGACGGATTTTGCGACTTCTCCGAGAGTGTAGCCCTCCGTGCCGTCCGCGCGCAGGGGCGGCAGCACCTGCCTGAAAAACAGCAGGCTGTCGAAGAATCGCCACGCCGGCGGAAACGCCACGCTGCACCTTTGCAGAGCGCTCTTGAGGACGGGGAGATCGGCTCGGAAACAGCCGTGGGCGATGAATATGGCCGGGCGTGGCGCGTTGGGCGCAAGAGGGATCGCGTGCGCGGGCTGCGGCATGCACTCTTGCACGAAGGCGACGAGTTTTGCGAACGCGACGCTCAGTGCCATCGCCTGGTTTCGCTTGAGCCAAGAGCGCGTGACTTTTCGACAGCCCTTGTAGGTGTGGTAGGCGCGCAGCCGAGCCGCGGCGACGGCAGGGTTGACGACGACCGAAAACTCTTTTCTCGTGGCGCAGTGCACGGCTGCAATGGAGTGTATGCGCGTCTGGTGCAAATCCTTCGTGAGATCTCCGAGCCACTCCATATCAAAGCAGAAAAGGCGCGTGTCTCCGGCCATGGACAGGAACTCGAGTGACATGGTGGGACCATCATTGACTTCATTTTCGAAGGTATATACAACAACGACACTTTGCTCTGCAAAACTCGGCAATGGACGCCTCGGACAGTCTACGCGCTTTGGTCGTGAAATGCGTGTTGCTGTTCGTTCTCCTTCACGTGGCGCTGCTCGCGCTCGCCAATGAGCCGCTGAACGCGTACTCAAAGTGGGCCGAGGTGCTGACCCACCTGTTCGCGCTGCCGGCGGTCATTCGCGGCAAGCAGATGCGCGAGCAGATCATCGTCGCCACCGTCGTCAGCGTCGCGTACCACTCGGTGCGCAACTTCACCGATATGAACTACAACGGCATTCAGCGGTTGGACCACGCCATGAGCACGGCGCTCATCGCCACCGTGTTTTTGAAGTACTTTGCGCACATTTCGCACGTGCTCGGCATCATCGTGCTCATGGCAGCCTCCGCCGCCTCGTTTGACTTTGGCAACGTGCTTGCCAGCGCCGTCACCGCGGCCATCCTCGTGTTCATCATCGCCTTCCCTTACGTGGACAAAGCCGCCTACCAAATCATGGCGTTCCTAGTCTCGTGCCTGAGTCTGGGCGGCGTGGCGCCAAAGGTGGAAGAACTGGCGTACACGAAGCAGGTGCGACGGCGCCTGCTCGCCGCCTTCGGTCTGCAGGTGCTGTCGGTCGTGTTCTACTACGTGGGGGACCGCGTGGAGCGCCTCTTCCACTGGAGCCACTGCCTGTGGCACGTTTTCGCGTACACGTGCCTTTACGTACTGGTGGACGTTATCAGCGACAAAGAGGAGGTTCCAGAAGCGACCACCCTGGCTGCTAGTGCGCCCCCTCGCCCCTCACGCAAAGCTTTTTCGCCGGTCGGCGCGCCTGCGGTCGCTTCCCGCGCTCACTTTCGCTTCTTTTAGCCCCGGCACCACGTCCTCGAAGGCGCGCCGGTCGTTGTCGGCCATATACCCTAGCGCCCGCATGCTGCGGCGCCACCTCGGCAGCAGCACGAACATGTGGAAACACGCGAGGCTCAAGCACACCACGCCTGCCGACATTAGCAGGCTGGCTCCGAGAGACAGCCAGGGCATATTCCTGTCTTTGCGGAAGAAGACACAGTATATATAGAATTGAGCACGAACAGTCGAAAACGACGTCCACCATGCCCGACGTAGACATAGGCGAAATGTGGAAGCGAGCCGCCGCGGACAAGCGCGTGGCGGTGCAGTGCCCACACGCCGTGTACACGGTCAGCACCGTGACAAGTCTCTCCGTGGGAGTGCGCACCTCTGCAGACTTGACAAATCTGGGGCTGCCAGTGCAGTGCGACTCTATTGCAGACGCAATTAAGGCAGAGTTTGCCTTTTTTTCCGAACAGCGCGACATCACGCGCCAAGTGTTTGTGGAAAACCTCGGGTACACCATTGCGCGAGGCATCCTGCGCAGCGTGTTCTCCGAGCGCAACCCACAACTGTTCTACGCGTTCGTGCAAATGGGACCCAACGACGAGCCCGACAATTTCGCGGTGTTGAGCGATCCGTTTTTGAGCGCAAACAACAATGTGCACGGGGCCGATATGATTACGGCAGCTCAAGTGAAGGCGATTCTGAAAGACTACAGACGCGAAGTGAGCACGAAAATGACAGTGGGCCAGCAGTACGCTCTGCTGCACGTGCAGCAGAAACTGCAGCGCGACCGAGATGAGGCGAACAGGAAAGCCAAAGTGGACGCCGAGCGCGCAAAACTTGTCGCAGATCGAGGCATCCAACCACCCGCTCCGCACACTGCCGCCTTTGCACCAAAACCACCGAGCACGGCGACACCCCTGCGCGATGAGATGCCGCTGGTGACGTTTGGAAGCACCGGCACCGTCGTGGTGCCGCTGGGGGTGCCCGAGAACACGCCGGCGATCGCGCCAAACACCGTCGCCGCCATGAGCACCACCGTGTCCGCAGCCGTGTCCGCAGCCGTGTCCGCAGCAACGGCGGCCGACGTGGT
>Ga0213863_10001696_pt1 | contig 15865 bp, 5 predicted proteins | sample PICome_8_FD_160128 | JGI IMG/M metagenome (GOLD analysis project Ga0213863, IMG submission 160128) | Coastal seawater microbial communities near Pivers Island, North Carolina, United States - PICO497 | ecosystem: Environmental > Aquatic > Marine > Coastal | place: USA: North Carolina | collected... | reverse complement strand
CCAGGGCGGGGATTATTAAGCCATCTTCAAAGTCTTGAATAATCACGGTTTCTCTCAGGTTTGTGAGGGCGGCGGATTTTTTTCTAATAAATGGAGGTTGAGTGCGTCTTAGATATCAGTCGAATATTTGACAACTTCCGAGCTTGCTCCTGATGAACTTACTACAAACATTCTAAATATGAAGAAAATCATTCCTCTCACTGCTCCCATTCTTTTTCTTACTCTTGGCTTTTTTCTGATTGGGCAGGCTCTGCCAAACAGCCTTATGGACCAATGGAAGGATGTGGAGTCGGAGATCAAGAAAGGTTTACCCAAGACGGCGATCGAGAAAATTGATCCACTGATCAAACGGGCCTTGAAGCATGGGTCTCATGCAGTGGCCATACGGGCAATTGGCCAGAAGATCAATTTGGAGGGAGCTATTGAGGGTAATAAGGCCGAGGAAAAGATTGCCCGAATGGAAGAGGAGATCGCCAAGGCACCCGAGGCATTGAAACCGATGATGCGGGCCGTACTTTCCAACTGGTATTGGCAGTATTTTCAGCAAAACCGTTGGCGTTTTGCACAAAGGACCCGGACGGCCGAGGCTCCGGGAGAAGACATCACGACCTGGGACTTGCCCCGGATCCTAGCAGAGATCGATAAGCAGTTCCAAAAGACTCTGTCTTATCATGAAGTTCTGAAGAAGGAAGCTATTGGCGACTATGACTTCCTTTTGAATAATGGGAATGTGCCCGAGAGCTACCGTCCGACCCTTTATGATTTTGTGGTGCATGATGCCTTACGCTTTTATTCCGCGGGCGAGCAAGCTGGATCCAGAGCGCAGGATGCCTTCGTTCTTTCCGCCGATAGCTCGATTTTCGCATCCGCCAAGGATTTTATGGGCTGGGAAATTAATTCGGAGGACGATGAGTCACCCAAGATCAGGGCGATCAAACTTTATCAGGACCTATTGAATTTTCATAAGAATGGGGAAACTCAGGATGCATTCATTGAGGCCGACCTTCTCCGTTTGCGTTATGGGTATAATCAATCTTTTGGAGAGGAGAAAAACGCCCGATACAAGGCAGCACTTAAGCGATTCACCCAGGAATGGGCCGATCACGAGATGTCTGCCCGTGCGATGTACCGACATGCCGATGTTCTGCGGGGTGAAGGTGAGCTTGTGGAAGCCCATAAAATGGCTACGCGTGGGATCTCGGTTTTTCCTGAAAGCGTGGGAGCCAAGGAATGCAGCAACCTCATTAACCAAATTGAGACCAAGTCCTCATTGGTTAAAACCGAGCGGGTGTGGAATGCTCCGTTCCCGAAGATCCAATTGCGCTACCGAAATCTGTCCAAGGCTTATTTTCGGGTGGTTTCCTATGACTGGGTGACTTACATGAGAGAGTCGGACCGCCGCTCGGAGTATATTTCTTCAGAGGAAAGGATGCAGTGGTTAGCAAAGAAACCGGCAAAGGAATGGTCCGTCGACCTTCCGCCTACCAAAGATTTCAAGGAAAGAGTCCAGAAAATCACCCCGCCTAAGGATCTTAAGCCCGGTTCCTATTTTCTTTTTGCCAGCCATGATCCTGAATTTAAGGAACAGGAAAATGAAGTTAGTTACTCAAGTTTCTGGGTGAGTGACTTATCTGTGGTCACGCGTACACAACGACGTTCGGACAATTTGGAAGGTTTTGTATTGAACGCAATCAGTGGCGAACCGATCCAAGGCGCAAAGGTTCGTTCGTGGAAGCGTGAGAATAGTCGTAAAATTGACCTTGAGACAGTGAGGACCGATGCCAACGGTCTATTCAGCATCAAGCAGGATCAAGCAAGGATTAGAACTCTTGTCTCTTATCAGGGTCAAACACTGGCATCGACCGATTTTTTTTATGTTATAAAAATTAACAATCGCTCCAGGCCAAGTGAACGCTCGGTTTTCTTTACCGACCGGAGCCTTTACCGACCCGGTCAAACCATTCGTTATAAGGGCGTGTCCTATCATATTGATCAGGATAAAGACAATTATAAGGTAATCCCCAATCGTGACCTCACGGTGGTTTTTCGTGATTCCAATAATCAGGAGATTGCCCGGGCCAAGCACCGGACAAATGACTATGGATCCTTCGAAGGTAGCTTCACTGCTCCGCGTGACCGTCTCATGGGTAGGATGCACCTTCAGGTTGATGGATCCAATTCCCCAAGGGGGTCGGCTTATTTTAATGTGGAGGAGTACAAGCGGCCCAAGTTTCAGGTGACGGTGAACGCTCCGGCGGAGCCGGCTGTGCTTAACCGCAAAGTGAAGGTCCGTGGTTCGGCCATGGCCTACACCGGAGCGGCAATCAATGATGCACAGGTCAGGTATCGCGTCGTCAGGCAGGTTCGCTTTCCGCCCTGGTTGCGCTGGCATTACTGGTGGAGACCTCTGACGGTCATAGCCCCCGAAGAGATTGGACAGGGCACTGCCCGCACCGGAGCGGACGGCTCCTTTGAGGTCGAGTTTACCGCAAAACCGGATCCCGGGGTTCTGGAGAAAGACGAACCCACTTTCCGCTACACCGTATATGCGGATGTGGTGGATGCTACCGGTGAAACCCGCACGGGGGAGACTAGTGTAAATGTTGGTTTTGTTGCCCTGCAGGCATCCCTTTCGGCTGAGGATTGGCAAACCGAGGCCAAGCCGGTGAAGGTGACTCTCAAGACCACTTCGCTCGATGGAGAAGGACGAATTGCCCAAGGATCTTTAAAGATTCATCGGCTCAAGGAACCCAAGAAGGTCCAGAGAGCCAGGCTTGGTGAGCCATTTTATCCCACTCACCACCGGGGTGGAATGGGTGGTGGGCATAAACCCGAACCCGATCTTTCCAATACCAGTTCCTGGGAACTGGGCGAAGTGGTTGCCACCCAGGAATTCACCACCGATGGGGAGGGGAATAAGGAATTATCCTTTACATTGGAGGAGGGTGCTTACCGTGGAGCTCTGGAAACGAGGGACCGTTTTGGAAAGGAAGTCAAAGCGCTTCTGCCCATTCTGGTTCTCAATCCCAAAGCCAAACGCTTTGGCGTAAAGATTCCCAATCATGTTGCCGCACCCACCTGGCGGGTTGAGCCCGGGGATTCGTTCAATGCCTTTTGGGGGACTGGTTACCGCAAAGGACGTGCCTTCGTGGAGATCGTTCACCGGAACAAAGTCCTTCAATCCTATTGGACCGATGGCAAGAAAACCCAGGCAAAAATCGAACAGAAAGTTAGCGAGGCAATGCGTGGGGGCTTCACCCTTCGTGTCACTTATGTTCGTGAAAACCGGGCCTACCTGACAGACCGACAGGTAGAGGTTCCCTGGACGAACAAAGACCTCGAGGTGAAGTGGGAACGCTTCACCTCCAAACTTGAGCCGGCAGCTAAAGAGACCTGGACGGCGGTGATCACGGGTCCGGATGCCAAAAAAGCGGTGGCAGAAATGGTGGCGACCCTTTATGACGAATCTCTGGATGCTTACCAACCTCACGATTGGCAAAAGACATTCTCCAATCTGTTTCGGCGTGAACATTCCAACCTCAACTCTCGCTTTGAAAACTCATCCTTGAATTTACGCACCTTACACGGAGGATGGAAAAGAAAGAACGAAAGCATCAAATGGTCACACCGCAGTTGGCACCCTGAAATGGTTGGATCTCTATGGGGTTATCGTGGTGGGATGTTGGCAAGGAGAGGTCTTCGAGATCCTGTCGCAACCCTAAATTCATCTGCCGATTTTTCTTTTTCGGCTGAATCTGCACCGCTAATGATGAGACCAAAGAGTGCAATGAATAAGTCTGCTGAATCAGTTGCTGAATCTGTTGATTTTGCGATGTACGATAAGACGCCTGATAGGGATGCATCACTATCATATGGTGCTTCGGGTGATCCAGGAGCTGGTACCGTTGGTATTGACCTTTCGGTGGTAAGCGCCCGCAAAAACCTTAACGAGACTGCCTTTTTCTTCCCCAAGCTAATTTCCAATGAGGACGGGGAGGTTCGCATGGAATTTACCATGCCGGAAGCCCTGACCAAGTGGAAGTTTCTCGGATTTGCTCACGATAAGAAAATGCGCTCGGGTTTCCTCAGCGATAGTATGGTCACGGCCAAGGATATTATGGTCCAGCCCAACCCGCCGCGCTTTCTGCGTGAGGGAGATGAGATCGAGTTTACGGTCAAGGTCTCAAACCAGTCACCGACCATTCAAAAGGGAACAGTCCGTCTGACCTTCAATGATGCCCGAACTAACCAAAGTGTGGACCGGGAACTCGGCAATAAAGTGACCGATTTGAATTTCGAGATACCGGCCAAGCAGTCCCGTACTTATTCATGGAAGATATCCGTTCCTGATGATCTGGGAGTGATCACCTACAAAGCAGTGGGGGGAACCGGTAAGATTTCCGATGGGGAAGAGGGATACCTGCCCGTTCTTTCCAGACGGATCTTTGTGACCGAATCGATGCCTTTGCCCATTCGGGGAGCCCAGACCAAGAAGTTTAACTTTGAGAAACTGGTGGCGTCGGGCAATTCCAACACCATCACACATAAGAACTTTACCGTTCAGATGGTTTCCAATCCTTCCTGGTATGCGGTCATGGCCCTGCCTTACCTGATGGAATTTCCCCATGAGTGTTCCGAGCAAACCTTCAACCGGCTCTATGCTAATTCTCTGGCCCGTGAGATCGCTAGCTCAGATCCCAAGATTCGTCGCATATTCGATCAGTGGAAGGGAACCAAGACACTGGACAGTCCCTTGGAAAAGAACGAGGATCTGAAGTCTGTCGCACTGATGGAGACTCCATGGGTACGCCAAGCTAAAAGCGAGAGTGAGGCCCGCCGAAATGTGGGCATCCTCTTTGACGATAACCGCCTCCATGACGAGAAACGCCGGACCTTCGAGAAGCTCAAGCAAATGCAACTGTCTGACGGAGCCTGGCCCTGGTTCCCGGGAGGAAGGGGGAATGACTATATCACTCTATACATCACAACCGGTTTCGGCCGGTTGGGTCATCTCGGGGTGGATGTCGATCCTTCTCTGGCCATCAAGTCGCTCAACCGTCTGGACAATTGGATTAACAAGACCTACCGAAGTATTCTCAAAAATGGAAAGAAAGAGAACAATCATTTGTCTTCCACCATTGCTCTCTATTTGTACGGGCGCAGTTTCTTCCTCGAGCAGCAGAAGATCAACCCCAATGCCCAGGAAGCGGTTGATTATTTCCTCGGGCAGGCCAGGGAATACTGGCTCAAACTGGGCAATCGTCAGTCGCAGGGACATGTGGCCCTCGCTCTTCATCGGTTTGGCAAAGACAAGGATACGCCCATGGCCATAGTCCGCTCACTCAAAGAGCGTTCGGTCACTGACGAGGAAATGAGAATGTTCTGGAGGGATGAGGAATTGTCCTGGTGGTGGCATCGTGCCCCCATCGAGACCCAGGCGGTGATGATTGAAGCTTTTGATGAGATTATGAACGATCAGAAGTCGGTCGAGGAATGTAAGATCTGGTTGCTTAAGCAAAAACAGACTCAGGACTGGAAGACCACCAAGGCGACTGCCGATGCCGTATATGCCCTTGTGCTTAGGGGAAGTGATTTGCTTGCCTCCGACGAACTGGTAAAAGTATCCTTTGCTGACAGGGCTCCGATCAAACCCGAGAATGTGGAAGCAGGAACCGGATACTACGAGAAGCGATTCGACGGTCCGGAGATCAAGCCCGATTTCGGAAAAGTCACCGTGACCAAGGTGGATGAGGGAGTTGCCTGGGGAAGCGTGCATTGGCAGTACATGGAGGATATCTCCAAAATAACTTCACACGAGGGCACGCCCTTGAAGATCAAAAAGACTCTCTACAGTAAGGAATATACGAAAAAGGGTCCGGTTCTCTCACCGGTACGGGGTCCCGTAAAAGTGGGTGATGAATTGGTCGTACGGATCGAACTGCGTACCGACCGGGACATGGAGTATGTTCACATGAAGGACCATCGCGGAAGCGGAACCGAACCGGTCAATGTTCTATCCACTTACAAATATCAGGACGGTCTGGGCTATTACCAGTCCACCCGTGACACCGCATCCCACTTCTATTTGGATTATCTGCCCAAGGGCACCTATGTATTCGAATATTCCGTCCGGGTTCAGCACCGTGGAGAATATCAGACCGGTATGACCCATGTGCAGTGTATGTACGCCCCCGAGTTCAACAGTCATTCGCGAAGTATCAGTCTGGAAGTCGAGTAGAGCCAACTGGGTGATGGTAAATCTAATTTTACAGAAATTTTGTAAGGAATCCGGTACGAATGACATTTGAATCCTGAACAATGTATTCTATAACAATCTTATGAACCGTCGTAACTTTATCAGGTCCAAGATCGCGGGGACTGCGATCCTGGCTTCCTCCGGTCTTGTCTGCAAGGCGAGTGCCGAAAATCCTCCCTCGATTAACGAAAAGACATCCATTCTTGATGTCGATGTTCTGGTTGTCGGTGGGGGGTCCGCCGGGCATGTCGCTGCTATACAAGCCGGGCGTCTGGGTGCCAAGACCGTCTTGCTGGAAAGGAATTCACAGCTTGGAGGAACCACCACCACCGGAGGCGTATGTTTCCCAGGACTATTTCATGCATGGGGGAAGCAGGTCATTTCGGGAATCGGTTGGGAATTGGTTGCGAAATCAGTTGAAATCGATGGCCGCAAACTTCAGGATTTCACCAGAAATCACCGCTCCCATGTGCCGTATCATGTCGATTTAAACGGACAGTTGTACTCACTCCTTGCCGAGGAAGCCTGCCTGGATGCGGGCGTGTCGCTTGCTTATTATCAATTTCCGGAAAAGGTCACTCAGACTCCCGAGGGTTGGCTGGTAGAAGTACGAGGACAGGGGGTAAACTATCAACTGGGCTGTAAGCAGATCATCGATTGCAGTGGGAATGCCACCGTGGTAGGTATGCTTGGGTTTGATCGTTTGCGTGGAGACGACCGTCAGCCTGGTACTCAGGTTGTCATATACAAGGGCTTGGATAAGGAAGTGATCAGCAAGAACACCAAACAGATTCAGCAAATGTACGATGAGGCCGTAAAGGAAGGCCGGTTGCAGAAGGGGGATACCTGGAGTGGCAAAGCGATGCAACCCATCCGCAGTACCAGAGGAAATGTGAATCATATCTTCGGTGCCGATTCCACCGATGCGGGTACCCAGACCCAAACCAACCTGGCGGGTAGAAAGTCGGTCCTTCGAATGCTCAAGTTCCTTAAAACCATTCCCGGCGGTGAGAATGCCAGTATTGACAGAATGATGAACGAAACCGCGACCCGTGAAACTTTTCGGATCAAGGGGGAGTCCACCATTACGGTGAATGATTACCAGAACGGAAGAAAATTTGACGATGCCCTGTGTTATTCCTTTTATCCCATCGACTTGCACACCAAGGATGGAGTGGTGCCCAAGCATTTAAAGCGCGGAGTGGTCCCGACCATTCCACGAGGTTCGCTGATCCCGAAAGGGTCGACGAATCTGATGGTCGCTGGTCGTTGCCTGTCCAGTGACCGCTACGCCAATTCTGCGGCCCGGGTGCAGGCATCCTGTATGGGAATGGGGCAGGCCGCTGCCTGCACCGCCGTACTTGCTGCTAAGTCATCAGTCACTCCTAAAGAAGTTCCCTTGGGTGAGATCCACGCACTCTTACACGAGCACGGGGCAATCGTACCGAGTTAAAAACTTAAAAAAATCCTTTTCCTTATGAAACTCCCACACCTTCTTACTTTATTAGTACTTTCTGCCTCATTGGCCAAAGCCTTGTCCAAGCCGAATGTGCTGTTTTTGGCCATCGACGATTTGAACGACTGGATCGGATGCCTGGGTGGGCATCCGCAGGTTAAGACGCCTAACCTCGACAGGCTGGCGGCGAGGGGAACTTTGTTTACCAATGCCCACTGCCAGGCTCCGGTTTGCAACCCATCCCGTACCTCTGTTATGCTTGGTTTGCGGCCATCCACCACGGGGATTTATTCCCTTCAACCATCCTTCAAAAAAGTACCCAAATATGCCAATCAGGTAACGATTCCGAAGGCATTCAAACTCAACGGCTATGCCACTTCGACCATGGGCAAGATCTATCACTCTGCTTTGCCCAAGGGAGAGTTCGACAAAGCGGGTGCCCGTCCTCCTCTCCGCAACCGGTTTCCTGATGAAAAATTGGTAAATACTCCCAAGAATCACAAGTTAGTGGATTGGGGGGTTTGGCCGCCCAAGGACTCGGATCAATTGGATTACAAAACAGCGGACTGGGCGGTACATGAACTTTCTCAAAAACCAAAGGATCCCTTCTTTATGGCGGTTGGCTTTTTCCGTCCGCATGTTCCCCTCTATGCATCGCAGAAGTGGTTTGATCTTTATCCGGAGGATTCCCTGGTTCTTCCACCCATTCGTCGCGATGATCGCAAGGACACCCCGCGCTTTTCCTGGTATCTGCACTGGTCACTTCCCGAACCACGCCTTAAGTTTTTGGATGAGAGCAAACAAGTGAAGAACAAGGTTCGCTCTTACTTGGCATCCGTGAGCTTTGTGGATTCCCAGGTAGGTCGGGTATTGGATGCTTTGCAGGAGAGTGGTTTGGAAGACAATACCATCATTGTCTGTTGGTCTGACCACGGTTATCACTTGGGCGAAAAGGAAATTACCGGGAAGAATACCCTGTGGGATCCTACCACCCGTGTTCCCCTGATGTTCGCAGGACCGGGGATTTCCAAAGGGGCCCGATGTGGACGTCCTGCCGAATTGTTGGATATTTACCCAACTCTGGCTGAATTATGTGGATTGAAATCGGTTCCCGAGGAGATCGAAGGCCTAAGCTTGGTTCCTCAACTAGAGGATGCCAAGGCTCCGCGTTCCCGTCCGGCCATGACCTCACATGGACCGGGAAATGATTCCGCACGCACCGAGACCCATCGTTTCATTCGCTATGCCGATGGCTCGGAAGAGCTTTACGATGTGAGAAAGGACCCTCACGAATTCAAAAATTTGGCATCCGATCCGAAGACTAAGAAACTTAGAAAAAAATTGGTAACCTACTTTCCCCAGAACCCGGCTAAACCGGTCGAGGGGAGTAATGCCCGGCTAATTGAAAGAAAAAAGGATGGCTCGGTTTACTGGGAAAATTCTTTAATCGAGAAAGACGCCAAGATTCCGGAGTACGAATAATTTTATTTAGGGATTAACAAATAAATCCGAAGCAATCACTTCGACGATTAAGTCCTGAAAACCAAGATTCTCATTTTCAACTTTCTTGAGAATTTGGTCGATGGTAGGGCGGTCGGAAATTTCCATCTGCCTCCCTAGAGCATATTCCATCAGTTTATTGGTTAGGGCACGAACGAATTTTGGATGTTCGTTCCTGAAATGCCACAAGAATTCTCCAAGATCATTAAATTCCTGACCACCGGGAAGAACCCCTGAAGCGTCAATGATCTTCCTTGGCCCATAGGTCGAACGGTAGCGACCGATGGCGTCAAAGTTTTCCAATGCAAATCCAAGGGGGTCGATTTTACGGTGGCATTCAGCACAGGTTGGGTCGGACCGGTGTCTTTCCATTTGATCCCGAATGGTAGTGGAACCACGGGTATCCGGTTCAATTGGTTCGATATCCGGGGGCGGAGGAGAGGGGGGGGTGCCGAGGATATTTTCAAGCAACCAGACTCCCCGGATGATCGGGGATGTATCGACTCCATTGGCAGTCACGGGGTGGATGGATGAATGCCCAAGCAAGCCACCCCGGGGATGGCCTTCCGTACTGACCCGGATAAAGGAATCAGGATTGGGGAAATCTGATTTTTCCACGGGTAAATGGTAGAGCCGGGCAAGGGCAGGGTTGGTAAAGGTGTATTGGGCAGTGAGAAATTCCGAGGTAGGCAAGTTGTTATCCAGTAGGTGGCGAAAGAAAACATGGGTTTCTTTCCGCATCGCGGGAGCAAGGTCATCGATATAGTATTCTTTAAAACGCAGATGATCGGGAGGGGTGGTGCCCAGATTATCGAGGGTGAGCCAGGCGTTGAGAAATCCGTCCACGAAACGGTCTGATTTTGAATCCCTGAGCAAACGTTCAGCTTGCGTTCTGAGGATGTCGGGATGGGAAAGCTCTCCTGTGCGGGCGAGGGTAAATAACTCACGGTCGGGCATCGAGGACCAGAGGAAATAACTGAGCCGCGAGGCGATTGCATGGGGGTCAATGTTGTCCGTTTCGGATTCCGGTTCTTCCTGTAAATAAATAAAATGAGGGGAGCAGAGGGCTGCTTTGAGGGAATCTTTAAAGGCCTGCCAGGAATCGATCCCCTTGGATTTTCGTGCAACATAAACTCCGTGAATGGCATCGATCTGTTTTTCTGTGGGGGGACGACGGTAGGCCCGCTTGAGGAAATTACTCAATTGAGTGCGAATATTTTCCGAGTCATAGGTGCTGCCTCCAAGAATTTCTTTGTGCGTGCGGGTGGGCCAGTGATCAATGATCGGCCCACTCAGAAAGAGGTGATGAATCCGAACCTGGGGAAGTTTGGCATGTTGAAGACCGTAGACTAAATTTTCATTACCGGTGGAGAGGGGGGGCAGTCCATCCCGTTGGCGGAGAAACTGGGCCGCCTCGATATGGGCAATCCGGGTGAGGTGTGATCCGTTCAGAAAGATCAGGCGTGGTGTGGATCCTTTGTTCAGCCAGATGCGGGCATGGTACTTTTTCCTTTTTCCATCCACCATTTCAAAATGAGCCAATCTAGGCTCTAGGGGCTGAGGTAAATGGAGGGGCCCAACTTCCAAATTTCCGGGCACAACGGCGAGGCGAAACGGTTCGTCCGTTCGGGTTCGGGCAAAGTTTTTCTCATAGGGTGGTACCCGGTAAAGGGCGGTGGCATCAAAGGCGAAGAAGTAGTATCCATCAAAGGGCACGCCCTCTGATAAGTCGGACATGTATGCATAGGATCCCATATGCCGCTGGGATCTGGGGTGTTCGTAAAGGCGAATATGATTGGGGATGTTTTCCACATCGCGGAGAATGGTTTCGAAATTTTCGGTCAGCGATTTCCGTCGACTGGCGAGTTTTTCCTGAGGCATTAAACCTGTCATGCCCTTCAAGCCCCAACTCAATGATTTAAGGGGTTGATCTATCAATTCTCGTTTCTGCACGCTGGTCATGAACCCGGTGAATTCACCCTGTTCAAAATTACCATTTTGAATCCATTCCTGGGAAGCGGGTTTGTCGAGGGAGGGCAGGGCTTTTTCAACCACCAGATCAGCGGCCCGTAAATATTGATCGAGCAGAAAACCAGAGGTAACTAGGGCGTGACCCTGATTATCGAGGTGATGAATTTCCTTATCCGAGGGAAAGCCTTCAGTCGGGTCAAAGGCATCAGCATTAAGATGAAAAAGATCACTGATGGTGTGAAGGTATTCCCTGCGGTTCAGGCGCCGCAGTACGGTTTCACCGCCGTTGTTTTTACGCTTTGCTTGGGCTTCCGCAATCGCAGAGGTGAGCCAGGCCACGACTTCTTTTACTTCAGTTGGATCGGGTCGGGGTTCCTCCTCGGGAGGCATCTCCCCGAGGTTTAACTGGTCAAGGATATCCTGGAAAAGGAGTAAATCCTCATCATTTTGGATGGGGTGCAAGAGCTGGTCGTAGCGCCGGTCCGCCTTTTGCTTTTCTGGACCGTGGCACTTGAAGCAGTGCGTTTGTAAAAAGGGAGTGATAGTAGAATCAAAATCTTTTTCAGCCTCTAAGTTGATCAACGCACTGAAGAGACTAAAGATGCCCAAAGACAATTTTTTGCCCATAGTACGTTTTTTTCTACAGGGTTAAGGTTCCTGTGGAATGGGCGAAGGTTTCATCTTCCACTCCCAATTGATTCAGGATTGAAAGATAGAGGTTGGATAAAGGAACTCGTTTATTTTTGGCTTCCGGCAGGGCAACATGGGAACCAGTTTGGTAGCCCCGGCCCGCCATTAATATAGGTAGGTTGTTATTAGTGTGGGCATTACCATTTCCCATTCCACTGCCAAATAAAACGGTAGTTTCGTCTAGGAGTGAGGAACCGTTTGGAGATTGGGTGGATTTAAGCTGGTCAAGGAATTGGGAAAAACATTTCATTTGATAAAGTTCAAGAGCAAGCAAGGCATCAATATTTTCCTGCTTCTGGCCGTGATGAGAATAGGCGTGGTATCCGTTGTTCAAGCCAAGTAGTCCGGTGTTAAACTGGGCCCCGGCCATTTCGAAGCTGGCGACCCGGGTGGAGTCAGTCTCTAAAGCCAGAGCGATGAGTTTGTAAAGAACCGGTATATCTTCGACCAGGTTCCGGTTGACTGGTTCATCGATCGGGGCATTCGGCTTGGGAACCGAGTGCCAATTTTCTTTCTGCTGAATTCCGGTTTCTACTTCACGAATCGAAGTGAAATATTCATCCAGTTTGTCACGGTCTCTACCGTTGAGCCGTTTTCCCAGGTTGCGGGCATCTTCGAGCGAGGCATCAAGAATGGATTTCCCAAGGTCAAATTGCTGGAGGACTTGCGGGTTGCTTTTGGATTTCTCTTGGATGAACAGCTTACGGAAAAGATTTTTTGGACCTTCAATCGGGGGAACCCGGACACCCGAACGGGTCCATGACATCTGACAGCCCCCATGCAGCCCATTTTCTGAACCCACCACCAAGGAAGGGAAGCGGGTCTTGAAGCCAAAAACTTCGGCAGCCCGTTGATCCAGGGATAGATTCCCATTGGGCATCGATGAGGCTTGAGATTGCTTTACTCCGGAAAGAAAGGAATGAACCGCATAGTGTCCTCCTTTAACCCCATGATCAAGGTTGGAGAAGACCGTGATTTGATCGAGGCTCTCCTTGAGTGGTTCGAATGCTTTGGGGAGTGAACGAATGAGCCCGGGATCGGTAGGGAAGAAATGGGAGGCATGGAATCCGAAAGAGTTACCAATGCAGACAAGCCGTTTCACTTCATTGGTCGGAGTCAGATTAACTTTTGCAGTTTGAAGCTTAGAAAAAGCAATCGATTCCAAGGCTGGTAAAGCCAAGGCACCCAAAGACCCCCGCAAAAATAATCTTCGATTCATAAGGTAGTACATTTTGCCCCCTTTTTTTAGTAAGGCAAACCTTATGGATTATCTTCTCTTACATTTTCTTGGAAAGAATTTGTTAACTGGCAAGAGAGAAGAAAGGGTAGAGTTAACTTTCTGGTAATTCGTAAATGGTAAAATAAACCGGACCGAAAAGTTCGGCTCCATTCTGTCCCTGGAGCGAAAATCCGAGTTTTAAATTGTGACAGGGGATTAAATTGGGGATTCCTACGGTAAGAGTCAAACCGTCGTCCGAGAGTTTGAGCGAATCAATTGCCAGCTCATCAATTCCCCTGATTTCAGGATCGGAAGGCTTGAGTTGAGGGGATCCATAGCCCTTAGACCATTGGTAATTCCACGCACTGGCAGAAAAGGATTCCTTCTTTATGGATTGAGGATTTACGGGTTCAGTGAAAGTAAGTTGTAGGCAATTTTTGCGGGCTTTTGCATTAGTCAGGTAAATTCCGGTTTTCCCGGTGTAGCGAAGTCGTTGTATACTTCCCTCCTGGGTGGCTCCAGCCTGCCAACCGGTGAGCCCGGAATAGTAAATCTGGCCATCCACCGGGCTTTTGGCTGCCCGCATGGTTCCGGATTCCATTTTCAGCGGGAGAGAATAAACCGCACCCTGCATGCCATGATTTATTTTATCCATCATCACATACATGGTGGCCGCTTTTCCGTAGGAGGTGTGAAAATACTGTCCACTCAAGGGTCCCAGTCTTTTATCTTTCTCGACCCAAAGCTGTCCGCCTGATGAGCTGTCCAGTTCCTGTGGCATGTAGACGATGGGTTGGACCATTTTTTCGGGATCATATTTATCTCCGTGCTTGGTCCATGAACCTGCTCCGTGGAATGCGTCCGGACTGGTGATGGAAATTTTACTGGCAGGTACATAAGTTCCCTGATTATCTCCCAAGGTAATCCGACCGTCCGGAAGTTTTCCAATGCCATTCGGGACGCGCAAACCAGCACCGATTACCTCGGAACTCTTCCCGTCGGCAGATACCTTGACCACTCCCCCCGGTACCGACCATTGGCTGAATCCTCCGGTGCGTCCGTAATAAAAGGATCCATCCTTTCCGACTTCGAGGTCAAAGTTGTAAGCATGCCATCCTTTGTCCGGCTCATTCTCATTAAAGAAAGCTTCATAGAAATCCGCTTCCCCGTCCTGGTTGTAATCGTGGAGTTTGACGATTCTTCCACGGGTGATGGCGGTCAAGACCCCGTCTACAACTTTCATGCCTAAAGGTTCGTAAAGTCCGGCGGCAAATCTTTGCCAAGTAACCCCATCTAAATGGTCATTGATTCCACTGACGATCCAAACATCTCCGGGTAAGGTACCCACGGCGAGGCGCCCGTCGGGGAAAAAGGCGAGGGATGAGGTGCGCATCCAGGAGTTATAGGCATTCTTAAGGGGTACAGTAATGCTATCCATGGCATAGCCCTGAAAACTTGAGGTGGTGAGTCTACCTTTCAGGGTATGGGTGGTTTTCCATCTTCTCGGCCCCCCCTGGGTCCATTCGAGGAGGTTAACCACCTGATGGGAGGGAGTTTGCTGCTTGAGTGAACCACTCTCGTCATGGGACAGGGCGACATTCAAATGTAGAGGCTTGTCGCTGGGAGGAATTTGTAGAACGAGCTTGCCGTTGTCACTGGATCGAAACCGAACCTTTTTATTCTTAGTTTGGAGCCAGGCGATGGAATATCCGATGGTGGCGGTTTTACCTTTTATTTCCGGTTGGTCGTCGAGCACGATGAGTTCCAAGGGATTCTCTCCAGCATGGACGGTGAGTCGATGATGGATCACCGGGTTTTCTCCGATTCTCTCAAGCTTGGGACTTTCCAGGACCGCACGCCCCTGAACAGAGTAGGAGATAATGATTTCATCACCGTGGGGATAATGACCGTTATAGCGCAATTGTTCTTCCGGCCACACCGTCACTGGAAAAAGATCAGGAATGGGATTCTCCGCTTTTCCATCCCATGCCCATTGCCAACCGTCAGATCGAACGATCTTTTCAAACCTCGCATTGGGCAAGCCGCCTGCCCGGAGCCGGTGATGCAGGGTTCCACTGAAGTCGAGGTATCCACCCGTCCAGGCTCCAATGGTTCCCATGGTACCCAGTTCATAGGAAATGGTGGTTTGGTTACCCAAATCAATGGTCAGGGCATTGTTACTCTTGGCATTTCCAACCACGGGGGAAATCAGGGCTTTTCCATAATCCCGCAAATACCCTAAGCGGGCAAGTTCCTCAATTCTTTCCGCTTCATTCCCGGTGTTTTCCGGACTTTTGGGCATAGTGTAAGTGTTGGACTGATCAAATTCCACATATAATTCAGGAGCCTTTTCTCGGATAATTTTTTCCCGAAGATAGTGGATCACTTTGTATCGGTCGCTTGGATTGAGCTGGACGGAAGGCATCATGTTGCGAAAGCCGTAGGTCAGTGTTTTAAACATACTGAATGGATCACCCCCATTTTCCATCCTGTTCTTGGTGAACGAGCGGGCGAGTGGATTAATCGGAGGACTAACCCCGTCCTTACTGTGGCATGCGGTACAATTTTGGACATATAACTTTCTTCCTGCTTCGAGGTAATCATCATCTGTTTCTGCCGCGTTAAAATGAGCAAGCCCGCGGTGGTTTACATTCTCGAAGTCATTGAAGGCAATTAAAGAACCAGGAAAGGTTCTGCCTTGATATAGGCTTTCAATTTCTTTCTCGTCGAAAGGACGGTTATGGAGTTCGAAATCATCCACCTTCCCATCGAA
>Ga0213863_10001693_pt1 | contig 15873 bp, 13 predicted proteins | sample PICome_8_FD_160128 | JGI IMG/M metagenome (GOLD analysis project Ga0213863, IMG submission 160128) | Coastal seawater microbial communities near Pivers Island, North Carolina, United States - PICO497 | ecosystem: Environmental > Aquatic > Marine > Coastal | place: USA: North Carolina... | reverse complement strand
GCTAATAAAAAATGAGAATAAAGAAAAGATGGAGTTCTTTTCTCAAAAGTTAATAACTATTTCCTCGGAAATACACAACCTAAATGCGCTAGGAAATAAGATATCGCATATTGCCAAACTCAACAAAAAAGAATTTAATTTTGAAAACCCAAAATATATTGGAGGAAAAAATAAAATTAATATTGAGTTTGAGTATAATTCAGATTTTGAAAAATATTTAGACCTTATGCTAAATGATCTTAAAATAAAGAGCGATGATTTGAATTATGCATACAAAATTATAAATAATATGGAAATGAAAGAGCAATTTTTCCCTTCAGGATTTCCATCGTTATCTGGATACATATCTTCAGAGTATGGGGCTCGAATTAATCCAATCTCTAAGAAAAATCATTTTCATAAAGGTATAGATATAGCGCATAAGATTGAAACTAATATAACTTCGCTTGCTGCTGGGGAAGTAGTTTTTTCAGGAAAAAAATATGGATATGGTAATTTAGTAGTTATTAATCACTTAAATGGTTATACAACAAAGTATGCACATAATAATAGAAATCTTGTAAAGATAGGTGAAAAGGTTAGAAAAGGGCAAGTGATAGCAAAAATGGGGTCTACAGGGCACTCTACAGGTCCTCACGTCCATCTTGAGATATTAAAAAACAACAAGCACATAAACCCAAATAAATTTATTCATTATAGAGAAAAGTTTTCTAAAAGAGATTAGAGATTTTTAAAAGGTAGAATTATGAATATTTTAAAAAAAATTATTGGCAGTAGAAACGATAGAATTTTAAAAAATTATCAAAAAATATTAAGTAATGTCAACTCGTACTCAGACGAGATGCGAAGTATAGATAGTAAAGAATTTCCAAGTATTACAACAAGACTTAAAAAGAGACATCAAAACGGCGAAAGCCTTAGCGAAATATTACCATATGCCTATGCGTTAGTAAGAGAAGCCTCAGATAGAATAATGAGCATGAGACATTTTGATGAGCAAATTCTTGGTGGCATAGCTCTAAATGATGGAAAAATAGCAGAAATGAAAACTGGGGAAGGAAAAACTCTGGTAGCGACATTGCCTGCTTACCTAAACGCTTTATCCGGTAATGGAGTTCATATAATTACAGTAAATGATTATCTCGCGAAAAGAGATTGTGACTGGATGTCAAAATTATATAATTTTTTAGGATTAACAACAGGAGTTATCTTATCTGGCCAAAGTATAGAAGACAAAAAAAAATCTTATAAGTCAGATATCATTTATGGAACAAATAATGAATTTGGTTTTGACTATTTAAGAGATAATATGGTTTATTCTTTAAAAGAAAAAACTCAAAATAAATTATCTTTTGCCATAGTTGATGAAGTTGATTCAATATTAATCGACGAAGCCAGAACCCCGTTAATAATATCTGGTGCTACAGACGAAAGCTCGAAGCTTTATAAAAAAATTAATAGTTTAGTTAAGGATTTAAAGAAAGGAAATGAAGAAGACGAAAGCGGAGACTTTTTCTTAGATGAAAAATCTAAGCAAGCTTTTTTATCAGAAAAAGGACATGAAACGTATGAGAATTTATTAATTAAAAATAAAGTCATTCAGCCTGATGAAAGTCTATATGATCCAAAATATATAAATTTATTACATTATATTGGAACTGCACTTCGAGCTCATAATTTATTTATAAAGGATATAGATTATATTGTTGAAGACTCAAAGGTAATTATTATTGATGAGTTCACAGGAAGAAAAATGCTTGGAAGAAGGTGGGGTGAGGGGCTTCATCAAGCTATAGAAGCTAAGGAAAACCTGTCAATTGAAAATGAGAATCAGACTTTAGCATCAATAACCTTTCAAAATTATTTTAGACTTTATAAAAAACTATCTGGAATGACGGGAACAGCAGATACAGAGGCGCAAGAATTTCAAGAAATATACAGCCTAGAAGTAATAATAATTCCTCCGCATAAAAAGATGATAAGAACAGACTTGGGGGATCTCGTATATCTCACTATGGAAGAAAAGTACAATGCTATTATTGAAGATGTTAAAAAGTGCAAAAAAAATAATCAGCCGGTACTAATAGGAACAGCTTCCATTGAATCATCCGAATACTTGTCGAAAGCATTAAATAAAGAAAAAATCTCGCACAATGTTCTTAATGCAAAGCAACACGAAAGAGAGTCTATGATCATTGAAAATGCTGGAATAGCTGGAGGCGTAACAATTGCAACAAATATGGCAGGAAGAGGAACAGATATAGTACTTGGCGGGAAAAATGAGGCAGGTTCATTGAATTGGCATCAAGAAAATAAGAAAGTTCTTGAAAATGGCGGCTTACATGTAATTGGAACAGAGAGGCATGAATCAAGACGGGTTGATAATCAGCTAAGAGGTAGATCGGGTAGACAAGGTGATCCAGGTTCTTCTAGATTCTATTTATCACTAGAAGACAATTTAATGAGAATTTTTGCATCTGAAAAAGTAAGTTCGATAATGAAAAAGCTAGGAATGGAGCAGGGAGAAGCGATTGAACATAATTGGGTTACTAAAGCTATTGGAAATGCGCAAAAGAAAGTCGAAGGCCACAATTTTGATATAAGAAAGCATCTTTTAGATTATGATGACGTAGCTAATGAGCAAAGAAAATATATATACAATAAAAGAAATAACTTTTTAGAAAAAGAAAACAGAAAAGAAACTGTGAATCAAATAATAGAAGAGGTGTTTTCAGAATTAATTGAAAACAATATAAATGTAAATAGTATTGAGGATATAGAAATAAACGATATTCTCCAAAGAGATTTCCATGTAAATATAAACGCAAAAGAAATTATAAAAAACTCACAAAAAAAAGATGATGCAATAAAAAAATGTTTAGAAGAAATTAAGGATATATATAAAAAGAATATATCTGAGCTATCAGAGGAAATATATTTAGACCTAATAAAAGAAATATTTATAAATATTATAGATAAATCATGGATTGAGCATATTCAGTCTATGGATTATTTAAGACAAGGAATAGGGTTAAGAAGCTATGCACAAAAAAATCCAAAACAAGAGTATAAAAGGGAAGCATTTGAGATGTTTGCCATAATGCAAAATAATGTGCATTATAGCTTTATAAGTATGTTATTTAGACTTGATTATAAGTTGAACTTTGAAAAAAAAGAATCCGAAAGCAAAAATAAATTAATACAGACTAGCTCAGATAATAAAACAAATAAGAAGCCAAATTCAATTAAAAATTCTCAAAAAAGAAGTAGAAAGTCAAAGAAAAAAAGAAAAAAATAATAATCAATTTAAATTATGTAAAGATAAAGTAATCAAAATGATGAAAAAAAAAGATGTTAAAATACATGGTGTAAATGGAATCAGCTTGTCCTCAGTGCACTCTGGAATGTACGCTAAAAAAAGGCTTGATTTATCAATTTTAGAAATTTCTTCTGGTTCAAATATCGCAGGAGTTTTCACAAAAAATAAAGCAAAATCACCATCTGTAATTATATCTAATAAAAATATAAATAAATATTGCCCCAAGTATCTTATTGTTAACTCCGGAAATGCAAATGCTGGAACAGGTGATGAAGGTTTAAAAGACATAAATAAATATTGTAAAAAACTTTCACTTGCGGCCTCTTGTAAAACTGAAGAAATTCTTGTTTTTTCAACTGGAGTTATTGGTGAAAGAATAAAGACTTCCAATATAATAAAATCAATTCCAAAATTACTTAAAAATTTATGCACAGATAGCTGGATTGATTTCTCAAATTCAATTTTAACAACAGATACTTGCAATAAAATTATATCTAAAAAAATTAAGATATCGGGAAAAATTATAACAATAACCGGTGTTGCTAAAGGTTCTGGAATGATTATGCCCAATATGGCCACTATGCTTTCATTTGTTGCTACAGATATGAAAATAGGAAAAACAGAACTTAAAAAAATGTTAAAAAAACTTACAGAATCCTCTTACAATATGATAACTGTTGACGGTGACACATCTACTAATGATTCAAGTATATTAATAGCAACCGGAAAATCATTATTAAGTTACGAAAGTCTTACATTAAAAGATAAAAAAATATTTTATAAGTGCATTGAGAGTATATATAAAGAATTAGCAAAAAAAATTATTTATGACGGTGAGGGCGCAACAAAATTTGTTACAATTAATGTTAAAAAAGTTAATACAAAAAAACAAGGCAAAGAAATTGCAATGTCAATTGCAAATTCACTCTTAGTTAAAACTGCATTATTTGCGCAAGATCCAAATTGGGGCCGTATACTATCGGCAATTAGAAACGCCAACATAAATATAAAAAATTTATCAAATATAACTATATCCTTAGGGAAAATACTAATATTTAAAGATAATAAATTGTATAAAAAATACAATGAGAAATTAGCATATAAGTATTTAAAAAATAAAAACATTGAAATTAATGTAGTCATAAATACTGGTAAGGAAGAAACTACAGTATGGACTACTGATTTATCATATGAATATATAAAAATAAATGCAGAATATAGAACATGATATAAAAAAATATGATCAATATTTTATAACTAAAAATTATAAAAAAAATTCATTAAATGACTATTTAGCATATATTGAGAAAGTTCTTAACACTGGTGTCAAATTAGTACAGTTCAGGTCAAAAAATTTATCTAAAAATCAGTATAGTATAGTATCAGCAGAGATTTATAAGCTTTGCAAAAAATACAAATCTTTTTTTATTATTAATAATATCGATAATTTAGAATTAAATAAATTTTGTGATGGTATTCAATTAACATCTGAGAATTTAAAGTGCACTAATATCAATTCTATTGATAATAAATACATTCTATTTGGATCTTGCCATAACGAACAAGAGATTAATATTTGTAATAAGAGTAATATTGATGCAATATTGCTGTCATCTGTTAATTCTACATCAAATAAAATTGGAATTGGTTGGAATAAATTTAAAATGCTAGCAGATATTTCAGAAAAGCCAGTTTTTGCATTAGGAGGATTGAACTATATTAATGATATCGTCACTGTAAAAGAAAATGGTGGTCATGGTATAGCAGCAATATCGTATTTTAATCAGTTACCTTGAACTTGATAACGAAAGTTCAAAATTGATATCTTCAGTAATTGCTTTAGATAATCTATCTAAGCCGTGAGAAGATTTAAATATAATGTTTATATTCTGAGGATTGACGCTTACGTCTGGGAAGATATTATTATTTTTTTCAATTTTAATTCTTACTAGATCAATCTTAACAGTTTTATCAAGTTTTTTTTCAAAAAATGATTCAGAACATTTGTAAGAATGAAACTTCGAGTTTCGTCTTTTTATATCAATAATTAATTGAGATGCAAGAAATATTGGGTCAAACGGTTTGTACCAGCTATTAATATTATCTAATATAAAAGATTTATTTGAAGATAAAAAGTTTAAATATGACGGCATGTCAAAAAAATTATCACCAGCAGGAATATGAGATTTACTCTTGATCTGCATCAAAAAATCATTATTTACAATAGATTTAGAAGGACTGTCACTAATACTATTTAAATTATTTATACACGTTTCTATATTAGATATAAATTCTTCATACATATCTTCTTTAATTTTATTATCGTCACGTAGTGAAAGCAATAGAATCCTGGTTTTATCTAATTCTTTTAGTAGCTCAATTTTAATATTAATGCGAAAAATAAAATCAGATATTTCAATTAATGTTGTTAAAGAAGATTTTATACCCCAAATATTATTTTGATTTAATCCAGAATTAAACTTTTCAAATAAATATTCTGATTTAAGAAAGTTTCTAATATTCTCTGTTACTGGCTGTTCATATATAATAAATTCATTCATAATTTAATCTAATATTTTACATATTTTATCTTTCAAATCATTCAAAGTCCCATTATTTTCAATAATACAATAGTTGTTGTTTTTATAATTATCTATACTATTTTGATATTTGATAATATTCTCAATCATTTTATTTCCATAATTATTTCTTTTAGAAATTCTTTTTTTTCTAATTTCGTATTCCGATTTAATGTATAATATTTTATAATTTTTAAAAAAAATATTTTTTTTTATTATTGGTATTGCAAATACTAATTTTTTTTTATTTAGTTTTATAATTTTCTCAAATTCTAAAAATACAAGAGGCTGTATATAATTTTCGATTAATTCCATTATTCTTTTATCATTAAAAATTTTTTCTCTTAAGATATCTAAGTCAATACTATTATTTACTATCGCACCTGGATATATATTACCAACATTCTTAATAATATCTTGATTTTTATATAGTTTTCTTACTATTTTATCTGCACAGAAGCATGAATAACCTTTTTCACTGAAAATTTTCATAGCCTCAGTTTTTCCTGATCCAATTTGGCCCGTAATAATATAAATACTCAATTTAAATACCTTCACAATTTTGCTTAAATATATGCTATATATCATATATTAATCAGAATTTATTTGATAATTATATTATGAATGAAAAAATTGAATTTGTTATTGCTCAATTTAATGCTGTAGTTGGCGATATTGAAGGCAATACCAATAGAATTATAAAAATTATTGAGGATAATAGGTCATTAGATGCTATAAAAGTTTTTATATTCCCTGAGCTAGCATTATGCGGTTATCTGCCGGAAGATTTACTTCTTAGGGAAGATTTTGCTAATAAAACAAATATGGCAATTAGAGAGTTAAAGGCACATATTTCTAGCAATGAGTATCTAATATTAGGCGCACCAAAATACTCTAAAGATGAAAGTGATATAAGGAATAGTGTATTTATATTAAATAATAGAGAAATTAAAGACATATATGATAAGCAGACTTTGCCAAATTACGGTGTGTTTGATGAAAAAAGATATTTTAAAAAAGGAAATAAAAATTTAGTCATAAATATAAAAGGAAATAAAATTGGTATTTTAATTTGCGAAGATTCTTGGAACATATCATCTTTATACAGTAAAGATCTAGAAAACTTAGATTTTCTTGTAAGTATTAACGCATCTCCTTTTGAAAAATCTAAAGATATAAAAAGAAGAAAATTCTTTCAAAAAGTTTCCTTAAAATATAACTTTAATTTGATTTATCTAAATTCTGTTGGTGGGCAAGATGAGATTGTTTTTGATGGTTCTTCATTTTTAGTTGATAGAAAAGGTTCTATAAAAAACATATGTAATTCTTTTTCAGAAGACGTATGTAAAATATCTATAGAAAACAAAGAATATTCCCAAAAATCACTTTTAAAATATGAAAAAGCTTTACTTGGTAATGATGAGGCTTTGTACGAGGCTGTAAAAACTGGGACCTATGACTATATAACCAAAAGTAATCTTAATGGTGTGTTATTAGGATTATCTGGTGGTATAGATTCAGCTCTTACACTTGCAATAGCAAATGATATATTTGATAAAAAAGATATTGAAGCAATTTTACTTCCCTCAGTTTTTACTTCTGATTTAAGTATTCAGCTTGCTAAGGAGCAATGTAAATTACTTGATATTAATTATTCTGTAATTAGTATTAAAGATATAGATCAAACTATTAATAAAACACTTGAAAAAAGATTTTCTGGATTGCCTAGTGACACGACAGAAGAAAATATACAAGCTAGAGCAAGGGGTTTAATCTTAATGTCAATATCGAATAAAACTGGAAAAATACTATTAACTACCGGTAATAAAAGTGAACTTGCAGTAGGTTACTCGACACTATATGGCGATATGTGCGGAAGCTTTGCACCTCTAAAAGATTTATATAAAAGCGAGGTATATTCATTATCTAAATGGAGAAATAGCAAATCAATCTCTATACCAGAAGCTGTAATACAAAGAATGCCTACAGCAGAGTTATCACTAGACCAGTATGATATAGATACACTTCCTCAATATGATATTTTGGACAGTATTCTAAAGTCATTTATAGAAGATAAAAAATCATTAGAAGAAATATGTAATATGGGTTTCGAAAAAAGCTTAGTAAGTAATATTATAAATATGGTTATAAGCAATGAATACAAGAGAAGACAATATTGCCCTGGTGTTAAAGTTACACCCCAATCTTTTGGAAGAGAGAGAAGGTTTCCAATAGTATCAAGATTTAAATATTAATAATTTACTTAATAAGTTCAATCACCTCATTTTCAGAGTCAATAATTTCTGTATTTTTATTTCCTTCCTCATTTTCATTATTTAAATTTTTTTTATTTGAAGACTCATCTGATATTTCGCCAACGATAATATCTTTTACTTCAAGATCTGTTCTGTCTTCAGATGAAAAATACTCAAGAATATTTAGTTGTTCGTCATTATTTTTTACTGATAACTCATCATTATTTGTGTGAATAATTGAATATCTTTCAGGCTTTATATTTCTAGGTATTTCAACTAGATTTTCATTTGTGAAATATTCTACGTTATAAACACCATCAAAATTATCTTCAATTTGATTCTCAATATCAAAGCCCATTGATATAGCAATATCATCAGCAACTTCGCTCAAAGCAACAAGATTCCTTCTGACTTTATTTTCTAAGACATCATTGAAATATACAGATTCATATTTGGGATAATTTTTCTGAATGATTTTTTCTATTAATCTAGCACTATCATTCATTAATAATAATTCATAAGATCTTTTTAAAAAGAAAAGCGCATCTTTGTTTGCTGGCGCGCTTGGATATTTTTCAATTAAGAAGTTACATCTGTTAATCACTGCTATATATGCCTTACGTTTAAAATAATAATTAGCTACATGTAATTCATATGATGCAAGTGTATTTCTTAAATAGACCATCCTTTTTAGTGAATCTTTTGCATACTTAGAGTTTTTATGATTTTTATATACATAATTAAAATCTTCATATGAATTTCTAATGTTTACAGGATCTTTATCAACCTGAACATGAGGAAGCACATAATTAAAGAATGTTTTTCCTCTACTAAAATTAGTCAAACCTCTTAAGTAATAAGCATATGGAAGTAATTTACTTGTATTGTTCATTGAAATAAATCTATCTATAACAGCAATAGTGCCATCCCACCTATTTAATTTATACATCGCATATGCAAGTTCAATATGACTTTGTTCAGCATATTGTGAAAATGGATAATTAGCTTCTATTTCTCTGTAGTTTTCTATAGCTACATCATATTGCTCTCTTTTAAGAGCACTTTTTGCAGTATTGTATATTTGTTCAGCTGTTAGCTTCAGATCATCTTTCTTTGTTATTTGGCCTTTTCTGTCAATCTCGACATTTTCATTAGTGCCTTTAAAACTTGAGCAAGCTGCTAATGTTGTAATTAAAAGTATATAAATACCTTTTTTTATCATATTCTTATGCATATTTATAAAATAATTAAAAATTTATCATGAGTAACGAAAATAAAAATATTGATATTATAGAATATATAATATCGGAAGAAAGTAAAGGTTTAAGAGCAGATCAGGCTATTGCTCAAGAGAACTCTCAATTTTCAAGAAGCTTGATTCAAAAATGGATTAAAAAAGGTAATATTTTAGTAAATAACAAGACCGCAAGACCAAAAGACGTGTTATTTGAAAATGATAAAATAACAATTATTCCTGAAGCGAGTATCAACTCTGAGTATATAAAACCACAGGATCTTAAACTAGAAATAGTATACGAAGATGACGATGTAATTGTGATTAATAAGGAAAGTAATATTATTTCTCATCCCGCAGCTGGACATGGCGATGGAACAATAGCAAATGGACTTGTATATCTTTATCCAGAATTAGAAAATCTTCCTCGATCAGGTTTAATACATCGTTTAGATAAAGATACAACTGGCTTATTGATGGTTGCAAGAACTATCAAAAGCTACACTAATTTAGTTAAAAGTATGCAAGAAAGAGAAATTAAAAGAGTGTATATTGCCTTTACGCACGGGTTGGTAATGAAAAATGGGCAGATTAATCAGCCAATAGCTAGACATAAAACTGATAGAAAAAAAATGTCTGTTAATATAAATGGAAAAGAGGCTATAACAAATTATGAAGTGATGAAGAATTTTAAAAATAGCTCAAAACTAAAAATCAAACTTCATACAGGAAGGACTCATCAAATACGGGTTCATATGAATCATATGGGGTACCCAATAATTGGTGATCAAATGTATGGTGCTAAAACAAGAGGCTTGGACAAGATTTCTGAACATATTAGAAAATTTCCTAGACAAGCATTGCATGCAGTATCTTTGAGTTTTGAACAACCAAATAACAAGAAATTAATAGATATTAAATCAGATCTACCAAATGATATAAAAAATTTAGAAAATATTTTAGAAAATGAATAGGCTATTTATAAAACCTGACTGGAATGTGTCAAATAATGTAAAAATTATTGTTACCACAAAAGAATTTTATAATATGAAAAATTTTAATCTATCATATTGCAATAGTAGTTATGAAAAAACTAAAAATAATAGAGATTATATACAAAATAGTTTTTTACCCTCAAAGCCAAATTTTGTTCGTCAAATTCATGGAAAAAAAATTATTACTCTAGAGGGAAATAAATTCAACTCATATACGGCAGACGGATTAATTACTAAAGAAAAAAATAAAGTTATTGCGATCTTGACTGCCGACTGTATTCCTATAGTAATTTCAAGTATATGTGGAAATATGATTTGTATTTTACATGTTGGTAGGAAAGGAGCTGAATATAATATTATTAATAATGCATTTAATATTTTAAATAAATATAAATATGAGTTTGAAGCTTGGATCGGTCCTGCCATTAGTAAAAAGTATTATTCGGTTGATAATCACGTAAAGAATTTATTTTTAAATATTGATTCCAAATATAGTGCTTTTTTTAATTCTAATAAAAAGGATTTATTTAATATGGATCTTATAGGAATTGCCTCTTTGCAGCTTATGGAAAATAACATAAAACATATTTCCTATTCAAATCTTTGTACCGTGAAGAATAATATAGATTTTTACTCTCACAGATACTCCTCTGATGTTGAACGATTTGGAACATTTGTATGGTTTGAATAAAAAAAAGGCGATATTTTCATATCGCCTTTAATATTACAAAAACTTAAAGATTATAAGTCGAAGTTATCTCTGTCATCTTCGTTGTTACAATCACGTTTTTTCACACCATTATCTGCAGCGTACTTTTCAGCACCTTCATCAATAATAGCTTGTGATAATGCTACATCACCTTCAATCCAATCACTTGCAACTTTCCACTGACGTTTACCAGCATCCCATTGTTGGAATTTAGCTAAATGTCCACCTACGTGGTCCATACATGTGATATTAATTTCAGGTACTAAGCCAGTTGCACCAAGTGCATCTAGATCAGATTTATTTAAACGTAAGTTCTCAAATCCCCAACGTACTTGCGCACTGTTAACTTTTGGTCCAAAACGTTCTTGTGCTGTTTTTAGAGCTTCTGTGTGGAATACACCAGCTAATACACCTAGATTCCAATATACAGAACCAATACGACTTTTATCAGCTAAGTCACCTTTACCAGCTTTATAAACTGTACCAACGATATCATCGATTACTTTAGCAACTCTTCCCGCAGGGTGAGTTGTAATAGCATAATATCCTTCAGCAGCATCACCAGCAGGGATAACATCACCATCTGAGTTACTCCAGATGTTTCCGATTAATCTTCCTACTGAGAATCCAGTTCTTACAGCTGTTTGCATAGCCACAGGGTTCATTACACCCCATCCACGTAATAGAACATAATCAGGTTTCATCTTACGAATTTTTAACCATTGTGATTGTTGCTCGTTTCCAGGATGCGGAACTTCGATAGCTGTGTGTTCACAACCATGTTTTTTACACATCATGTCCATGAACATAATAGCTTCACGTCCATAAGGTGAACCGTGGAATAACATAGCGATTTTTTTACCTTTTAATTTACTTCTATCACCTTCTAACACATCACCTATGAAATGCATCATAATTGAATGCTCATCATATGTATTGATTCCAGGCATGAAGTAATAAGGGAAAACGTCACCACGTTGTCCAGCTGTTTTTCCATGGTTTACAGCAATGATTGGCATTTTGTCTTTACGACCAGTTTCAATCAAAGCAGTAGATATACCCACACTTAATGGGTCAAAGAATACAGCTCCACCTTTATTATCTTTTAAACGTTTATAACACTCAACGCCACGTTCTACAGAGTATTCTGTTTCACATTCTGACCAAACCAACTTCATTCCATTAACGCCACCATCACGCATATTTAATAGATTGTAGTAGTCCAAAATCCCACCAAAGTAACCAGTTCCACCCACAGCATATGGGCCTACACGGTAACTAGGGATTGGAACATAAAGTTCGCCTTCGCCAGCTTGCACAACAGGTGCTGTAAAAGTCATTGAAGTTAAAAGCGCTATACTAGTAATTATTGCTTTTATTTTCATTTGTACTCCTCCTTAAGAGGTTCATGTTGCAGTTAACTGCAGAATGAACAATTTTTATTATTATTTCATCCTACTTACTAAAACTCAGGCCTATTTCAAAACGCAGTATTTCTCTGATCCTCCTGATTACCTGAGCCCTCCAAAGTTATTAAAATAATCTATGGGGGGACTATCTAATTTACTAGAAAAAAGGACTCCGTCAAGTGTTTATATATATTTAAGTATTTGATTATATTATGATATTAATAAGAAATAATGTTTACTTTAGTCTTTGATTATTATCCATTAATATGACTTAGTATTATGTCTAGCGTAGTTTGTGAAGGTTTTTGACTATTATTATTTTCATTAATTGTAAAGGTTTTATTCAACTTTCTGTCTTTATACTCAAATTCATTCTTTTCAATAAATTTTTTGCCAATTATTATTTTGTTTGGAATACCAATTAGGTCAGCATCAGAAAACATATTGCCAGGACTAATGTCTCTGTCGTCTAACAACACATCTAAATTCATTTTTTTTAATTCCATGTAGAGGTTATCAGCATAATCTTTTATTGTAGTATTTTTAGAGTAACCTATAGATATAATACTTATTTCGTAAGGTGAAATTGATTTTGGCCAAATAATACCTCTATCATCATTTGATTGTTCAATCGCTGCAGCAGCAATTCTAGATACGCCGATTCCATAACATCCCATAATCATTTTTGTAGTTTTATTGCTTTTATTTGAAATACTTGCGTTCATACTATCTGAATAATTTTTCCCAAGTTTAAAAATATGACCAACCTCAATTCCTCTTCGTATTTTTACTTTCCCAGAACCGTCAGGACATTGATCCCCCTCTTTTGGTGCCTCTGAAAATAATTCTGCATTGATAGCGTAGTCAGATGAATCTGAAAAAATTAATTCGTCTTCACCATTATCCGCTATGACATGAAATTCATGTGATTCACTCCCTCCAATTTGCCCGTTATCTGCATTAACAACTTTATATTCAAGACCTATTTTGTTGAAGCAATTTTTGTAAGCATTAAAAACTATATCGTATGTTTTATTTAAACACTCTTCGTTTTCATGAAATGAATAAGCATCTTTCATAAGAAATTCTCTAGCACGCATTACTCCAAATCTTGGCCTAATTTCATCTCTAAACTTAGTTTGGATCTGATAGTATATTATTGGTAATTGTTTGTAGCTTTTTATGTCCTTTCTAGCTATATCAGTTATTATTTCTTCATGAGTTGGACCAAAACAAAATTCTCTTTCATGTCTATCTATAATTCTAAGTAATTCAGGCCCATATTTATCCCATCTACCTGATTCTTTCCAAAGTTCAGAAGGTTGAATTGCTGGCATTAAAATCTCTAATGCATTAATCCTATTCATTTCTAATCTTATTATGTTTTCAATTTTCCTTAAAACTTTTAGCCCCAATGGCATCCAAGTATATAAGCCAGATGCAAGTTTTTTTATCATGCCAGATCTAATCATAAGTATATGACTAGTAATCTCCGCATCATTGGGAGCACTTTTAATTGTTGTAATTCCAGATTTAGAGTACTTCATAAAAAGTATAATTTTAAAGTTATAAAGTTTATATGATATATGATATAACTTAATATTATAAGAGGAGAATACTCCCACAATAAGCGAGGAGAGAATGTCAGATAGAAGATTACAAGTTTTTTATACTGTGGCAAAACTATTAAGTTTTACTAAAGCAGCTGAAACCTTGCATATGACACAACCAGCAGTTACTTTTCAAGTAAGGCAGCTTGAAGATCATTTTAATACTAGGCTCTTTGACAGAACGCATAATAAAATTCTTTTAACAGATGCTGGTCAAAAAGTATTTTTTTATGCTGAGAAAATTTTTGAACTTAATACTGAAATGGAGCATTCCCTTCGAGCTTTGTCCGAGGATACTTCAGGAACCCTGTCTATAGGTGGAAGTACCACAATTGCTCAGTATACGCTTCCTTCTCTTTTAAAAGGTTTTAGAGAGAAATATCCTGATTTAAGCATAAGAATTTGTGAAGCAAATACAGATGGCATAGTTGCTAAAGTCGAAAGCTCTATGATTGATCTAGGTATTGTAGAAGCTCCAGTTTTAAATCAAGATTTGGATGTTGATATCTTTAGAGCCGACGAGCTCGTATTGATTACACATCCAGAGCACGAGCTTGCAGGTAATGATTCAGTTAAACCGATAGATATAATAAACCTTCCTTTTATTACAAGAGAAGAAGGTTCGGGTACAAAATCTGTAATATTTGATTATTTCGCAAAACATAAAATTGAAAAAAGCAGCATAAATGTTTGTATGGAATTAGGAAATTCCGAATCAGTAAAAGGTGCAGTTGAAACTGGAATCGGTGTATCAATTTTATCTAAGACAACTATTGAAAAAGAATTAGAATTAAAAAGATTAGCTTTTGTCCCATTAAATCCAAAATTAACAAGAAATTTTTATTTCGTTAAAAAACGACATAAGTTTAGATTAAAAGTTACTGATGAATTAATCAATTATGCTAAAAGTTGTAATTAATTTTTGTCTAATTCTTTAATGTATTTGAGAACTTCATCAGCATGCCCATTAACTTTTACTTTTCTCCATTCTTTAATTAAAACTCCTTTAGAATTTATAATAAAAGTACTTCTCTCAATACCCATATACTTTTTACCGTACATATTTTTTTCTTTAATAACATCAAACAAATTACAGATTTTTTCATTGCCATCACTAATTAAATCAAATTTAAAGTTAAATTTTTCTTTAAATTTATCATGTGATTTCAAGTTATCTCTTGAGACTCCAAAAATTTTGGTATTTTGGTTTTTTAATTTTCTATAATTTTCTGAAAAATCTATCCCTTCTTGTGTGCAACCTGGTGTATTATCTTTTGGGTAGAAAAATAAGATCAAATAACTCCCCAAGTGATCTTTTAAATCAAATAAATCATTATTTGTTGATTCTGCGGTAAAATTTTTAACTTTTTTACCTATTTCTATCTTTTTCATATAATTATCCTCTACAAGTTTTTCTAAATCAGTTAGAATTAGAGTATACAGAATTATTTTAAAAACCTAGGGTAATATTATGTTTACAGGCAGTATGGTTGCTGTTGCAACACCTATGAATGAAGATGGGTCTATTGATTATGATAGTTACGAGAATTTAATAGAATTTCATATTGAAAATAAGACTGATGCAATTGTTCCTGTTGGAACAACCGGTGAGTCCGCAACTATTGATCATAATGAGCACTGCGAGATTGTAAGTTTTGTGGTTGATAAAGTATCTAAAAGAATACCGGTAATCGCAGGTACTGGCGCAAACTCAACTTCTGAAGCAATAGCACTTACAAAGCATGCTTACGACGCTGGCGTCG
>Ga0213863_10001692_pt1 | contig 15878 bp, 13 predicted proteins | sample PICome_8_FD_160128 | JGI IMG/M metagenome (GOLD analysis project Ga0213863, IMG submission 160128) | Coastal seawater microbial communities near Pivers Island, North Carolina, United States - PICO497 | ecosystem: Environmental > Aquatic > Marine > Coastal | place: USA: North Carolina... | reverse complement strand
GTAGAGGCCCTCGACTCCACTGCAGGTGCCGCAGGTAACGCAGTCTATGCTCGTGGAATACGGCAAATAAGAGATGACGTTACCTCGGGAACATCCTTGTACCTTGCCACTCGCAGCACCGGATTATTTCCGGCTATGCTGCTACAAATGACAGCGATAGGAGAGGAATCAGGAGCCCTTGATGACATGCTTGGCAAGGTGGCCGATCAATACGAGGCACAAGTCGATAATGCCGTCGACAGCCTAAGCTCCCTCATGGAGCCTATTATTATGTCCATTTTGGGTGTCTTAGTGGGCGGGCTTATGATCGCCATGTACTTACCCATCTTCATGCTCGGCTCGGTAGTGTAGGTTAAGGGGTTTTGGATAACTTAAGCAGTGCCCTGCAAACCCCCTGGTTTTTAACTACCGCCGTGACACTACTGGGGCTCATCGTTGGCAGCTTTCTGAATGTCGTAATCTTTCGCCTACCAAAAATGATGGAACAGGCTTGGCAGCGCGACTGCTGCGAGCTGCTGGAACAAACACCCCCGGACACGCCTCAGGTTTCACTGGTCTTCCCCAACTCCCAATGCCGAGACTGTGGAGCAGCCATAAAACCTTGGCATAATATTCCCGTGCTGAGCTACGTCTTTCTAAAAGGCTGCTGTGCCGGATGCGGTGCATCTATTTCTAGTCGTTATCCCGTCGTTGAACTTAGCACCGCGATCCTGTCATTCGCCGCAGCCACCGTGTTTGGGCCAACACTGCAATTGGCGGCAGCTTTACTGCTTATCTGGTCCTTAATTGCTTTGACGGGCATCGACATCGACACGCAGCTTCTACCAGATAGCATCACATTACCGTTACTTTGGTTGGGTCTGCTACTCAACACAACCGCAACCTTTACTACTCTAAACGAAGCAGTTATTGGTGCTGCAGCCGGCTACCTAACGTTGTGGAGCGTTTATTGGCTCTTCAAGCTCACTACGGGAAAAGATGGCATGGGATTTGGTGACTTCAAACTGTTAGCCGCACTCGGGGCGTGGTTTGGCTGGCAGGTCATTCCACTCATCATTATTCTCTCGTCCTTTGTCGGGGCTTTCGTAGGCATATTGCTCATCCTCGTAAAAAAACAAGGGCGCGAAGTTCCCATGCCCTTCGGTCCCTACCTGGCAGGTGCAGGTTTGATCACCTTATTTTTTGGCGATCAACTGACTTCCGCCTACTTCAGTTTTATTGGTTTTTAAACAGCGGCAACTTATGAACTTTGTAGTCGGCATTACGGGTGGCATCGGCAGTGGTAAATCAGCGGTCACGGCACGCTTGGAAACTCTTGGAGTCGATGTGGTTGACGCTGATTTGGCGGCCCGTGTCGTGGTCGAACCCGGTCAACCTGCCCTTGCTGCCATTGCTGAGCGCTTCGGTAAAAACATTTTGCAGCAAAACGGTAGTTTAGATCGTGCCGCACTGCGCAAGATCGTTTTTGAAGATCCAGAAGCTCGCCGGTGGTTAGAAGGTGTCACCCATCCCGCAATACGACAAGAGATAGAAGACCAACTACAAAGAGCGACATCCCCATACGTAGTACTCAGCTCCCCACTACTCCTCGAAGCAAAACAGCACCGTTTTGTAAACCATGTTGTAGTGGTCGATGTCACCGAAGCGCTGCAAATAGAACGCACGATGGCGCGAGATAGCAACAGTGCCGAACTCATTCAAAATATCATGGCGGCCCAACTGCCAAGGGCTGAACGAGTCAATCGGGCAGACGAAATCATTGACAACAGCGGCAGTCTTGATGACCTCAACACTCAAACTGATGCGCTCCACCAGCGCATGCTGATGCGGGCAAAGGCGGAATACGCCCCGCGATAACAAGCAAACGTCTCTGCACCCTGGGTGTCTATAAGACACAGCGCTCCTTCCACGCCAATCGGTGAATTCGCCGGCGACACCCTTCTTACCATCTAAAGCATTCTGCACTTAGGTTTGTACAGCCGCCCGCCACCTTGCAACAAGGGAGAGCAGTTATCAGCACTTAGACGTTGGGCGTTGGGCGTTGGGGCGTTGGGGCGTTGGGGCGTTGGGGCTTTGTAATTAAGTCGACTTCAGCTTTTCAACGATGGCCACATTCGCGGCGGGAAAATCAAAGTCCCCGAGCGCAGCGGGCAAAGTCCAAGCTAATGGTTGCCCTTCCATCCCCCGCGCTTCCCCTTGCCATGTGATCACTCGATGCACATCAAGGAAGACTTCGCGATCGCCATAATCATGTCGAATCTCAAGAAGTGGCTCAGTGGCTTTTACCGTCACACCCAGCTCCTCTTTCAACTCCCGCGCCAAAGCGCGCTCAAGGGTTTCTCCCGGCTCGACTTTGCCTCCCGGGAACTCCCACAACCCTCCTTGGTGAAGCTCAGCCGGCCGGCGGGCAATGAGAATACGCCCATTGGCGTCGGTTAAAACACCCACCGCAACATGCAGTTCACTCACAGGACTCAGGTCCGGTACTCCGCGTTAATACGCACGTATTCATAAGAGAAGTCTGTCGTCCATACACGGCTACTGGTGGCACCACGGTTAAGATCAACTCGTATGGCGAGCTCAGGTGAGGCCATAGCGGCTTGGCCCTTGGCCTCAGTGTAATCTGGAGCCCTTGCACCATTCACTGCAATCAACACGTCGTTTAAGTAGAGCGACACGTCTTCGACACAAAGATTTTTCAGGCCCGCTCTGCCAATGGCCGCAAGCAAACGCCCCCAATTGGGATCACTCGCAAACAATGCAGTTTTCACAAGCGGAGAATGCGCAATGGTAAAAGCCACAGCATCGCATTCATCGGCATCGATACCACCCTCCACTTTTACTTCAACAAACTTTGTCGCTCCCTCTCCGTCGCGAATAATTGCCTGTGCGAGCTCTAAGCATAGGCTCTCAAGGGCCTCCGTAAACAGCGTTAGAGCTTCCGCACCTGCGGTTTCAATCGCGATACCCGAGCATCCCGTTGCCACCAACATGGCAGCATCGTTCGTGGAGGTATCACCATCGACGGTAATACGATTAAAGCTTGCCGACACGGCCTGCCTGAATAAACCATCGAGGCCTGCAGGTGATACTTCGGCATCTGTAGCAATAAATGCCAGCATAGTGGCCATGTCGGGGCGAATCATACCGGCACCCTTTGCCATACCCGTCAACGTCACGTCCACTCCCGAAATCGAGACCACACGAGACGCCAGTTTGGCTCGGGTATCTGTCGTTAGTATAGCTTCAGAGGCCCGTTCCCAGAGGTTCTCGCTCAGGCTCTCGCAAGCACCAGGCAGCGCATCATTGATTAGCTGAGGGGGCAAAGGCTCTCCAATGACACCAGTGGAAAAAGGCAAAACCTCAACAGCCTGACAACCTCCCAGTTCAGCCACAGCCTCACAGGTGTTCTTTGCCACTTCGTAGCCTAGCATTCCTGTGCCCGCGTTGGCGTTACCGGTGTTTATAAGCCAGTAACATGGTCTGCCACTCGTCACCTGAAGGTGCTCCTGAGCAATTTGCACGGGAGCCGCCCGAAACGCATTTTGCGTAAAAAGACCCACGCTACGGCTACCGGGAGTCAACTCAATAAGCACTAAGTCATCATGATCTAACCGTTTAATGCCCGCCTGAGCAACACCAAGACGCACACCTTGAACTGGGCGTGGCATTAGCTCAACGTTCCATGACACTGCTTGTACTTTTTACCACTGCCACAGGGGCAGGGATCATTGCGCCCAACTTTGGGGGCCTCCCTGACGATGGTCTGTGGTTTGGCTGGAGGGGCGGTATCCCCTGGGGAGCCATCCTCGGAGGCAGATGACGCCTGAGCATGCTCAAAGGCCACTTGCGTGCGCGCCGCCTCTTCCCGACGTCGCCGCTCCATTTCTGCTGCCTCGTCTTGGCGCTGTACTTGTACATGGCTCAAAAAGCGCACAACCTCATGCTTCAAACGATCCAGCAATGACTCAAATAGCGCAAAAGATTCACGCTTGTACTCTTGCTTAGGGTTTTTGTTCGCATAAGCCCGCAGGTGAATGCCCTGACGCAACTGATCCATGGTGGCAAGGTGCTCTTTCCATAAGGTATCTAAGACCTGAAGCATAATTTGCTTTTCAAGCTGCCGCATACCGTCACCGACCACACTGGCTTTAGTATCGTAAGCAGCCTGAACCTCTTCAACAATTCTGTCTCGCAATGACTCCTCATGAAGGCCTGTATTTTCTTCTAACCAAGCCTGCAGAGGCAGCGTCACCGCAAACTCAGCTTCTAGCTGTCGCTCAAGCCCCGGAACATCCCACTGTTCCTCCACACTCATGGGTGGAATAAAACTATCAATAGAGCTATTAACAACGTCCGCTCGAATTTGGGTAATCGTTTCCGTCACCTCTTCCTCGCCAAGCAACGAATCGCGCTGGCGATAAATAATGCGTCGTTGATCGTTGGCAACATCATCGTATTCGAGGAGTTGTTTTCGTATATCAAAGTTGCGGCCCTCGACTTTACGTTGAGCCTTCTCAATAGCATTGGTGACCATACGGTGCTCGATCGCCTCGCCGTCTTCCATCCCCAGCGCCTGCATGAAGTTTTTGACGCGGTCAGAGGCAAAGATCCGCATCAAACTATCTTCCAAAGACAGATAGAAACGTGAAACACCGGCATCACCTTGCCGTCCCGAACGACCCCTAAGCTGATTATCAATTCGCCGCGACTCGTGTCGCTCTGTACCTAAGATATGCAAGCCTCCAGACTCCAACACAGCGTCATGGCGTACTTGCCATGCGTCTCGAAGCTTCTTTTCGTCTTCATCGCTGAGCTGTCCCGCAGCTTCAAGTTCAGCTTCGAGATTACCGCCGAGAACAATATCAGTACCTCGACCTGCCATATTCGTGGCAATTGTGACCACCCCTGGACGGCCCGCCTGAGCGATGATTTCCGCCTCTTGAGCATGGTATTTGGCGTTCAGCACTTTGTGCTCGATATTACCTTGCTTGAACCGAACGGATAATTCTTCAGACGTCTCAACCGAGGCTGTTCCCACTAAAACGGGAGCACCATTTTCGATGCACGACTTAACATCCTCAACAATGGCGTCAAATTTCTCGGCCCGCGTCAGGTACACCAAGTCGTTCATGTCATTACGAAGCATGGGCTTATTGGTGGGTATAACGATAACTTCAAGCCCGTAGATTTGACGAAATTCAAAGGCTTCGGTATCTGCAGTTCCTGTCATTCCGGATAGCTTGTCGTACAACCGGAAATAGTTTTGAAAGGTGGTCGATGCCAATGTTTGGCTTTCGTTTTGGATATTGACGCCTTCTTTCGCTTCAATAGCCTGATGTAATCCTTCTGAAAGCCGTCGTCCAGGCATGGTTCGGCCAGTGTGCTCATCAATCAGAACAACCTGACCCTCTTGCACAATATATTCAACATCCCGTTGATACAGTACGTGGGCACGCAAACCTGAATGAACATGGTGCAATAAACCCAAATTAGTGGCGGCATACAGGCTATCGTCGTCCTCTAACATGCCTTGAGCCATAAGCAGACCTTCAATTTTTTCATGGCCTACCTCCGTGAGTTCAATCTGTCTCTGCTTTTCATCGACAGTGAAATCACCCTCATCAACTTCTGTCGCCGCAACCAGCTGCGGAATAAGCTTGTTGATGCGTCGATACATTTCCGATGAATCTTCCGCTGCCCCTGAAATAATCAGAGGCGTTCTAGCCTCATCAATCAAGATCGAGTCAACTTCATCGACAATAGCAAAGGCCAAATTCCCTTGAGCCTTATCGGCCATGCTAAACGCCATGTTGTCGCGCAGATAATCGAAGCCAAACTCATTATTCGTGCCATACACAATGTCGCAAGCGTAGGCATCACGCTTCTCGGCAGGTCCTTGACCTGATCGGATAACTCCGACTGTCATACCCAAAAACGCGTACAGTGGCTCCATCCAAGCAGCATCTCGGGCGGCTAGATAGTCGTTGACAGTCACGAGGTGTACCGCATTACCGCCAAGCGCGTTTAAATAAGCGGGCAAGGTTGACACTAACGTCTTACCTTCACCGGTGCGCATTTCTGCGATCTTCCCCTCATGGAGAACAATGCCGCCAATTAATTGCACATCAAAATGCCGCATACCCAATGCCCGGCGCCCAGCTTCGCGAACGGTGGCAAAAGCTTCAGGCAGTACCTGATCAAGGGAGGCTCCAGCGGTTAGACGGGCACGAAAATCCTCGGTCTTAGCCAAAAGCGCGGCATCGTCCAGCGCTTCATACTCTTCCTCGAGTCGATTAATACGAACCACGATCTTTCGAATGCGTTTGAGCTCCCGATCATTGCGGGTGCCAAAAAGTTTTTTTAGCGTGTTTACAATCATTTTAAAGTCTTCAAGAATTGATGAAGGAATGCGACTTCGATGAAGTCAGCTTCTAGTCCAGCGAGCGAATGCCGCTTTTAGCGCAGAGTGCGTCGCACGTAGCTTGAGGGGTCTACCGGCCTGCCGTGCTTAAAGATCTCGAAATGTACATGGGGTCCGGTTGATCGTCCCGAGTTGCCCATTAAAGCAATGACATCGCCTTGACGCACGAGATCGCCGATCTCAACCTGATTTTCTTTGTTGTGCCCATAACGCGTGACCAACCCGTCACCATGCGCTATTTCTACCAACGTGCCGTAACCCGCACGCTCACCACTCCAGCTCACTACTCCGCTGGCCACCGCAATGATTTCGTCACCATCAGCACCGGCAAAATCAATTCCCTGATGCCAAGCGCGCTGCCCCGTAAAGGGATCTGTGCGACTACCATAATGAGAAGACAGCCATCCGCTAAGAACCGGTCGACCTGTCGGAATAGCCTCAGTTTGTGCCTCGGCGTCGAAAAGTAGTCCCGCGAGTATATCGAGCTGCATCTCACGGTCGCCCAGTGTGGCTGACAGTAAATCAAAGGACTCTTCGACAGGAGCGGGCAATACAGCCTGTGTCTCCGTTGCGAGGGGCACCATGGGCCCGCCTAAGGCTGGGTCTGCGCTAAAATTAAATTCGCCGCCTTCTAGCCCAGCCAAGGCCGTAAGGTGCGTGCCCAAGGCATCAAGTCTGGCTACTCTCACCTGCAATTCAGCCAATCTGCGGGTCATGGCCTCGAGCTTTCGACGGGCATCTGCAGAAAGCTGTGCAAGGTCACTCGCACGACGACTTACGTCTATTTCCGCCTCAGAAAGCCTTGCTTCCTGGGCGATTGAAGTACCCTGACGCTGGCCTAGTTCATAACCCATAGCCATGAGACCCAGAGGCAAGCCAATGCAAATGACCGACAGGGCTGCCCACGACCAGCGACCAATCTCCAGAGTTCGTGATGCGGCAGTCTTATGGACGAAGATCAGTTTCAAATCAGGGGCTCAGTTTCTTGGGGGACGTACTATGCCATGCAGTGGCGCTGCGGGAAAGTCAGCAAATTAGATCAATACCGCACGAATGCCTGAAAAACCTTCAGGCGGTAACCAAGGCTGGGGCGGGGCCATAGGATATTGGCGCCTTTTCAGCATCTTCAAAGGTCACCATCTCCCAGGCATCTTCCTGTGCTAACAGAGCACGCAGCACCGCGTTGTTGAGGGCGTGGCCAGATTTATGGGCCCGGAACTCTCCAATCAAGCTATGGCCCAGTAAATAGAGGTCACCGATGGCATCGAGGACTTTGTGTTTGACGAACTCGTCCTCATAGCGAAGACCGTCTTGGTTCAATATACGAAACTCATCGACAACAATAGCGTTGTCAACACTACCACCACGGGCTAGTCCCTGAGCGCGCAGGTATTCGATTTCATGCATGAAGCCAAAGGTTCGCGCCCTGCTCACCTCTCGCACGAATGAGGTGGTTGAGAAATCTATTTCGGCGAAGGCCGAACGATCGTTGAAAACGGGATGGTCGAAGTCAATTGAGAACGCAACTTTGAAGCCTTCAAAAGGCAGTAAGCTCGCCTGTTTGTCGCCGTCTCGCACTGTGACGGGGCGTTTAATGCGGATAAATTTCTTTGCCGCCGCCTGCTCCTCAATGCCTGCAGACTGAAGTAAAAACACAAAGGGGCCCGCGCTACCGTCCATGATAGGCACTTCTGGGGCAGTGACATCGACAAAAGCGTTGTCGATGCCCAAACCCGCCATAGCTGATAGCAAATGCTCAACCGTAGACACTCGAGCATCACCCAGTCCTAAACTGGTAGAGAGCGTTGTGTCACCGACACTTTGGGCGCAGGCGGGGATTTCCTGCACCGGGGAGAGGTCAGTACGCCGAAAAACAATACCGTTGTCGATAGGTGCCGGGCTTAAAGTCAGAAAGACCTTTTCGCCCGTATGCAAACCCACACCAGTCGCCTTTATTAGATTTCGCAACGTTCTCTGTCTAATCATGGTCCCACCCTCTACGTTAACGAGGCGGACCACCAACGATGGCTAGTCCGCCTGACGACGCAGAAATGCTGGAATATCGAAATATTCCTCTGCTCCGCTCTCTGCAGGCGCCACCGCCTGCTGTGCCCCTCCCGACTGCGCTACACGTGCTCGCTTGCCGGGTGGCAAATCGTACGTTTCGCCATAACTTGGCGAAGTGACGCCCAAGGTTTCCAGGGGCTTTCGGTCTACGACCGCTAACGGAACTCGGGCTTCTGCACCACCCAGACCCGTAGCGACCACCGTCACTTTTAAAGTATCGGCCATGTCCGGATCTATCACCGTACCGACCACTACCGTCGCGTCTTCAGACGCATATTCTTCGATCGTGTCGCCAACTTCGGCGAACTCACCTAGTGAAAGATCCATGCCGGCGGTAATGTTTACCAGCACGCCCTTCGCACCACTCACATCAATATCGTCAAGCAACGGACTGTTAATAGCCCGTTCCGCAGCCTCTCGCGCCCGATTTTCTCCAGACGCCTGACCGGTACCCATCATGGCCGCACCCATCTCTGACATCACGGTGCGAACATCGGCAAAATCCACATTGATCATGCCCGGACGGATAATCAGCTCAGCGATACCCTGAACGGCCCCCAAAAGTACATCATTGGCCTCTCTGAAGGCATCTAAGAGACTGGTATTTTTGCCCAACACCTCCAATAACTTTTCATTGGGTATCGTGATTAGACTGTCACAGTGCTGCTCAAGTTCCCCAAGCCCTGCTTCGGCGATTTTGAGGCGTGATTTACCCTCAAAAGAGAATGGACGTGTCACTACCGCAACCGTCAATATGCCCATTTCTCTTGCGACCTCAGCGACAATAGGGGCTCCACCGGTACCTGTCCCCCCGCCCATACCGGCTGTCACGAACACCATATCTGCACCGTGTAGCGCATCCGCGATGCGATCGCGATCTTCCATTGCCGCCGCCCGTCCTATATCTGGGTTCGCACCGGCACCAAGACCCTTGGTAATACCAGTCCCCAATTGCAGAACGGTCTTTGCCGCTATATCTGACAAAGCCTGAGCATCCGTATTGGCACAAATAAAATCCACGCCGTCTACGTTATTTTCAATCATGTGTCGGACGGCATTACCGCCGCCGCCGCCAACACCCACCACCTTGATGACCGCGCTCTGCGGTGCGTTATCAACTAATTCAAACATAGACACTCTCCCCTTTTTTTACAAAACCCGGTGTCACCCAGGCACTCCCCTTGTTAGGCCTTTTGCAACTTCTCAAAAGTGCCTTCCAAACCAGTCACGAACTCGTGTAATCAAGCCACCTGCGATTTGCCCACTTCTCGGCAGTCCCTGAGATTCGTCGTCTCGGGCCCCGTAAATCAGCAAGCCCACGGCTGTGGCATAAATTGGATTTTTAATAATGTCGTTAAGACCCTTCGCATACTGGGGAGCTCCCAGCCGCACGGGCATGTGAAAGATTTCTTCCGCCAGCTCTACCGCGCCTTCCATTTTTGAAGTGCCGCCGGTCAGCAGAACGCCTGCAGGTATCAACTCCTCAAAACCCGAACGACGTATTTCCGCCAAGATCAGCGTAAATAATTCGTCATAACGAGGCTCAACCACCTCCGCTAATGACTGGCGGGATAAGTCCCTAGGCGGGCGATCACCGACACTGGGCACTTTGATCGTCTCTTCAGCACCAGCTAATTGCGCCAAGGCGCAGGCGTATCGAATTTTGATCTCTTCGGCGTGCTGGGTTGGTGTTCGCAGAGCCATGGCAATATCGCTGGTCACCTGATCACCCGCTATGGGAATGACCCCGGTATGACGAATCGCACCATCAGTGAAAATCGCGATATCGGAGGTCCCACCACCGATATCGACGAGACAAACGCCGAGATCACGCTCATCGGGGGTAACCACTGAAAAGCTCGAAGCCAGCTGCTCGAGAATGATGCCATCGACCTCAAGACCGCAGCGATGAATACACTTTTCAATGTTTTGAGCCGCATTGACGGCACAAGTCACCAAGTGCACCTTGGCTTCCAATCGCACGCCAGACATGCCAAGGGGTTCTTTTATGCCGCCTTGATTGTCTATGACATACTCTTGAGGCAACACATGCAGCACTTTTTGGTCTGCGGGAATAGCCACAGCCTGAGCCGCATCGAGGACGCGCTCTACATCTGCGGGCACCACCTCTCCCTCTCGTATTGCAACAATCCCGTGAGAGTTCATTGAGCGAATATGGCTACCGGCGATGCCCACATAAACCGAGTGAATTTGACAGCCGGCCATGAGTTCTGCCTCTTCCACGGCGCGCTGAATGGCATTAACGGTCGACTCAATATCGACGACAACGCCTTTTTTCATGCCTCGAGAAGGATGGGATCCGATGCCAACAACCTCAATCACGCCCTCCCCATCGACTTCCCCGACTACGGCAACGACCTTGGAGGTTCCAATATCCAACCCAACGATCATGCGTTTTTCAGGTGTGTTAACCATCATGGTTCCTCCTGCCAGTTGGGCGAAGAAATATCGCCTAAGGCCCATTGCGATGTCGGCAGCAAAGCCACTGCGGCACCGTGTTCATAGCGCATATCTACTCGCATCACGGGCTGATCTGCGAGATGCTCCTGCCATAGCGTCACAAATCGGCCCATTCTTTCTCGGTGGTTATCTGCGCCAAGCTGCAACATCGCCCCACTGTGAAGCTCGGCACTAATCTGCCCGAGAGAATCTTCATGCAATGCCACAACATGAAGGCCTGTAGGCTCTAGCAAACCTTCGAGACTCTGATAACGGCGGGTCATATCACGCTCAGATCCCTCGGGCCCCTCTAAGCGAGCCAATTCGGACCATCGATCGTCAAAAGCACCGGGAAAATACTCGCCTTGATGATTGAGAAAGCCATCCACACCCCAGCGCGCAATGGGACGCTGCTCTTCAATCTCAATGACAACGGTATTGGGCCAGCGTCTGCGTACTCCGGCTCGATAGACCCAGGGCACGCTTTCTAGCTGCTCACGGACTTCATCAAGATCAAGAGTCAAGAAACTGGCCTGAAGGGCGGGCGCAAGCTTAGCCTCGAGCTCCGTCACCGTGACGTACTCCACAGCACCCTCTAAAATCAATTGCTCCACGCGCAAATCGACAAGGTGCGACCCTGCAATAAATGCACCTAGGAGCACGCCCAAGCACCCGGTGGCGACACCTAATTTTAATACCAAGCGTTGTGCCCGTTGCTGCCAGGGCACCCTATCGATCGAGGGTTTATGACGAACCGCCTGTCGTGTTTGTCTACGAGGCATGGCGGGCCTCCATACTGAGTCGATAAATCTCAGCCACCAAATCTCCCAGCGTCATTGAGGCCGCATGGGCCGCCATTGGCACCAAGCTATGGCTCGTCATTCCGGGAATCGTGTTGACCTCTAGCAGCTGCCAAGCACCCGAGATATCTCGTATGACATCAACACGCCCCCAAACCGCTGCGTCGACCGCAGCAAAAGCCCGCAAAGCCAAATCTGCCAACTCTGTTTCGTCATTTACAGACAGCCCTGATGGGCAGAAAAAACCCGTAGCATCAGATATATATTTGGCGTCAAAGTCGTAAAACTCAGAGGCCGGCTCAATGCGTATTGCCGGCAGCGCACGGTCACCCAATATCGCCACGGTGTACTCCGTACCCTCCACAAAGCGCTCGCCAATGATCTCCCCTTTGTACGCACGCGCCCGCTCCCAAGCCGCCTCAAGCTGCTCGGGAGTGTTGGCTTTACTCATACCTATAGAGGAGCCTTCAAGCGCCGGCTTCACAAAAATTGTTCCATACTGACTGATAAGGTCAGACCAATCCGTAGCCGCACTAAGCAGTGAGAACTCGGGAGTAGGCAAGCCCACGCCCAACCAAAGCTGTTTGGTGCGCACCTTATCCATTGTGAGGGCAGAGCCCAGCACACCTGAACCGCTGTAAGGTAGGTTCATTAAGTCGAAGAGACCCTGCAATACACCATCCTCACCCCCAGGCCCGTGAAGTAAGTTGAAGACAAAATCGATCCCCGAAAGTTGCTCTGCCCACTCACCTGCCCCAGGGTCAATGCGAACCACTGAACTTCCGGCCGCCTCCAAGGCGCAGGCCACGTTTTCTCCACTTTGCAATGAAATTTCACGCTCGGCGGCGGTGCCTCCCATCAGAACGGCGAATCGCACACCTGATAACAACGCCAAACTCACAACAACACCTCAAGACACTCTGCCTCTGCCAACTGTCGAGCTAGCTGACCAATATTGCCTGCTCCCTGGGTCAACAGGAGATCACCCTGTTCTAAAACGTCACATAAAATCGCAGGCACACTGCCAATATCAGGCGCAAAAATGGGATCAATCACGCCCCGCAGTCGAATGCTGCGAGCTAACGAGCGAGCGTCGGCACCGGGAATGTGATCTTCGCCTGCTGAATAAACGTCAAGCAGAATCAGTAAGTCACATTCCGATAGCACGGCCACAAAGTCCTCATAGAAATCCCGAGTTCTTGAAAAACGGTGCGGTTGAAAAACCATGGCAATGCGGCGTTTAGGGAATGCCGCTCGCGCCGCATTCAGCGTAGCCCGAACCTCTGAAGGGTGATGACCATAATCATCAATCATTGTCGCAGCACCGCCACGCCAAACGACCTCACCTAGCGGGCTGAATCGACGTCCCACACCAGAAAACTGTGAAAGACCATTCTCAATGGCGGCATCTGGCAAACCGAGCTCAGTCGCAACCGCTGCCGCTGCCGCTGCATTTAACGCGTTGTGCTCTCCCGGCATATTCAGATTTATTTTCAGGGGCGATCGACCCTGAGGCCTGCTTATGACAAAGCTTGTTTGCAAACCGGTTACTGCGACCGAGGACACACCATAATCTGCCTCACCATGCCGACCATAGGTGACAACTTTGCGAGTAACGTGAGGCAGCAATTTTTGCACTCCCGGATCATCGAGACACAAAACAGCCAGTCCATAGAAAGGCAGGTTGTGTAGAAAATCGAGAAATGCCTGCTCGTAGTTTGCAACGTCGCCGGCATAATGATCCATATGATCAGCCTCAACATTCGTCACAATGCTGACCATTGGCAGCAAGTGCAGAAAGGATGCATCACTCTCATCAGCCTCAACGATAAGGTATTGGCCAGCACCCAAACGTGCGTTACTACCCGCATTATTGAGCAGCCCGCCAATGACAAAAGTTGGATCTTCCCCCGCTTCACCAAAAACAGATGCCAATAGGCTGGTCGTGGTTGTTTTACCGTGAGTCCCTGCCACGGCAATTCCCTGCCGGTAACGCATAAGTTCCGCCAGCATTTCAGCACGAGGTACAATAGGAATGCGCGCTGCGCGTGCAGCCGTCAGTTCGGGCGCGTCACTAGGAACAGCACTTGATGTGACTAAAACGTCAGCACCTCGAATGTTGCTGGCGTCATGACCAATGTGTACATCAATGCCGATATTGCGGAGCCTAGCCACTACCGAGCCGTCCTCAATATCAGAGCCTGAGACTTGGTAACCCAGCTGCGCTAGCACCTCAGCGATACCGCTCATGCCCGAGCCACCAATACCCAGCATGAAAATATGCTGAATACCGCCCATTTGTTGCGTCATGGCCTTCGAGGAATCAATGGGCAAGAGAGACCTCCTTTATGACGTCTGCAACGGTGTTCGCGGCATTGGGCATCGCGAGTCGACGCGCGTTGCCCTGCATTAACGTTAAACGCTGGGGGTCCTTAATAAAGCCGTGTATTAGCGCACTCAGTTGAGGCCCCATATTTGCACCTTGAGGCAATAAGCAGCCTGCGCCAGATTCGCTTAGGATTCGCGCATTTTGAGTTTGGTGATCATCAATGGCGTGGGGCAGCGGTACTAGGATACTGGGCTTACCCGTCACCATAAGCTCGCTCACTGTGAGTGCTCCCGAACGACACACCACCAAATCAGCCCACTGGTAAGCGGCCGCCATATCGTCAATAAACGGCACCACCTGCGTCGAGGCACCCACTGCCGAGCCATATTGGTTTCGGGTTGCCTCCAGGTGCTGCTCTCCACACTGGTGGTGAATTGTTAAGCGCGCTCTATCCTCTTCAACAAGATGGGCTAGGGCCTCTGGCACCCCACAATTCAACGGGCTGCTTCCCAGACTTCCACCCACCACCAGTAAACGTAGGGGCTGCTCCCGGGAAAAAAACTGGGGAATTGCATTTTCATGGCCATGTAATGCCACAATCTCAGATCGCACAGGATTGCCAATCAACCGATGGCGGGCCTCGACCCCAAAGGCGCCGGGCAGCCCTAATAAAACTCGCTTTGCCAATGGCGCTAACCAACGGTTAGTCGTTCCAGCAACCGCATTTTGTTCATGGATCACTAAGGGACGGCGCAACAGAAATGCAGCGATACCTGCAGGGCCCGAGGCATAACCACCAAATCCTAAAACAGCGCGAGGTTTAATTTTGAGCAACAAACCCAGTGAAGCAATAAAGGAGGCCAGCAAACGCATTATAGATTTGACCCGAAACAACAGACCTTTGCCCCGCAGGCCTTGCACGGGGAGTTTATGGAGCGTGAACCCATGAGCAGGTACAACCCGACTCTCTAACCCGCGTGCGGTTCCAACCCAATCAACCAGCCACCCGCGAGCTTCCAGCACTTGCGCCACTGCTAAGGCCGGAAAGATATGACCACCAGTCCCGCCTGCCATGATTAAAATACGAGGTGCATTAGTCATGTCAGCTCCCCGTCGTAGGAGCGCGAGCTGCGCTCAATGCGCAGAACTACCGCCAGCATGATGCAACTCATAATTAAACTTGAGCCACCATAACTAATGAAAGGTAATGTCAGTCCCTTCGTCGGAAGCAAACCAGAACTCACGCCCATATTGACGAAAGCTTGCCCAGAGAAAATCAGCGCAACGCCATAACAAATATAAGCCGGGAACAGCTCTTGATCCCGCTCCGCGCGACGCCCGACCCAGAGTATTCTGCCTATAAGAGCCCCGTACAGAACTATGACAAACAGAGCCCCAAAGAAACCCGTCTCTTCAGCCCAAATGGAAAAGACAAAATCGGTATGCGCCTCAGGCAGATAAAATAGTTTTTGAATGCTGTTACCCAATCCCACACCCCACCACTCACCCCGTCCGTAAGCGATTAAGGATTGAATGAGCTGGAAACCCGAACCAAAAGGGTCCTGCCATGGGTCCGTATAGGCTGTTAAACGTTGTAAGCGATAGGGGGCACTCACAATCATCACAACCAACGCACCAATCGCACCACCGACGAGCAACAACACGTAGGAAAGCCTAGCGCCCGCCAAAAACAACATGCCGAACACCGTACCCGTACAGATCACGGTGGCCCCAAAATCGGGCTCCATTAGCAACAGAAGGCCCGTAAGACCCAAAATAGAAACTGGCTTCGCAAGGC
>Ga0213863_10001689_pt1 | contig 15883 bp, 19 predicted proteins | sample PICome_8_FD_160128 | JGI IMG/M metagenome (GOLD analysis project Ga0213863, IMG submission 160128) | Coastal seawater microbial communities near Pivers Island, North Carolina, United States - PICO497 | ecosystem: Environmental > Aquatic > Marine > Coastal | place: USA: North Carolina... | reverse complement strand
CTCTTATAACTCAGTTGGTTAGAGTGTGGTGCTTATACGATAGTATACTTGAGTGAGTTCATTCTCACAAAGGCACGCCAAAGTCGCGGGATCGAGACCCGCTAAGAGCATTTTTACATGTGAATCACACATGTAAAAATGTTCTCTGTGTAATATAAATGGCATTTCTTCAAAACGTGAGTATACTTTTGTCACTCATGATAGTGACACTCTACGCCGGGGTTAAAGTTTCTCAGACCAATTATTACCCAGGAATAGATAATTTACTCAACCAAAACACACTGTATGGTATCGTTATAATGATGCACGCCATGTTTGGTATTTCACCAGTGAGTGAACTTCCAGAGCGCACCAAAGCAGTGGCTTCGAGTGTTTGGTTCAAACTTAGCTCTCTTCTTATCATTTCATTCTCCGCGACTCGAGATATTGAAGACGCTATTCTTGTGTTAATAACATTCCTCTGTATAGTCCAACTACTTCGCACAAAAGAAGAACGTAAAAAGTATCCATACATTATAGTATAGATGTTTCGTGGATCGTATCAACCAAATGATATTTACAAGTATAGACGTATTAAAATTCGTACCACTATACTTGAAACTATATATAAAAGACCATCTATAGATATGAAATCTGAAAGGCACGACAATGATCGTTTGCGTTTCAGATTTAGGGAAGCTATTCGAGAAGCAGAAGAAATTTGTGCCGATAACAAGGGGTGTCGCGAGTGTTATAATGCATGGTACGAAGTTGATGAACTCGAGGATTCTCTCATGCGTCTCGGTGAAGAAGTTATCCAAGAGAATAATATGAGGTACGGGTCAATCATAAGACGAAATTTTAAATTAAGATGGAATGTACAAAACGTAGAAGACCATCACGTTATCCCACGCCAATTTAAAAATCATCCAGTCGTCAAATACCTTAGGTACGACGTGAATGATAGTAAAAATATCATCATGATGCCGAGATATCTTTTACCCGGTCTCAGAGAAAACAGACTCACGCATCGCGGGGGACACAAAAAGTACAATGATTACGTAGGAAATGTACTCGATTCACTTGATACATTAGACGAACCAGAAAAAGATTTCAAATTATTTACCGAATTTTTAAAAACGGCGTGTCGCTTTAGACCTCAAGACATCCCTTGGAAGTAATACTTCGTGTACGAGGATGGCTCGTTTCCATCATAGTCATATATTCGTCAATCGTAAAATCAGCTGGTTCAGATTCTTCATCCATGCGTATTAACAATATTCTTCCGTCTATATCCATATTTGAAAATGGCCTAGGTAACATATTTTCATTTTTATTTAGATTAAATGGGGATTCTTTACATTTTAATATTACTACAAATTCCTCCTCCCATTGCCCGACAAAAGTTGCTTTACCTCTGAGTATTTTGTAAATTTCATTTTTCTCGGGCGATAGATCTACGTTTATTTCGTGTACATCGTTTAGCTTTTCATTTAAAAGTACAGCTCTTACCATCTTATCATCACGCGACAAAAAAAATTAATAGCCTTTTTCCAAGAATTCCATTTGTGCATCCGGGAATCTCTTTGAAAAATAATCCTTTCTTTTCCAGTCACTGTGACCTATCAGACTTTTATGTGAACGATCTACGAGCATACAATGTCTTAAATCTTTGTAATAAATTCGAGCACCGTCAAATACTAAGTCTTCGTGTTTCATATCAATGTGATTATCCATCACATCAAAGTTGTGTATATATTTATGCATATTGTCTACATGTATCAAATAACACTTTGTGCTGGAAATCCAGCGAACGAGCTGAAGACCACTTTTTGAGGTATCTGTTGCGGGATATCTCGATAAACAATGAAAGAAACAGAGTTCGAAATCATCCCCTAATTCATCTATGACTTCTTGGATTTCATCAAAAAGCTTTGGGTGTGTAATGACGACATTATCCTCAAACACGAGTGTATACTTGTGACACCCTTTAAAGCATTTATCGTATATGTTCATGTGACCCATATAACACCCTATTGCACCTAGGTTAAAGTACGTAATGTTTGGTCTGGTCGCAGATTCATCGTAGTACAACTTAAGGGCCTCTCTATAATATTTAGGATCTACGCGTTCTGAATAAAGTTTCGCCTTTTCTGGAGTTCTCGTGTCCGGTCCGACAACTACTTCGAGTGGAATCGTGTGGTCATACGTGTGCATAAAACGAGTTGCTCTTACTCCATTTGGATCAGTCGTAAGCATATAACACTTATAATCAACACGGGGCCTGTACATTATGGATTTTAAAATTATGAGTGTAGCGATTAAAAATATTACAAATAACATGCTTAAAATATACGTATAAAATTATATGCGAAGTGCCGCGATAAAGTTCATGGGTGTCTTTCTTTGTTTCCAAAAGTAATATTCACACAAAGCGGTATACACAGAAACACACGGAATATCAGACGTTGCACAGTGAATACAGAACGTTTTTGCATACAGGGCTGTTTTATCTAAGACATCATACACATCTCCATCCTTGTACATATCACATTCAATCTCGCTCATTTCCAGACAATTTTTAATAGCTGGACATACTCGAGTGGCTTCTATGTAAATCATAGCATACATGAAACGTATGGTTTGTATGGCCACAAGATTATCAATAAACTTGTTGAATACCTGTTGTGTATCAGCAAGTTTCATGTCTCTACTCATAGAGCGAGCGTTTGCGGCAGATTGTAAAATAGGTGCACAAACACCCGTTTCAATTGCTCTCGTAGCGCACCACGTAGTCCTCATATTTTCATTTGCAATATCATCAGTTTCTGGAGCCGAATGCATGCGATTGATAGCATTCTTTAAAACTGGACCATTCACATCCGTCTTCCGAGTTTCATGCAATAAATCATTTATGAGCGTGTCTTGATTTGTGTATCCATATACATCTGCGTATACTTGATAGAGGCTACATTCCATAGCCTCGTGAACAGTTTTGATTAAGTGGGCTGTACCAGGTTCTCCATCGAGGTGCACGAGTCTTTTCGCAAATGTCCGAAAAAAGATTTCTTGTGCGTCTATAACCTTTCTCGACCCATCGAGCATGAGTAATTTATTAGACATACCCCCAGTCATGTAATGGATACCCTTATCTTTGCAATTTTCATAATAAATTGCATTTCCATCAAACTTCTGTAAATTTAAATTCACAATTGTGTCTTCTTTGTCGCACCACTCGATGAGTTGGTCCATTGTATTTTCATATCCATAATCATCTGGATTTATGAATGTAGCGATGGTTCTTGGACCATTCATATTTAATGTTAAATCGGCGACAGTTGGTTGCATTTTAACATTTTTAAATGGTGTAAGATTTGTTTTGTATTTATCGTACACCGAAATATTCTTAAATTGCTGCATATCCCGAATAACCTTAAGGCTATTCGGATTGATACCCACTATACCATAAGAAGACATACTATGTTGTAATGGTGTGTATCTTTTATACTACTTCTTCCAACCATACATTGACATGTCTGAATGTTCACACCACGGGTATACTTCTTCGTAACCCATAAAATTATAAGCGGTCATACCAATGTCTTTGCATTGTAAACATATATCAGTGTTATCGTCTATGATTGTGCCGATAGAGAGTGCCCTACATATATCAACTTTTGGTATTTCAAATTCTGTATAACTATTCGTCAATATGATATCATCGAATACACCTTCGAAATGATATTGTAGCCAATTTTCTGTCCCTTTTCGAGCAATTTCCTGCCTTCCAGTCACCGCATATATTTTGTCAAATTTTCCTCGCAAACGAACCATGCCTATCTGAGAACCGGGTATAGGAGAAATTTTACAGAAATCATCCGAGTTGTAAAAGTCGCGAACCATTTGAGCCGATTCTTCTTCTGTTAGGTTAAACATATCCTTGTATACATATGAATACTTTTGGTTTGGACGCGGCATTTTTAATCCTCGCCATCGAGCCATGGGACGAACGAATGGCATAAGAACCTCATCTATATCTATGGCAATCTTCTTCATTTATCATAACATCATTCGTAGTCTCTAAATGCTATTCCTACCGGAAACCGCGGAACTCCTAGTTCTGTTAAATTTTGATATTTTACCGTGAGCATCTTACCAATGTATTTTGATGAATTGGTAAACATTTCGCGACGTTTTTCTTGTGTACCTTCGGGTCTTACAGTAAACATGTGACCACTTTCTGTCACACACTCCCACGTGGGCGTACCCACATCTTTACCTGTGCATTCACGCACACCAACGACCTCATATTCATCCGTCTTGAAATCTTTCAATTTGAGAAGGTAATTACTTCTTTTGCCGATTTCATATACACTCGAGGCTTCGCGAATCATAGTTCCTTCGTACCCGGCATCCATATACTCTTTGTGCACTTTATGGATGTCTTCTTTTTTTTGTACCCATTTGGTTTCCACGTTCACGCGCTCAATTCTTTCCTCAAATGTAAGATTTGGTCGGTTCGTGTCGAAATAATCAAACACGAGAAAATCCAGAACTTTTGGATTTGTTTTGTATAAGCTCGTGATTTCTTCAAATGTCTTTGTTGGATCGTAACACTCACCATCTAGATATTCACCCTCTTTGAGTCCTTTTCCCCAGTGTTCTGTACCCGGAACAATTTTACCCGTCCGGGAAATTCCACCCTTATTAGATACAAGCAAACGAACGCCATCTATTTTTGGTTGTACATAGAACGGTTCTGAAATATATTTGTGACGGTCATCCCATTTATTTGCGAGCATGGGTAAAATAGGTATTTCTTTTTGATTTTCCCACATTGTCCTCGCACGTTTAAGAGCGCTATCATATCCAAGCTTAACATGAATGGTTGAAACAGATTCCTTTCCACCAACCATACCAGTCTTCTTCACGATATTGGCGGTGCCATCGGGAAGTTTATTTACACTGATATCAAAGTAGCGTTTTTTGCCGTTTTTGTCGGTTTTAAAAATTGTTTCCATTATAGTAAGGGTAGATATGATTCCGGTCGTAAATCACGAGCGATTGGAGCGACTTAGGCCACCCCCTGCAACAAATATTCCACTCAATGCGAATACTGCATGCATATTTATTATTATTTTAAGTATTATTGGTTTGTACAAGAGAAGTGTAGACATCAGTCAATCGAGGAAACAACATTATACTTGAGGCACTCTTCGACATTCAGATAGATGTCCTTCTTCATGAGCTTCTTGAATTCCTTTTCCGGGATTTCAGTCTTTTCGAGATAGACCTTCGTGATCATGTCCATGAACTTAGAACACGAGTCCATTTCATTCTTCAAATCTTCAAACTTACCCCAGAACCCATTCGTCGATAATTGATGGATGAGGATATGTGCATTCTTGCCCATGCGACGTTCGTGTCCACCAAGCAACATAAACGAAGCAGCACTGCAACACGCGCCTTGAGCGATAGTAACAACCTTAACTCTCGACTTTTCAATAATATTCATGGCGCTGAGACCAGCAAACATCTCTCCACCGTCACTACAGATGTTGATTCTTATCTCAGGTTTGAAACCCTGGAAATCGATAGATTGTTTGAGTAGCTTATTTTCAAGTTTCTTAAACTCTTCGGTAAATTCCAGAATATCATCGGATGTTACATCGCTATAGAAGAACATCTCATTGCCAATGATTCGTGTAGTCTTAAACTCATCTTCACCCGAGGTGATTGGTAGGATAGTAGGAGCTGGCATTTGTTAATTGAAGTATGCAAGTTTTAAGTTACTTTTTGTATTTTTTGAATGCCGAGGCTGGCGATCTTCTCACTGGCTGGACTTTCTTTGTTTTTGGTGTAGGCTTTTTAAACGCGGATTTGGCAGACGTACCCATCTTTTGGGGTGTAGCTTTTCTTGCTTTTGGTTTTGTGACTGGTGTCGCTCGGCTCAGTGTATTCATCATTTCATATACGAGAAGCCTCATATTTTCAAGTTTTTGGTTAAATTCTTTGTTTACGTTTCTGGCACTCGTTGCACTACTCATTTATATAACCAGTTATTTTAATAACGTTCGCGAGTTTATGGTGAGTATTTTTTCATACACATGTTATATGCATGGCTTCTTGAACCTAGGAAACACATGCTACTTTAATTCGGCGATGCAATCACTCCTTCATATATTACCAATATCTGAACATGTATACAAGACTAGATATGTAGGTGATTGTAAATTTACTAAATTGTACCACGACCTCGTGACTATGTACTTCAGTAGACAGGAATCTAATAAGATTGATCTTACACCACTATTGAAAGAATTTCAAACAATGTTTCCTAGATTCAAGTTACACGAGCCCCACGACACTCAGGATGCTCTTTTTTGTATAATAGACATTCTAGAAAAAGAATATGGAATAATAAAGCGTTTAATATATGGTAAAAAGACACAAATAACTATATCACCGGATGGTAAAAATACAAGTGATACGGATTATAGCATACAGACACTTACTATCGACGATCACGTGTGCAAGGTCAGTGATTTAATAAATAAAAGCATGAACTGGAATACACTCGAGGGATATGTAGACGACAATGGAAAGGTTCATCACGTGGCGACGACACGGACTATTTTTAAACAACTACAACCAGTAATGATCATTTCGTTCGATAAAAAAAGTCGGATACAGGTAGAAGAGGACTTATCATTTACAGATGATATTAAATATTCACTACAATCGTGTGTAATACACGAAGGGGTACAGTGGGGTGGTCATTATTACTCTATGTGTAAATTCAACGATAAGTGGTATGCACAAGATGACGAACATATAGGAGAGGTGAATTTGAAAGAAATAGATGGGTATTACATTCTCATATACATTTTAAAAAATCAGTGATTTTTATGTCTTCTTTTATGTTTACTAACGTTCTATAAAACGTACGCCTATTATTCGGGTACGTTTTATCAGTTCTCTGCATGATAGGCATCCACCACATTGGTATATCTCCAGACACGTATTTACACTCGAGAATCATATTCTCACGAATCCACGAAGTGTCGAATTTATCTTCAGGAATTATAGATTCAAATACAAGTTCACCTTTTTCTTGAACATACAATCGCCATTTCCCATTCACTGTCCGCGCCTGAAAATCGATCGTGTTCTTTTCGCGTGGTTTCCATTTAAACATGGTCTCATGAGTACCAATCTTTACGGGGCAGTTTATTGGTGTAAATATAAGTCCATCAACTTCTTGAGTCACGGTAGGTAAATACTCATTTAAGAAGTATTCGTAGTCACACATGAGATGAAATTTCTTTACCTGTATTTTGGTCACGTCACCTTTCAGTGCGAGCAGTTTTTTAGTCGCCTTTTCACAATGCTCGAGTCTATCGATGAAATTCTTGTGACCCACAATGATACCCGACTCTTTCAAACAGTCATATATCAAAAATGTATCCTTGTAAAGTTCCCCTTCCAAAATAGTACCTTCATAAATTGTGCGCCTAAATGTAAGTTTACAAAGAAACATATCAAGAGCTCGGTTCACGAGAACACACACTTTGTGACTTCCATACATGAATGCGAGTAACATAAATCGAACACCATCTGTTTTTTCGCAAACCACGTAATCATTTTTTCGAAGTAAATCAAAATGTTTGTATTCGATAGATATTGGCTGACATCCCGGAAATCGATTGGGTGTCGTCCCCCACGTGTCCTCCATGTATTTTATCGCGTATTTGTAAAGTGGATCATCCCTCTTTACAGATACTCGTGACATATGTTTAATATTTTAAATTTAATCTTTAATTAGCTTTAATACCGGCCGCGTTCAGCAAATTACTTACACACTCATGAGTATATGTCATCGTCAACTTAGATGCTGTATAAGCATTAATTTTGACACCCAACTCCTTGAATTTGGAAAACATCTGCCCCATTCTCGGTGGAACTCGATAATCATGTGTGCGCTTATCTCTTACACACTTACAGGTATTCTTGCACATCATTAACCAACACCTCGCTTCTGAACTTGTAACCTGGTAGATATCTTCGGATATCATTTTACCAACTTCGGTATCAAAATGTAGACCAATTTGACTAACTGGTTCAGTCGTTTTTTCGTTCACACACTTTTTAAATTGTTCCCAATCGATACCCTCTTTTACACCTGGAAATACTAAACAACCAATACCATCATGCGGTTTAAGTACTTGAGCAATTGACCCTTCATCCATCGCCACACCAAAATCAATAAACAAGATGCGGTCAGACATCTTCATATATCTCTGAATGATATCAGACTTATCATATGGATCGTCATTCACATACACGACTTCATTTTGGACTCCCTTTGATTGGATGCACATAAGGTTTAAGCGTAAAACCGTGTGTAACGTTTTCACATGGCATGATTTACTCCGAGTAACGATGATAGTCGCAAGTTTCATTATCAACTATAAAACTCTAAGCCTTAAGCCTATCATTCATACAACCAGAGAACGGCAAGTTACCAACATGCCCCAATGTCGTGTGAATGTCGGCATAAATCTTACCCTCAATTTGTTGCCAACGTCTACAAAACGCGTAGTCTTCAGACAAATATCTCCGGGATTCTGGGTCAATCATACAATCAAACACGGCGCAATATTCATCAAAATCCCTGTTTTGGTGGTCGTTTTTGCAGTTCAAATCTGTGAAGTGTTCGTGCATCTTTTCAAACGCTTTGCGGGTAATAACCATGAACCCCGTTGGTCCATCTAGAACTTCCACGAATCCATTTTCAACTGAACGTCTATGTGCGCCGATATTAGCTACGAGACTCGATGAAAGCATAGCCATATTTCTATCATCACCTTGCTCGATCGCAGTCTTCGCTTGATCCCACATAACGACCTTCTTTGGATATATCGCTACCGATACATCGTGTCCCGATCTTACGAGGCGAACAACTGAATCCGCGTTAAAATCAACGTCTGCATCGATAAACATGAATAGATCTGCGTCGGTTTTTTGCATAAAACGGCCAACTGCGACATTTCGGGCTCTGTGTACGAGAGATTCATTTTCTGTTGTATCAATCATGAGCTGAATACCCTCCTTAATCAATTCAATTTGAAGCTTAATGACGCTCGTCATATACTTTTCTAGACAGAGACCACCATAGCATGGTGTAGCTAAAAACAATTTGACCATATTACATTACATTACATTCATTCCTCTAAGTATCGTTTAATTATACTTTCTATCTTGTTTATAGTCGGTATAGATACCGAACATTTATCATTTATTTCACTCTTAGAAAGTTGCCCTTTCATCACCACATAAATCACGACTGACGCCACACTATTAGGTGTTTTACTCATGAGCTCTGTACAATTTTCTAACTTTGCGCACATCTTGTTACACTCCAATCTCTCCGCTCTCGTAACTTCAAACGAATTTAGTAAACGTTGCATTACGTTAAATGGTTTCGTTACGTAATTCTTTTCGGTTTTTCCGAGCAATGTATCTTTAAACATCTGTGTAGTTCTACTAATATCTTTTGACTGAATACCAAACATGTCGGCGATTTCCTTCGTTGTCCGGGGAATTTTTGAAAGTCTACATGCGTACAAGACGCAGTTGGCTTTTATTCCTAGACGCACAGCTCCCCGGGTCAATTTTTCCACGTTAAATTTCCTATACATCATCTTTGCATCTTTTAATACACTTTCAGGTAAAGATGGACACGCTTCGTCTATATCTTTATATGCATGAAATAGAGACCTATCTGTGTGATTCATCGATTGATGAAAATTTATTTTTGCCATTCGTTTGTTTTCATACGTCGATGTATTCTTTGTTGATATGACAGTTCCCTTACCCCATGCATTTGAAAACAATTCTGGATTCGGATTTGGGTTTCCACATCTAGATGGATCATTCACACGTCCATCTTCAGTGAGACCACTCGTCCACTCGGGGCTATCATCTATGAAATGCGCTTGTGTGAGCCCACACTGTGAACACACGGGCATTCCTTCTTTGGTGAATACTTTTACACCATTACAATTTATACATATATGCGTATTGATTGACTTTCTTACATTGGGTTTATTTAATAAGCGGTCGACATCCGACCAAATAGCAGCCAATCCTTCCATATCAAAAATACCTTTTTTTTGAAAGTTGAAAATGCGCACTTAGGTTTTCAAAAATTTAGATTATCCGCGTGCATTTTGGCAAACTCTTCAATAGAATCAACGACCTGTTTAAATTTACGAGAACCGGGACTCGTGGGTTCCCATTCATTCCATTCACGATCAACTTCCCTGTGCGAGGAAGGAGGTATGACCTGTCCATCGATTTCGTCGTCTGGGACGATGAACCCCTCTAAATCACTTTCTTCATCCGATTCATCGATGATATCACTTTCCATATCTTCGTCTATTTCATCCTTTATACAATACATGGAGTCACCTATTTTACAAAATACGGATGTACCATCCGGGTAATGCTCACACATGTTTTCTGGTTGTACAAGTTCTTCATTTTCATCAAGTTCATATACACGAGCACCTTTATACACGAGAGACGTGTCTAGGTAATAATTGACGGTGAGATAGTCGTTCATGTTCTCTATAGTTGTCGCGTACATCTCATCATCAACATCATCAATATTTAACAAAACTTTTATGAGATCACCAGGCTGGATCTCCGAAAAATTAATCATTCTTAAAGTTTTGAGACAAAAATATTTTCAGGTAATAACACACATGGGGATTGAAATTTTTTCGAAGGATGGATGCAAGTACTGCGACCTAGCTGAAGATATATGCAAGGATTTGTGCTTAGATTATAAGAAAACAAAAATTGAGAAGGGTGATTTAGAAAAATTATGCGGGAAACCAATCACTGCGTATCCACAAATTTTTATCGATGGAAAACATCACGGAACATTTTTTGACTTTCAAGACTATATCGAAGACACAGAGCCAATGCTCTTACCGACACTGAGTAGGTTTACTGTGTTCCCGATTCAACACGACAATTTATGGGCATTGTATAAGCAAGCACAAATGAGCAATTGGACAGCGGAGGAGGTCGACTTATCAAAGGACATGGATGACTGGAGCAAACTGACAGATAACGAACAGCATTTTATTAAGACTATATTGGCGTTCTTTGCTGGATCGGATGGTATTGTGTTTGAAAATCTCAACAATAACTTTGCGGATGAAGTACAATATCCCGAAGCACGGTCATTTTATGCATATCAAGCGCATAATGAAATGGTTCACGGGGAGACATATAGTAAATTGATAGACAAGTACATTCGTTCACCTTCGGAAAAAAAGGAATTGTTTTCTGCGATACAAAGAGTACCGTGTATCGAGAAAAAAGCGAGATGGGCGATGAAATGGTTTGATGCGTCACGCCCTTTTTCGGAAAGACTTCTCGCTTTCGCGTGTGTGGAGGGTATATTCTTTTCCGGGAGCTTCTGCGCTATCTTTTGGCTTAAGAAGCGAGGACTTCTTCCGGGTTTGTGTTTTAGTAATGAATTGATAAGCAGAGATGAAGGTCTTCATCAACAATTTGCGGTTGAGTTGTTCAACATGCTTAAATTTAAACCAAATTCTGACGCGATTAAGGAGATCGTGAAAGAAGCGGTAGAAATAGAGAAAGAATTCATCTTGGATGCACTCCCATGTAGTCTTATTGGTATGAACTCCGAGAAAATGACACAATACATTGAATATGTGTCAGATAGACTTTTAAAACAAGTGGGTCAAGAAAAGATCTGGAATTCGACAAACCCATTTGAATTCATGGAAACCATCAGTCTCGATGGAAAGACAAACTTCTTTGAAAAGAGGGTGGGTGATTACGGAAAGATGGACGAGGATTCGTGTGAAATCGAATTCGACGAAGAGTTCTAAAACACTTCAATATACTAAATGGTATTTTGCCATTTACTATATTGATTAATTAATAAACCAAATGAAATAATTACTTAATAGTCACAGTCTTACCGTCGTCGCATTGGCAAGTGGTCTGCTTTTGTACACGAACTTTGAGAGTCACTGGTTTGTCTATTTCGTCACCCATGACATCGAGTGGTGCGAGTTCGAGACCACTATCGACCGCATCGTATTGCATTTCGCTAAAACCTGGAAGAGGCTCTGGCATTTCAGTCATTGGTGGAGTGACAACTGGTTCTTCTTCTGGGGAAGGTCCAACCATCATTGGCATTTCTTCTTCAATGGAATATCCTTCCTTCTTAATGTTCATCATGGCCCACGTGATGAGCAAGAACACCACGGTGTGAAGAGCGAGACCTCGCAAAGTGGGGCAACCGGTTGGACCAGAAACCCATCGACCGAAAATAGAACGCGTCAAACGGAATGTGTCTGGGTTCGCGATGATAAAGAACACGAGAGAAGACATAGTAGAAATCAAAAATTTCTGTTGGGCCTTAGCACCCCCGCATCCACAACCACAATCTTTAAAGATACCCATGTGTAATTTTTATATTGTAGACTGAGAAAAAAAAACATGCTTAAAGTTTGGATACCATCATAACATATACAAAAACAAACCAAATGTCGTCTACTAACATGATCCAACTTTCCAACACTTTCGAACCGTCCTCTGTCGTTTTCAGTAAAATGAAGAAGAACAAGAATGGTGGCAAGACAGTATACATTAATACGGCTGATGGTAAGGGTAAGCTCTACTTGCAACTTCCGTTCATGCGAAGCCCTTACGGTCTTAGTGCCTTTACCGATGAGACGACTAATAAGACGTCGTATTCGCTCGATTTATCTATTGACCCGGACAACGAGCAAGCCGTCGAACTCGCCGCCAAGCTCAAGGAGCTTGATGCGAGAATCATCGAGACGGTCGCGGCAAACTCCAAAGAATGGCTCGGAAAAGTGTACAATCCTGAAGTGATGAAGGAGGCTTTGTATAAGCCACTTGTACGCCCCGGGAAAGAAGAATACCCAGACACTGTTAAACTCAAGGTCATGACCAAGCCAACCGGTGAATTCATGGCTGAAGCATACAACCCGAAGCGAGAACTTGTTGCGATTGATTCCATCGAAAAGGGGCAACGATGTATGTGCATCGTAAACGTCACCCAAATCTGGTTCATCGATAATAAGTTTGGTGTGAGTTTGCGCCTATCGCAAGCACTCTTCGAACAATCGACGAAGCTTCCCTCCTTTGCATTCCAAGGCGTCGAAAGTACCCCATCCAATGACGTGGTTGATGAAGGTGCCGAAGAAGAATATTACGAAGAAGAATGCCAAGTCGATGAATAAAATCTAGCATTAAAACAAGATGCAGGTTGAACAACACATCAAGAATTTAGCGGTCATCAGGCGCAAAGTTGGAAAAATCAATACACCCAGAGACCACGAAAAGATTGGTAAGGAAGTCACCGAAGCTATCAAGAAATTAGGTTGTAATCCAGACAAAATATTTTATACCATAAACGGTAATGTGACCCCGAATTTGTCTATTAAAAAAGCGGTTCGAACGCGTATAGGTACCAAAAAGATTGGTGAAGGTGAATATGGCGAGATTTTTTATGGATGTGTCGATAAACGGTGCAAAAATGAAATTGCGATAAAAATTCAAAAAGAATCGATGACAACGGAATATAAAATTGGAAAACTACTCAGTAAACTGGGTGGTGTGAATCCATATGCTCTTGAAAAGTGCAAAGATAGAGACGTCATGTACAGTGAATACGCGAATGGGGGTGCACTCGAGCCATATATCATAAAAAATAAGAACACACTGAGACCTATACATTTCAGGTTTATAATCACTGACGTGTTATACAATCTTTATAGAATACACAAAAAGTACCCATCTTTCAGGCATAGTGATCTTCATGGTAAAAATATACTTTTGCGAACCCGACCACCCACGTTGAGTGTGTCCAAATACAAAATAGGTAAGATGACGTTAGACGTTGAAGACATTGGTTTAGAAACACTGTTAACCGATTATGGTTTATCATTGACAGGTACTATAAAAAATCCAACTATACGTGGACTTGATAAACACTATGGTATAGCCCCGACATCCCACATCATGTACGATGCCCATCTCTTCTTGAACGCCATGTTTCTTATATGTGCTCGAATAAGAACGGAATCATCTAATAATGTGATTCGTTTTATTCAGCGTATATTACCAAAAGAATATATAGGTTTAGAATCTAATAAGATTGAAAATTTCCGTTTAAAATTAAATGCCGATCACACTAAATTACCCACATTTGAAAATATATTTTCCGATGCATTCTTCTTACCATACCGGTCAAAAGTTACGTCGCGTAAGAATCCATTGAACTTTATACCAAAGGCAAAACCAATTTCACAAATGAAACCAAAGAAAAAGATGGTTGTAAAAACACCCTTAAACCAAGAAGCGGCGAAAGAACGTGCAAAGGCAATTTTGAAAAAGAAATCCACACCTTCGCCGAAAGTAACCGTAGCACCAAAAGGGTACACACGTATAGATGGAAAGAAGTGTACCACTTATAAAAAATCGGAGATTGTCGAAAAGGCAAAAAGAGCTGGAATAGATACTCAGGGGAAAACCGTGAAGCAGATGTGCGACGCTCTAAAAATAAAATATGTAAAGTAATTAAATGATGATTGCCTTCTTAGTTCTGACCGCACTCGTTTTAATTGTTTTGTTTTACACTGGGCGACCCGCTAAGTGCCCATGTGGGTGTGGCTGTAGAAAAGGGTGTTGCGATTGCAAAGGATGCAGTTGCAAAGCGTGTAAAGAAAAGTGGACCGTGTACGGGACTAATTGGTGTGGTTGGACTACAAAGCAACTGGATTACATGAAAAAGAATGGTAAAGCGTTCGATTTCGTTGACTGCGAAAAACAGCAATGCAACGGAATCAAGTCATTCCCAACTCTTAAAAGTTCGGAAGGTGAAATGTTTTCGGGGTACCGCGAAGTTTAAATACCACGGACCACGGCGAGCGCCAACGACAACATGAAGGCATCGAGGAAAGTATCGAGCTTCTTGAGAACAGTCACGTGCTTCACGAGCGAACGGTTCCACAAGAATCGTAGCACGAAGGTCGTGATGAGAATCACGAGAACAAACGTGAGGAGTTCGGTGATAGCGTCTCGAGTCTTGCGCGCGTTAACAAGGCCTTGGATCATTTATCTATTAATAATATTTTTTTCTCCAATATTATTAATGGGTCAAGACGCTAAACGTCTCCCCCTGAGTGGGTCGGAGCCCAAGTTTACACAAAGATTATGGGGGAGAGCGATTGGTATCAATAATAACAATTGTTACGCGTATGCTGTCGGTGATTACGAAAAAAAGAGATCATATAAAAGTGTCCCTGGTGAACGTGCTGGTATCAAGAACATGAATCATTCGTATGTAAACTGCAAAAAATTACCACAACGTGTCGTTGCGGATAATCCAAAGAAAGTGTACATAGCAAAAGCCGAAGAGAAATGCAAACCCGGGCATTACAAAGTTATGATGTTCGTTGCGCCCGGAAATCCAAATAATTACTTCAGACAAGGTGATTTTCACTTTTATAAGCAAGTAAATGTTGTGGAGTATAAATTGAAAAAAGGTAACACACACGAAGCCATCGCAAAATTTTTCAAAGTCCCGGTCACACGAATTAAAAAAGTTGCACCAAAAATTGTACCAGGTAAAATCATACGTTTCAAGGCTAATATATTTGCCCACAAGCGTGGTTGGGCGACCGGGCCACTTCTCACTGACGCGAAAGGTAATGTGATAATAGATCCACGCAAAGCATCCAGAGATTATGGGTCGTTAAACTACAAAACCTACTGTAGTTCATTCTGTGTTAAGAATAAGGGGATCAAAGTCGGACACACTCAC
>Ga0213863_10001688_pt1 | contig 15885 bp, 14 predicted proteins | sample PICome_8_FD_160128 | JGI IMG/M metagenome (GOLD analysis project Ga0213863, IMG submission 160128) | Coastal seawater microbial communities near Pivers Island, North Carolina, United States - PICO497 | ecosystem: Environmental > Aquatic > Marine > Coastal | place: USA: North Carolina... | reverse complement strand
TTCCAGCCCGCATTTTGAGAGCCTTTATAATCGTGCCACATACCGCCGAATTGCAGACGGACAGTATCGCTCATGTCCATATCAAAACTGGCTTGAACCAGTGACTGATCAACCCCCGGCGCGTTGGAATAGAAGCTGCCAGAATGTTCGACTTCACCATAAACGTAGTAACCCAGAGGCTTTCCGCCAAATTCAGCAGGGCCGCCAACTTCCGCGGTCAACACACTGCGATCCCAGCTACCGCCGGAGTAAGATAGTTCCCCAGTCCTTTCTTCGATGTAACTGCCAGTCTCTTCAATGCGGGCAGACTTCGGATTAAAATTCAAATACCCGCCAATCTTGGATGGTCCATATATTGGAGAGGCTGGCCCACGAACGATGTCGACTCGGTCGGATGCCCCAATGGGCGTTGGATAGTTGCCGGGATTATCCAGCCTACGCACACCTCGAAAATAGGTTTCGCCCGCCGTTCCACGAACGTCCAAAGCGCCCGCAACGCCGAAAAAGCTCTGAGTAAAGGTCCCTGGAGCAAGAACAATCAGCTCATCGATATCCTGCATATTGAAACGATCCATCATCTCCTCGCTCACTGTTGACGCGGAGCGCGCAGTTTCTAAGATTGATTTTTCAAATCCAAAAACAGAGTCGACACGCTCTCCTGGCAAGCTGCCAAGGTCGCCTTTGACCACGATTTCTTCCATCTCAGATTCAGCCATCGCTGAGTTAAAACCCAACAGACCAATGGTCAATACCAGCAGACCTCTGACGTTCAAATGTTCCAATTTCATATGGATCCCCATTCTTAATTAATAATTAAACAACCCGATTGATCAACCAACAAGCAGCCTCGACCCTGCTCGCCATTTAGTGCCACCGTATCACACGTTCTACCTCAAACCGCATTTTCCCCAAACCGCTTTTATTCAAACGTCTTTTTTCAAACGCTTTTTTCAACTGTTCTACCAAACCCATTGTGTCTTAAACTCGAATTCTCGCTGGCTCACAATAGAATCGTTTTTCTCTGCCCGCGCTCCAACCTTATCTACACAAATGACCAGAACGTCGTTTACCAAGCAATTTAAATGCCGATTTAGCCAATTCGAGTCGTTCTAAGACAGTTTTTCCCGCTAATCCGTTGTTATCTTGCGCACCGCTTCGATAACCCGTTAGCACTGCTAGAACCAAAGTTTAAATCGCAATTTCAGCCGACCAATTATTACGGATTTGGACGATCGATGCACTAGGGAAGTGCACAAAGTGCGTATTTTCTGCACACAAATCCGCGTTTGGGACTGACACCGGCACTTTCGCTTAAACCAGCCCCCTGCATCTGCCATTTAAATTCGAAGGCCTTTATCTTTTGGGCATAATCGGCTAACAGCGCTTGCCGAACCGGTTCTTCCACAAAAGCAAACCGAAGAGAATTCTCGCTGAGTCGCTTGATTTCGGCCCAACTCAACTGAAAAGTTTTTACCGCCACAAAATACTCGTCAGTCATCGATGAATCCCACATCCCGCGATCATCTGTCGAGAGTGCCACGGGTACACCAATTCGCAGCAGCTCAGGAAATGGATGATGATCAAAGGTCTCAACATATTCGAGTAACAGGTTGCTGATGAGGTTGATTTCAACAAGATGCGGGCCAAACCTCATAGACCTCAGAGTGTCGGGGTCTGATAACAGGTTTAGACCGTGACCAATTCGGTCAGCGCCAAGTAACAATGTGTCTCGAATGTTGCTATTGGCGAACTCGGATTCGCCCGCGTGGATCGAAAGATGAATACCTGGATGCGTTCGACGTAACGTACGGAAGGTTTCGAGAAAGCGCTTGGGATGACCTCTCTCATCGTCCTCCCGTCCCACCAAGTTAATGGCCACCCATTCTGACTCCCTCGAGGCGATGCGATAAGCCTCTGCAATTTTAGATTCTGCATCGGGCAAGAACCTTAAAACCGCCTGTTGAAACCTGATGGTCAGGTTAAGTGCTAGAACATCGGGCTGGGTCACCCGCTTGCGAATCACCGCCGCAACGTCTTCTGGCGGAACGGCCCTGCCATCAATATCTAGATATTCCATCAGCGTCACCTGCGGCTCCAAATAGATCAAGCCTTCAGCGGCGAAAGCTTTCATGTGCAGCGCCAGCGCCTCGGCAATGATCCACGGGTTCGCAGTCAGATCTCCCAATCGTTGCCAGTGGGTTTCAAAAAAAGCCTCCCGGCCTTCAGTGGGTTTATCCAACCAAATGCCATTCATCCAAGCTGTCTGCTGGGATTCCGAAAATTCCCTCAAGGGCAGAAATTCGGACCGCTCACAGTCGCTTAAGGCCTCGAGTCGATGGCGCGCAATCGTTTGATACAACAGCGCGTAAGGCGCTGGTCGGATCGCCAATGGGCTCGTATCGCTGCAATCATTAATTTGGGTTTTTGCATAGTACTCGATGCCATGCGCATCCCGGCGAAGTGCCAAACGCCACCACCATTCTGGGAAAATCGACCCGCTTAAATGCTGGTGTAAGTCTCCGCCCTTCGGCATGGCATACAGAAATTCATGAAGCTCCGCATCCGTTGCGGTATCCTTAAAACGATCGAACCAGTCATTGAACGATTCAGACGAAAAAGCCGACTGACTCAGCAGCACAGCCATCGAGAGGCCCAAGAGCCTAATACATTGCACGACCCGCATCACTGCTGAACACTCGCTTTGACCTGTTTTGTGGCATTCTAGTCGGAGATCCAGTGGCTGGCTACAATCAACGTTTTACAGGCTCCGACCTTGGCTCATCAACCATCAGGCAACGAACAATGAGAGATTTCATCGGATATGGCGCGTCACCTCCCGCTGCTATGTGGCCAGGTGACGCACGAGTAGCGGTCCAATTTGTGATTAATTACGAGGAAGGCGGCGAACGTAATGTGCTTGATGGTGACGCGCATTCTGAGGTCTTTCTATCAGAGATTATGGGTGCACAGCCTTACACCGATCGACATATGTCGATGGAATCACTCTACGAATACGGATCTCGTGCAGGCTTCTGGCGTTTACATCGGCTATTCGAGGAGTATGCGCTACCGGTCACAGTCTTTGGAGTCGCCCTCGCTCTTTCACGAAACCACGAGGCGCTTGATGCCATGGTGGCATCAGACTGGGAAATCGCCTGCCATGGATATCGCTGGCTCGACTATCAAAATATTCCAGAACCAGTTGAGCGAGAACACATTCGCCTCGCGATTGAGATGCACGAGGCGTTAACCGGCACGAAACCGCAGGGCTGGTATACCGGCCGTGACAGCCCCAACACTCGAAGGTTAATTCTTGAGCATGATCACTTCCTCTATGACAGCGATGCTTATGCGGACGACTTGCCTTATTGGGTTCAGCAGAACAAACGCGATCACCTGATCATCCCCTATACCCTCGATGTGAACGATATGCGCTTCAACGCTGCTCAGGGGTTTAATGCCGGCGACCAATTCTTCAATTATCTAAAAGATGCCTTTGACTGCCTTTATGAAGAAGGACAAATGAACCCCAAAATGCTCTCAGTGGGCCTGCATGGCCGAATCATCGGCAAACCAGGCCGTATTCAGTCACTACGAAAGTTTTTGGACTACATCAGTCAAAAAGCTCATGTTTGGGTGCCTCGACGGATCGATATCGCCAAGCATTGGATATTGCATCATCCGCCCGCAAGATCAGGCTGACGGCGCCCTTCGGGATGTCGCTGGTAGCAGCCATTCGAGTAGTAATCCAAGCATCGCTCCGGTAGAGACCGGGAACGACAATAACTGTTGCAAGCTTTCTGGCAAATACATCCAATGCTCTGAAAATGTGGCGAGGGTGTAACCGCCAGCACCACCAACCAAGAACACCACCCATGACCTCAACGAATCTGCATGGCGCGAGAAGATCTGCCAACCTGCCAAGGCAACCATTGCAAAAAGCACCAACGTGACCACGCTGATGACCGACGGCGGAATCAATTGAACTGCAGCAGAAAAAACCGGGATGACGCCCAAAACCACAATGACGGCAGCTGCATAAAGACCAATGCTAGGCCGCGACTCTCCCGTAAGACGAATCAGTCCATTGTTTTGACTGAAGGTCGTGTTCGGGAAAGTCCCAAAAACACTGGCGATACTCGAGTTGAGCGCATCACCCATCAAACCGCCTCGGACCCGTCCCCAATAGGCCGAATCGCCCGTTGGATAGCCCGATAACCCGTTGGTCGCAGTCAGATCGCCGATGCTTTCGGTAGCGGAAACTAAAAATATCGGCAACAAAATCAAGACAACCGTCCAGTCAAAACCGAACCCGAAGCGTCCAAATTCGGGCAAAAAGGCGATAACTTCTACAGACAATAACGCCCAATCAACCTCGCCAAATAGTGTCGCTATACCGGTACCCACTGCGAGCGCCACAACAATTGCAACTAACCGCAATTTGAGTTTGGGCAGCGCCAGACTCAGGGCCAGAACAAACAACGTGGTGCCGCAGATCAGCAGGAACTGCCACGGCACGGTTGCAGCACTAAATCCTCCCCACAAGGCCGCCGCAGTCCCCTCAGCAAGCGTGACCCCGATCAACACCAAAGTGAGGCCGGTAACATTGCTGGTCACCACAGAGCGCAATGTTTGGACATAGGCGGTCAGAAAGATCATTGCGACCGAGCACAGCAACGCCGAACCGAAAATGACCCCGAGCGCTTCATGGGTGCTCGATGCTGCCGACAGGTCAGAAAAAACATAGATCAAAGGCCCCACAAACGCAAAACTGGTTCCCTGAATACTAAGCAAACCCGAGCCGATCGGCCCGATCCTAAGAATTTGAATTACGGTCGCGATTCCGGAAACGACCAATGCAGCGCTGATCACATACCGCGTGTCGTCGGCAGAAAGCCCCATCCCAAGCGCAATCACCAAAGGGGCAGCAACAATGCCGCCCACCGCCGCCAAAGCATGCTGGCCACCGATCATGAAAGACCGAACGGAGAGCGTTGTTTCACTGGTCATGTTTCAAACCCTCATCGCGCTCAAGCAGACCGAGGTCTATAAAAACAAAAACTTCCCGATAAAGATAAGTGCAATCACGAAACTCGCAATATCGGACTTTTCAAACTCAAGCGTGCCCACCCGGATTAAGGCATAAGTAATAAAAGCCAGACCAATCCCGTCAGCAATCGAAAAACTAAGCGGCATTGCAATGGCCCCAACCACCGCAGGCACATACTGGGGGATTTGCGTCCAATCGACTGCTTTGAGACCCCCAATCATGAGACACGCTACGTAAAGCAATGCTGCCGAAGTAGCATACGCAGGGACACTCTTCGCAAGCGGAGCAAAAAATAAACACAATAGGAAAAGCAGCCCCACAAAACAGGCGGTAAGCCCCGTTCGCCCACCCGACTCAACCCCAGCGGCACTTTCAATAAAACTCGTCGTAGACGAGGTGCCTAACAGCGCACCCACAGCCGTCGCACCTGAATCGGCCAATAAAGCGGGTCGTAGATTGGGTAGACTCCCTTTCTCATCGAGCAAGCCCGCTCGCTGAGAGACGCCTACCATTGTGCCGGCAGTGTCAAAGACATCTACCAGCAATAACGACAATATCACTGGCACCATTGAGATCGTTAAAGCTGCTTCAAGATCGAGCTGAAACATCACGGGGGCCAAAGACGGTGGCATCGATACGATGCCATGAAACGTGGTTACCCCTAGCACCCACCCCAGAATAGACGCTGCTGCGATTCCTAAAATAATTGCACCCAGAACGCCTCGGTGACTCAAAACCGCAATAAAAATAAAGCCGCCCAAACACAAAAGTGCTTCAACCTCGTTAAGCGCGCCCAGCCGCAACAAAGTGGCTGGATCGTCGATGACGATGCCGGCATTTTTAAGCGCGATAAACCCAATAAAAAAACCAATCCCAGCCGAAATGCCGTGCTTTAGGTTCATCGGGATTGCATTAAAGAGCCACTCCCGAATGGGCAGCAGGCTCAAGACAACAAAAATAACACCCGAGACAAATACCGCACCCAGCGCTGCCTGCCAGGGGTATCCCATTCCGAGAACAATCACATAACTAAAAAAAGCGTTCTGCCCCATTCCTGGTGCAAGGGCGATGGGATATCGGCCTAAAATTCCCATGGCGATGCTGCCCAAGGCAGCAGCAAGGCAGGTCGCAACAAAGACGGCACCGAAATCCATCCCCGCATCGGATAGTATCGCCGGATTGACAACGCTAATATACGCCATGGCAAGAAACGTTGTGCTACCCGCCAACACTTCACTCCTGACTGAATGACCCCGAGAGGTATAACCCAAAAACTGTAATATTGACGACACGGCAAATCTCTATCGGACGAATTCAACGTTAAGATATCAGTGTTTTAGCGCGCGACCTAATCGATCAACTTAAGACTTTGAGACACTAAATGGATAAACATTATATTACCGCCGCAGACCTTCTTCGGGATTCGTTCATGCTCGCTGAGCAGATTTATGCGAGCGGTTTTCGACCCAATTTCATTGTGGGCGTTTGGCGAGGCGGCGCTCCCGTGGGCATAGCCGTGCAAGAGTACCTTGAATACAAAGGCTTAGAGAGTGACCACATCGCGATTCGAACCAGCTCGTATTACGGAATCGACCAACAGAATAAGGAAGTCCGGGTACACGGACTTCAGTACATTGTTGATCGTGCCAATCACACCGATGACCTCCTTATCGTGGATGATGTCTTTGACTCCGGTCGCAGCGTTGCCGCCGTTCTCAAAGAACTCAAAGAGAAATCTCGAAGAAACCTTCCGGACACAATCAGGATAGCCTGCCCTTGGTATAAACCGAATAAAAATCAAACCACCCTGACCCCAGACTATTTTGTCCACGAGACCGATCAATGGCTCGTTTTTCCACACGAAATCAACGGACTCACGGAGGACGAAATTCGATCCGGAAAACCCGATATGGCAGATATTTTGTTCAAAGATTAACGCAACGCTTAGAGCTGATCGTCGAAGCACCAACCCAGATTGAGATCGCGCTTCGATGCGCTGATTGCATGCGCCTGGCTTCGCCCTGCCTTAAACGGGGTGTCACCGAAAAAATTCGGCATCTAAATCATTCTTTCTCAATACAGAGAACGCTTCAAAATTAAACCAGGCCACGAGGATCTCGGAAAGGGCCGGTTTTAAAGCGGTTTGCCTTCTCGGCAGACCTAGGTAAAGTTTCAGTTCACAGTTCCGAGGCGCTCGCCATGACATTTTTCACAAATTCTCACCGCCAAATGCAAACAGAATTTGGTTCAACAGCGCTCGCTGACCGCATCGTTAAAGCGGCAGTTACCGAGCAGTTATCTGAAACGCAAACCGACTTCATCCATAGCCGTAATATGTTTTTCCTGTCGACCATTGATGAGGCTGGATTCCCGAGCTGCTCCTATAAAGGGGGAGCTCATGGCTTTGTGCGGGTTCTCAATGCCAATACACTTATTTTCCCAAATTATGACGGTAATGGGATGTACCTATCGATGGGCAACATCGAAGCACTTGGGAAGGTCGGGCTCTTATTTGTTGATTTTGAAACCCCTCAACGCGTTCGATTACGCGGCCAAGCCAGATGTTACAGAGATGGTGCATTGCTTAAGAGCTACCCCGGAGCAAACCTTGTGGTTGAGGTGACCATCGAACATGCTTGGATCAATTGCCCACGCTACGTTCATCAAATGCAGCCGATCGAACAATCACCTTACATTCCTGACGCAACAGGACGCTTCCAAATCGCGCTCTGGAAGCGCATCGACCTGATGCAAGATGTCTTAACTGACAGTGATCGAGCTGAGGCGGAATCTTTAGGACTCATTACCATCGAAGATTATGAGGCGCGAGTCGCCGCCGGCACCCTCGTTTAAGATCGTAACCGCCGCTGTGGCAGGAGGTATTCTGTCTTGAAGTAGCATTCTTCTGGGATCTATTGGGATTTGATCAGATATTGCATTAAATCGGTTCGATCTGAAGCTTGGAACCCTGAGGCATTCCCAAGCGGCATATAACCTGATGCAATCGCTGAGGACGCTCGGGCACGCTGAGCCAGCAAATCATGGTGATTCTCAAACAGCAAACCGCCTGGAGGCGCAAAGAACCCAGGATGTGCAGGCTGCTTTGCGTGACAATTGCCGCAATGAGTCGCAACCAGCTGATCAATCTCAGCTTCAGAACGGAGTGTTGGAACATCCTTCAGACTTACGCTGGGTTTCTGCGCCGGCGCCGGCGGACGAAAAAGTAGCATTACGATCAGCACCATAACAGCAGGGATAATTAGGTATCGCCACTGCACAATCTTTATATGCCTGAGATTGAAAAAGTGTCGCGCGATCGCGCCGGCCAGCATCACCGTGAAAAGCCCCAGAAAGCCCCACGTATTTTGATACAACATTGAAAAATGCAGACTGATCATGCAAAAGAGAACTGGCAACGTCAGGTAATTGTTGAAGAAAGATCGCTGACGCGCCAACTGGGTAATCGCTTGATCGGGAGCTTGGCCTTGCCGGACCGCGGCCACGAACGCTTTTTGGGCGGGAATGATGCCAAAAAAAACATTGCCTACCATGATACTGCCGAGCACCACGCCAACATGAATAAAGGCCGCCCGACTGGCAAGAAAATGATCCGCCAGCCAGCAGAGTCCGAGAATCAAAGCCGCCACCAATACAGCGAAAGAGCGAGTATGGGCTGCTAGCTGACTTCGAATTAAGATTTCATAGAGTCCGACGGCACCGACGATCATCGCGAGACTGATTGCAATGGCTTGACCAGCGGAGACATGCGGTTCATGTGCAGCAACCAAATAGACATCGGCCTGAACATAATAAATCAGCACCAAAAGGACGATTCCCGACAGCCACGTCGTGTAGGCTTCCCATTTCGACCAATGCAAATTTGCCGGCCAATCTTTAGGGGCCAAATTAAACTTCGTGAACTGATAGACGCCACCGCCATGAATCGCCCAAAACCGACCCTGAACAGAGGCATCGTGCTCGTCGGGCTCCAGACCACGATCAACTCGAACAAAGTGCAGAGAGGAGCCTATCCAAGCAACCCCCACAAGCAGGTGCAACCAACGAAACAAAACCTCAAACCACTCCAGCCAATACGAATCCATTACGCCCCCTAAAACTGGAATGCTTGACCAAAAACAGTGGTTTCTGCAACAAGTTGTTCGTCTCCCAGAATCATATAAACAAACAATTCCTCCTTGATCGACCGAGCCTTTGAGACTCGCCGCTCAATTAAGGGCACCCGCGCCGGATCGAGCAGAACCCAATCAGCTTCACGCCCGGGACGAAAATCACCAATAAACCGATCCTGCTGCGTGACCACAGCATTGCCCTTCGTCAGCATAAAAAATGCCTCGTAGGCATCCAGAGCATAGCCTTGCAATTGACAAACTTTGTAGGCGTCCGCCAATGTTTTTAGCAAACTGATGCTGGTACCACCCCCAATATCCGAACCGATCGCAAGGGGAACTCCAGCACCCTTCAGGCGTTCAAACGGCATCAGGCCACTACCCAAAAACAGGTTCGAAGACGGACAAAATACAGCGACGCCACCTTTGCTTGCCATCCGCGCGATCTCTGAATCAGACAAATGAATACAATGTCCGTAAAGGGATCGAGCACTGACCAATCCGTGGGCCTCGTAGCTCTCGAGATAGTCTTGATACTGCGGGTGCACCGATCGTATCCACTCAATTTCTGACTGATTTTCAGACAAATGCGACTGAATCCAAACCTCGGGAAATTGACGCGCGAGATCTCCAGTTTTAGCGAGCTGTAGCGAGGTCGATGTTCCAGAAAACCTTGGCGTTAATGCATAACCCAGGCGGTCACGACCATGATACTGCTGAATGAGCGCCGCACTGTCCTCAGCACCGATCGCAGGGGTATCTAACAGCGCTTCCGGCGCATTTTGGTCCATCAGCACTTTGCCCGCGACCAATCTCATCTGACGCGCTAACCCAGCTTCAAATAAGGCAGTCGCTGAGACTTTATGACTGCTACAAAATGCGAAAGCAGAGGTCGTCCCGTGGCTGAGCAGGAGATCCAAAAACGACTCCGCAGCAACTCTAGAAAATTCTGCATCTCGGTATTGCGCTTCTGCCGGAAAAGTATACTGCTCGAGCCATTCAAGTAGCTGCGTCCCATAAGACGCTAAAACATCAACTTGGGGGAAATGTAAGTGTGCATCTATCCATCCTGGAAGCATCAGGCTGCGAGGGTGGTGTTCACAGCGATTCAAATCAAAACCCTCGATTTCAAAGCGCGCTGCAGGCCCAAAATCAAGAATCAGTCCGTTTTCTGTTAAGAGCACCGCATCTTCTAAGTATTCGGGCTGAAGGTGATTTGAAGAAGCCCAATGGATTGCCCTGGAGCGGATTGCACGCATCGTCTAGCTACCCCGATAGGTTGAGTAGCCAAATGGACTCAACAGCAGAGGTATGTGAAAACTTCGATTGACGTCTTCGATGACGAACTGAACAGGAATGTTCTCGAAGAAAGAGGTCCCGCCCTTCCTTGCGAAATAGGCAGAAACCAAAAATTCCAACTGGTAACTGCCTGGGCCCATCTCGAAGGGCAGACTCCACGATGTCACCCGACCGTCTTCATCAGTCACAGAATTCACTCTGAGCGATTCCGGACCCGTTAAGACAACTTCCACACCCACCGCTGGGGAACCCGATTCAAGATCTAAAATATGAGTTGTTATCATTTCTTTGTTCCTTGAGACTCCTGCCACCGACTGGCTTAGATTGTCTTCTCCTGGTCACTGAATCTGAGCGAGGACCGGCGCCAGCTGCAATCGAGGTCACCAAACCCGAGGGTTCATCTCCTCAACCGATCCCTCGTTTTAGCCTCTCCCGGCGCCGTCATCTCGAAAATCGTCATGGTGTCCATGTGGTCAGACGGTTTTGAATAATTTTCGCTTGCTCCTGCGATGCCCTTAACAATTCAGACGCTTCAGACCCAGTGACGCTACGCCGCAACTGTTCGAGCATCGCTTCCGCACTGAGCCCTTTGGCCGCAATGATAAAGATAAACCCAAAGCGCTGAAGGTATGTCGCATTCAATTCGGCCAGCTCCTCGAGCGTGGCCTCTGAAGCCTCTGCAACCTGCCCTTGCTCCTTTACAGCCAAGCTTCCAAGACGATCCCTGAGTGCTGTCAGATCACCAATTTGAGGATGACCCGCAAAGGCCTCGAGATAATCTTCATCACCCAAAGAGTTCCAGCTCAGTTGCGCCACCTCTAATAGCTGGCTTTCACCCTCATAGGGCATCGATTTAAGCATCAAACTAACCCACCGGGACGACGAGCAAACCGCACTGAGAATTGCGGCGGCATCATCGATTTCTAAACTATTAAAATTAGAGAGAGAAACTGACTGGCTCATGATTTCCCCAACGCCGCTTGTACCGCTTTCCATGACACGCCTGGTTTTTTTTCCTGATTTGATTGGGCCAAGCTGAGAAGTTCGCCGACAATGCTCACCGCCACTTCCATGGGCATCTTGCCACGAACCTCAGATAATCCTGCTGGGCATCGCCAGCGACCATGGTCAGCCTCAGGGATTCCGTCGCGCTTTAAACGGTCACGAAACCTGGCACTCTTTGTCGCCGAACCGATCAGACCAATATGACTGGTTTCGGTTTCATCGAGCAGCTTTTGTAGCAACCGATAATCGAGACCATGGTCATGGGTTAAGATCAAGGCCACAGCGCCGCTAGGAAAATCCTCTAAAAAGACCTCAGGCTCCCTCAAGACATGAGATCGCGTGTTTGCGGGCAAGTCACTAGGGAATTGCTCACGACGGGTGTCAATCCAATCAATTCGAACATCGCAATCGGCAAGAATTTTGACCACAGCCTTGCCCACGTGCCCAGCGCCAAAGATTACTACACGCAGCGTTGGCGCTGGAAATGACTCGATCAGTACGCTAACGCTCCCGCCACAACACTGATTGACCTTTCCAGCAAGCGGAAAATGTTCGACCGACTGAGCCGGTACGCCTTGACCCAAGAGTTCACGCGCTCTTGTCATGACAAGATGCTCGAGCCCTCCTCCACCTATCGTATCCATACTATCTCTAGCCGTAATCACCATTTTGGTGCCCTCATTACGAGGTGTTGAACCTTTGGTCTGCAGCAGCGTCACCACCGCAAAGCCTTCACCGGCTCTATGGCACGTTGCGATTGCGTCTTGCCAAGCACTCATTGTAAGTCCCTCCTTTGCGCGTGAGATCGCTCACCCGTCATTGCCCAATACACTTGCTCAGGCGTCGCCGGAACTCCCAATGCAGGTAATTGTTCCCCGGGCCTGCGACAAGCATCGCGCAATGCACACCAAGCAGAAATCGCGAGCATCAAAGGCGGCTCTCCCACCGCCTTACTGTGATACACCGTCGCCTCTGGGTTGTCCTTCTGATAGAGCGCAACATTAAATCGCTCTGGAACATCAAACGCGGTCGGAATTTTATAATTTGACGGACTGTTCGACATCAATTCGCCACTGTTATTCCACAGTAACTCCTCAGTGGTCAGCCAACCCATCCCTTGGACGAAACCCCCTTCGATCTGTCCTCGATCGATCGCAGGGTTAATCGAACGCCCCACATCATGAAGGATATCGACTTGGGTCACTCGGTGCTCACCGGTAGTTGAGTCAACAACAACTTCCGTGCAGGCAGCCCCAAAGGCATAATAATAAAAAGGCCTACCGCGACCCGCCTCTTTATCAAAATAGATGTCAGGGGTTTTATAAAAGCCCGTTGCTGAGAGTGATACTCGGTTCAAATAAGCGCGCTGAATGACGTCAAGCCAAGACCAAACTGTTTGACCGTCAGTGATCTGATCTCCTCCGAAACGGATGTCACTACCGGCACCTTGAGAAATTAAAAAGCTCGACAGCCGTTGCTTTAGGGTCTCAGCCGCATCAAGGACGGCCATGGCATTAAGGTCGGTACCCGATGAGGCGGCTGTGGGCGACGTATTCGGGACCCGATCGGTTGCGGCAGCTGTGACCTTGATACGATCGACGGTGATGCCAAAAGCGCCCGCAAGGACCTGCTGCACTTTGGTCAAAAGCCCCTGGCCCATTTCAGTGCCCCCATGATTCAAGATTACGCTTCCATCGGTGTAAATATGGATCAGCGCACCCGCCTGGTTGAGATGAGTTGCCGTAAAAGCCACGCCAAATTTTACAGGTGTCAGCGCTAACCCCTTGCGCAAATAGGTGGAGGTCTGATTGAAAGCAGTCACTTCGGCACGTCGCTCACGATAGCGCGCGTCTGTAATTAACTGCTCCATCATCGGTCGCAATCGAAAGTCTGTGACTTCTTGCCCGTAAGGAGTAAAACGGGCATCCGGACGATAAAGGTTGATCAGCCGAATATCCACGGGATCTTCGTGCAGATGGTCCGCAACTTCATCCAGCGCACACTCGATGGTCAGCATGCCCTGGGGCCCACCAAATCCCCTGAACGCCGTGTTCGATACCGTGTGCGTTCTTAAGCGACGACCAACGATTTCGGCTGCGCCCAAACTATAGGCATTATCGGCGTGAAACATCGCACGATCGACGATGCCCTCTGAAAGGTCTGCCGAGTAGCCGCATCGCGCTGAAAGATTAATGTCGGCGCCCTGAAGACGGCCCAGGGAATCAAAGCCAAGGCTATATTTTGCCTCGAAATCATGCCGTTTGCCGGTCTGCACCATGTCATCCCGGCGCGGCATTCGGTATTTCACAGTGCGCCCCGTTCGAACAGCAAAGAGCGAAGCAATACAGGCCAACGGTGCGGCCTGAGTTTCCTTACCCCCAAAGGCTCCTCCCATCCGCCTGACCTTCACCTGCACTTCATTAATCGGAACAGCCAGTACATCAGCAATTAATTTTTGAACCTCGGTAGGATGCTGTGACGATGTTATGACACTGACACCGCCGGTTTCAGTTGGCACCGCCACCGCCACCTGACCTTCAAGATAAAAGTGTTCTTGGCCCCGAATATGCAATTGTCCTTCGATCTGATGCTCCGCGCTCGCAATTGCCGATGCAGCGTCTCCCATTCGAAACACTCGCGTCGGCAACACAAAATCATTTGCATTCAGCGCTTGATCAACCGTGAGTCTCGGCGTCTCTTGCTCGATCAATACTTCAAGGCGAGAAGCCGCAGCTTCTGCAAGCTTCTGGCTGGTGGCTGCAACCGCGATGAGGGTTTGATGATGAAAATCTACCCGATCTTCAGCAAACAATAGATCACCGGTATAAACCGGCGAAACATCATTGGAACCCGGAACATCAGCCGCCGTTAAAACGTCAACAACCCCTAAACTGCGCTTCACTTGCGCAAGGTTGATTTCAGAAATTTTGCCCGCCGCGACAGGGGACTGACCCGTCGCGACATAAAGGACATCGCTGGGCAAAGGCGTATCGTCACCATAAAGGGCAGCACCGGTCACATGCTGCAACGCCGACTCGTGGGGTCGCGCTTTCCCAAGTGACTCGGTCATCGCCGAAGCATGATTTTCTCCTGCTAGCTTACGCATCGGAGGCGGCCTCATAAATTGTTGCCATTGAATCTCCGGACGCTTCGATCATCGCTCTCTGGATGAGCCGCGCGGTCACAGCGGTCCGATAGGCCGCACTTGCTCTGACGTCACTGATCGGACTGATCACCTCACCCACCAGAGCTGAGATATCCAAAGTGCTCGCTTCTGTCAGCGACTTCCCTATGAAGGCCGACTCAATATCTGCAAGACGAAGGGCTCTGTCGGCAACACCACCGACGGCGACGCTCACATCGCGGATGCATTGACCTTGGGTTTGAACTCGAACCGCAACCGATACGGAGGAAATATCGTCCTCCTGGCGTTTGGACACCTTATAATAGCGATGAAAATCTTGGAGCCCCTGGATACGGACCTCTCGGATATAGTCACTCTGATTAAGCGCTGTTTTCCGGTAGCCCTGAATAAAATCGCCGATGGATAGCTGTCGGGTCACGCCCTTTGCACTGCTGATGACGACCATAGCGTCCATCGCCAGCAAGATCGGCAGCATATCTCCGATGGGCGATGCGGTACCCAAATTACCGCCAACGGTCCCTCGGTTTCTGATTTGAGGCGATCCGAGGCGCGATAAAAATCGATGTAGTTCTGGCCAGGCAATCCTGGCTGAATCCATCAAATCAGAATAAGTGGCACCCGCTCCAATGACACCTGAATCCTCGTTCAGCTCGATGCTTTGAATCGCCTGAACTTTGGACAAACTCACGACATCACCAAGCGCTCCGCCTGATTGCGTCATCGCCAGCATTAAGTCGGTCCCGCCGGCAATCAAGACCGCGTCGGGCAGCGCACTCAAGATCAAATGCAATGAGGCCAAATCTTCGGGCGCATAAAAAGCCCGAGCACCTCCACCATTAGGATCGAGTCCGACTCGGAATGCCGCCACGCGATCCTGCGCCGAGTCTCCAAGCGTCTGTGAGGCGGTTGCAATCTCGCTGGACTGCTCGAGATCAGCAGCCTGAGGCGCTTGCTCTCCTGGGTTCATCTGGCCTCTTTGATTGCGCTCTAAGCCCAATTCCGCAAGAGATCGGTTCGTTGGATCACTCAGCGCATCCTGCCCAGCGGTAGCTCCAACACCCAGCACCGGCAGTGGCTTGAGCAGTGCTGCGCGGGCGGCCTCTAAAATCGGGCGGTATCCCGTGCATCGACAAAGGTTTCCAGCGATGGCCTCTTGAATGGCTTGGGTTGCAGGTTGGTCCTCTACATCTTTAATCTTTTGGTGTTCAAGCCAACCTGCAAGCGCCATTACAAAACCTGGCGTACAAAAACCGCATTGA
>Ga0213863_10001684_pt1 | contig 15899 bp, 10 predicted proteins | sample PICome_8_FD_160128 | JGI IMG/M metagenome (GOLD analysis project Ga0213863, IMG submission 160128) | Coastal seawater microbial communities near Pivers Island, North Carolina, United States - PICO497 | ecosystem: Environmental > Aquatic > Marine > Coastal | place: USA: North Carolina... | reverse complement strand
GCAGCCCAAATCCTGCCCGATATCATGCGCATAAGTTCGGACATAAAACCCCTTCGAACAGTTCACCACAAAATCAACATTTGGCACATCAATTTTAGTAAGGTCGTAATTGTTAACATAAACTGAGCGGGGCTTTCGCTCGACCACTTGGCCTTGACGTGCCAGTTTATAAAGAGGGATTCCATCCTTTTTTATCGCCGATACCATTGGAGGAATCTGTTCAAAATCGCCGGTATATTTATCAAAAGCAGCACAAATCTGCTCAGCATTAAGGTCAGGAACATCTTTCTCAACCTGAATCTCGCCTTCCTTGTCCTGTGTCGAAGTCGTTGCTCCGAGGGTGAGAGTCCCAGCATAGCTTTTGTCTTCACTCATTAAAAGATCCTGAATCTTTGTCGCGCGATTGATCACCAGCATGAGGAGGCCAGTGGCCATCGGATCAAGTGTCCCACAGTGGCCAATCTTTTTCATGTTGAGTTGGCGACGAGCGATCGCAACCACATCGTGAGAAGTCATTCCAGGAGCCTTGTCAATCAAGAGCACGCCACTTGGTAAATCGTTAGAATTTTGCATCAAATCAGTTCACTATGAGATTCCGACCCGCTTTATCGCTTCGCGAATTTCCACCAAAACTTTCTCCCGGGCATCCTCCAAGGGCCCAGCCATCCGAATTCCAGCTGCAAGAGAATGACCACCACCACCAAAAACTCCACAAATCTCACTAGCATTTACACGTGAATCCTTTGAGCGCATCGAAACACGTACTTTACCACCGTCAAGGTCTTCAAAGAAGACTGCCACCACCACCCCTTCCACTGACCGAATAAAATCAATCATGCCCTCAGTATCATCATCTACTAAACCCAATTCATTTTTAGTCTTCATTCGAAGATTCCACCAGACGAGCAATCCGTCATGACTCCGATCGAGACTATTTAAAAGAGCCCTCATCAGTTCAACCTTCCGATAAGGTTGATTATCGTAAGTCAATTGGTTGATTTCTCCCACATCCAATCCCTGCCCCACCAAATCAGCGGCAATTTCATATGTTCTTTGGCTAGTTCCAGGATACTGAAACGAGCCAGTGTCTGTTGAGACTGCCACATAAATTGAGTCTCGAGAAATTTCTGACATCGGAAGATTCAGCGCGATTAACAATTCGTATATAATCTGACCGGTGGCCGGACTTTTTGAATCGATATAATTCAAATCTCCATAACCGGGATTGGAAATATGATGATCGATATTAATCAACAGCTTCGCATTTTTGATCGCCTCAAGGCTTTCCTCGCCAATCCGCGCATGAGCAGCCGTATCCAAAGTAAATGCGACTTCGACATCCAAAACTCCGACTTCTCTGGAAATCTCGACTTTTTCCGAACCTGGCAGAAATTTTAAACTCGGAGGACATCCGTCATTATTCAGATAACGGACTGATTTACCCAATTGCTCTAATGCATGCCCAAGCGCCAGAATCGATCCTATAGCATCTCCATCAGGACGAACGTGGCTGACGACAACGAACGAATTATGATCTTCGATGGCTTTTCCGATTCCGAAAAATGTGGTATTCTCTGACATCCGTGTAGGGCAATAAGCTTTCCCACATCGCTCTTTCGATCAAGTATTGATCCAAAGAATCGTAGTTGTGTAGTCTGCAATTTCTTGTTGGGAAAAAGCCTTTCTAGACCCATTAATTTCGGAAGGTCGCGGTATTAATGGGGTGGACAAGGGCCGTCTCTTTTTCGCTTTTCCTGAAAGTATTGTAATAAAATCAATTCCATCTCGAAATAGAAAATCCCACGAGTCAAACACGACCCGCAGGATTAAGATAGTGAAGCCGATAAGATTCCCTGATTTGTTATCCCGCCATCTTCGCCTTCACCTTCTCTTCAATCTCGGCGTAAAGGGCCTCGTCTTCTTTGAGAGCAGTCTTGGTCGCATCGCGTCCTTGGCCCAGCTGTGATCCGTCGTAGCTAAACCAACTTCCCCGTTTTTGAATGATTTCAAATTCCTGAGCGAGGTCTATCAAGGATCCAACCGAGGAGATTCCTTCATTATACATGATATCGAATTCCGCATCTGTGAACGGAGGCGCAACCTTGTTCTTCACGATCTTAACCTTAGTACGGCTCCCCTGAACGGTTCCGTCAGTTGCTTTAATTTGACCAATTCGGCGAATATCAACTCGAATAGAGGCAAAAAACTTGAGCGCACGCCCACCGGGAGTCGTCTCAGGGCTTCCAAACATCACGCCAATTTTCTCACGAATCTGATTTGTGAAGATACAGGTTGTACGTGCTTTGGAAATAAAACCAGTCAGCTTCCTCATCGCCGCACTCATAAGACGGGCTTGGGTTCCAACGGTCGAATCTCCGATCTCTCCAGAAAGTTCCTGTTTGGTTACTAACGCGGCCACCGAATCCAAAACAACTACATCGATCGCATTGGAGCGTACGAGGGTCTCAACGATTTGAAGAGCTTCTTCTCCGGAAGAGGGTTGGGAGACCAATAGATCATCCAGATTTACGCCAAGACGACGAGCGTATTGAGGGTCGAGAGCGTGCTCAACATCGATAAAAGCAGCGAGACCTCCAGCTTTCTGGGCTTGTGCAATCGCGGTTAAAGTAAGCGTAGTTTTACCAGACGATTCTGGTCCGAAGATCTCGACAATCCGGCCCCTGGGGAAACCGCCTACCCCGAGAGCTCGGTCAATAACGAGGTTCCCAGTTGGAATAGCTTCCACATCCATTCGCTTATCATCTCCCAAGCGCATGATAGCAGCTTCACCAAAATCCTTCTGGATCTGGGTAATCGCAAGATCGAGATTCTTCTTGCGAGCGGCGACAAGTTTTTCATCTCCTTTTGCTACAGCGGCAGCGGGAACTTTCTCCTTTTTCTCGGACATATCAGTATTTTTAACGGTAGTAGAACTCATGACAATATTAGGTGTAAATTAACTTCAAGAAAGTAAATCATATGAACAGTGTTCAAAAAAGCAAAAACTTTGGGGATTTTGCAAATTTTCACTCCAAGCGAGTCGACTTTTGGTTATTTCAAAGAGAATCGATATCAACTGCACCTACTCCCGGCCTTCTCTGCCTCTTTCCCCAACTGTATCGATTTTCCCGTCCTGGTTAAGCTATGAGATGGATGCGGCCTGAAAAATATCTAGAGTAATACTATTAGGATCGAAGAAATCTAAGAATCGAAAAGCAACTTTTGCAGGGGAAAAATAAACTCAATAGGAAAATTAAACGAAAATATTCAGACGGAGAAGAACTTCCAGCTTCCCTCATACCGCCAATCTCCTATCGCAGTAAGTGAATATACCACCTTCTGTGTTATGTTCGCGCAGTAAATCCAAAAGAGGGTAAGGGTCCGGATCCTTTACTCTCGTTTATTTTAACGACATCCCTAAGCAAGATCCATAACGAGGACCTTGGACCACCATTCTTTAAATTCAGAGATAAATTCATCGTGGATCGGATCTCCCTCTTGGTAAGAATTATGACTCTCAATCGAGTCAAACTTTAACGAAATCGCGTAATCAAACGAATGATCGGTCACCGTACGTTCTGGAGTTGCAGCTGGTTTTCCCCAGTGGGAAGAGGCGACATTTGGTGACAGTAAAAGCGCTTCAATTCCCTTTTCAAAAAAAACGCGGTCGTGATCGGTTTGTCGATCTTCATTCAGCCAGAAATAAACATGGTGTTCCATACGCAGATTGATAGCTAGACAAAGCTTCATGGACAAGCCAACTCCCAATCTGCCTGAGGTTGATTTTTGAGCCCGATCGTGACAACCTCGTTGCGCGAGCCTCCATCTCGCGACCACAATATTGCACCATGGCAATCTCCCAATCGATACGGCATACGTTCATCACCCTAATCTTTAGCTATTTTGCTCTCTTCCCAGCGATAGCACAGAGCAGGAAAGAGGAGCGCGCTTTTCAGGAAGCCGTAAGATATTACGAAGCTGGAATTCGGCAGTCCGACAGTCTTCAAAAGCAACGTTATACATCCTACGCGATTGGGCTCTACACCAAATATCTCCGATCTCATGCTGGATCCAAAAACGAGTCAGCGGCCCGATTCCATCTCGGTTATGCACGCCAAACCCTCGGGCAAATCGAAGAAGCAAAAAACACTTACCGTTTCCTAGTCGAGCGCCACCGCAGGGGACCTTATGTAGGACAGGCTTCCCGGCAAATGGCCTATCTCGCTATCGGTGAGGCAAATTGGGAAGAGGCTGCTAAATACTTTCAGCTTGCCTCTCAAAATCTCTCAGAAGAAAATTTACGTTATAGTGCGATGACCAAGCAAGCAGAATGTCTCTTCAAGCTTAATCGTCAAGCCGAAGCCACCGTTGCTCTTCGCCGTATTATGGATACCAAACAACATCCTCATAAGGACTGGGCCAGCTTTATGCTCGCCTTCCAGTATTTCGAAAAAGACGATTTTGAAACCACTATTCGGCTACTGAAAACACTCGTCACATCAGAACAACGCAGCCAATACCATTCTCAAGCTGTTTTCTACACTAGCTTGGCCTCGGTTGAACTGGCGCTAGAAGACGCAAACGATTCCCATCTGAACATGATATTAGGAATGTCGAGTAACGCCCCCTCGCTCACGCCCGATCAACGACGAAACCTCGCTATCAATAAAGCCCGCGCTCAAACCTCACTTATGGGACTGTATTCAAAGAAAAAAGATTGGGACACTGTCATCATTCTTTATGAGAAAGGTGACTTTGGAGCCACTGGCAAGCTAGAAGCCCGCCGTTGCGAGCGAGCCGGCCTAGCCTATCTGGTTAAGCAGGATTACCGAAGTGCGAGGGCCTGCTTCCGTAGGGTTGATCGAGCACTTCCAAAAAGCCCTGAGGCTTTCGAGGCCTCCTTCAAGTGTCTCAAATGTGATTACTGCCTCAAAAATCCGGATTTTGGCGAGCGTGTAGACATTTTTTTTGAACTCTACGCTCAAGAATATCCAAACCATAAATACCTTCATTCCGCCCGCTTCCTACAAGCAGAAACTCTCTATGATCGCAAGGACCTCGAAAATGCAGCTCTGATTTTTTCCAATATCGATCGAAGTTCCCTTGATGCTAACATGCAATGCGAACTTCTCTTCAAATATGGATGGTGCCTAAGCGAATCTGGCCAGTTCGACGGAGCCAACAGGGCTTTTTCGGGCTTCCTTGCCGAGTTCCCAGAGGATCCTCGTGCCGCAGAAGTTTACAACAAAAGAGCCGAGGCTCACCTCTCACTCGGAGATTACACATCGGCTTTAAAGGATTTTGAAAAAGCACTGACTCTCAATCCTGTACCAACCCAAACCACTTTCGCCCTTCAAGGTAGCGCTCGCGTGCTTCGACAGGAAAAAAAATATGAGACTATGATCGCCCGGTATCTCCGGATCTTGAGCGAGTTTCAAGATCTACCTGTCGACACTATTGCTAATTCAAACTACTGGGTTGGGTGGGGATACTACAAACTTGGAAAATATAGTGAAGCCCCTCCCTACCTCCGCAAGGCAAGAGAACTTGTTCCCGAATTTTATAATCAACCCGTGGGTGACCTTCTCATTTTGAGCTCTTTTAACTCCCGTAATAAGATGGCGCTGCACACAGCTTTGCAGGAAGTCTACGCTCGAACTCCAGCTAAAAAAGCTCCCCACAACATTCTGTCATGGCTCGGCGTTCAGATGTTTCACGATGGCCAAATCGAAGAATCTGTCGACTACCTTGAAAGAGCGACTAATCTAGAAAACCCAAAAGGCACAGAACTCGGCGTCTGGAGAATTTTATCCAAAGCACAAAACCGTTCAGGACGCTTTACCGCGGCCCAGAAAACAAGCCTTCTTTTACTTGACCAAACACAAGAACCCCGTTGGCAAGCAGATGCTTACCTTGACCTTGCCGAATCCCGCCTCGGACTCAGGCTCTACCCTGAGACCCTTGAAGCAGTAACCAAAGGCCTCGCTATCGATGCTCCCGGACCCCATGTCGCCGGCCTTCATATCGTAGGCGGTGAAGTTGCCTTGCTACAAGGTCGTTGGCTAGGAGCTCTTGAAGAATTCCGCGTCGCCATCCCTACGGTTCCAGACGACCCTCTATTACAACCTCGGGCACTTCACGGAGTCTATCTGGCAGCCAAAAACTACGGAAATAAAACCCTTGCTACTAAATACCGCACGAAGCTTACATCAAGTTTCCCTAACTGGAAGCCCGCCCTGACAATTGACTCAGAATAGAGCCCCTGGTTATTTCTCGTTTTGGTCAAAGTCTCCCTGCACAAGCAACCGTGAAATAAGCGGCTTTAGCGTCAATCCTTGCACCGCTATGGAAAATATTACGACCAGGTAAGTCGCCATCAAGATTGCCTGTCGAGATTCCACGTCCAAACTCCCATCCTTTGGCAAGGCAAGTGCCAAAGCCACAGAAATTCCGCCTCGTAGCCCCCCCCATGTTAGTATTCGGATGATTCCCGGTGAAAACGCACGGGCCCTCTGAAGCATTACAACTGGTAAGGAGACCGCGATTATGCGTGAGGCTAAGACCACCACGATTAGAACTAATCCGGCGGTAAAAGCCTGTCCACTCCAAGTTAGCACAAAGATTTCAAGTCCAATGAGAAGAAACAAAAGCGCATTTAATATCTCGTCGATCAACTCCCAAAAGAGATCCAAATGATCACGGGTCGTATCACTCATTGCCATCAAGCGCCCATGATTCCCAATCATAAGACCTGCGACCACCATCGCCAACGGACCACTCAAATGCCAGCTTGTTGCTAGCTGATAGCCTCCCGTCACAAGGGCCAAGGTGATCAGGATTTCAACCTGATAATTATCAATCGTCTTCAGCATCCAATAGGCAACATAACCTAAGACTGCCCCAAGAATTATTCCACCGCCCACCTCAACAAGAAACAATTTACTTACCGAAATTATCGAAGCCTCAGCCTGACCCGCAGCCAAGCCCACCAACACCAAATAAACAACAACTCCAACACCATCGTTAAACAGAGATTCGCCAGTAATTTTAGTCTCAAGCGATTTGGGTGCTCCTACCTTCTTAAGAATACCGAGGACCGCAACAGGATCGGTGGGCGAAATTAAAGCTCCAAATACCAAGCACCAGAGCAAAGGAACATCAAGGCCGACCCACGAAAAAACAAAATAAGACACCACCCCAACTAGAAATGTGGAAATCAGCAATCCCGCACTTGCCAGAATTGCAACCACCCATTTTTGATCACGAAGATCGCCAAGGTTAACATGCAAAGCTCCTGCAAAAAGAAGGAAACTCAACATAACATTCATAACCGTCTCATTGAAGTCGATTCGCGTCACAAATTCATCTGCACTTTCTTTCATTGCATCCCCGCCAAAAAGTAAAAGTAGAATGCTAAGAACTAGACCAATCAAGAGGATCCCAATACTTGTGGGCAACTTAAAAAAACGGTAGTTGATATAGCCAAAAACAGCGGCAAGCGTCAGCAAGATAGCTGCGGTATCTAAAATATTCATATCAGGAATTTGGTTGAATGGAATTAAGGTGAAATAAAATAGCGCTCCTCCATTTATCTTCAAAATCGCGCTTCCTCTGGCTTAAAAATAGACCTTGTCGATAAGCTCTCAATTTTAAATTCGAACGCTCTCCCTGCTTATTGGACATCAAGCTTACCGTCACCCTCAGGGGAAAGACTACCGCGACTTTATCCCACTTTGAGCCATCGCAGAAGTAAAACTCAATTTGATCTTCTTTTTTACGCTTCTTTAAGCCGTGCAAATTTTGAGGCGAATTAGACTCTAGGAAACAGGTGGTTTCGCGAACTGCCCTTGGATATGGCTGGCCTGTTGGAGTGGAGCACGAGCTCAAGATCAACGGCAGCAATATCAGACCGATGAAATCGAGCTGAATAATCACAGATTTCTGAGATGACATTTCACTAAATCACGCGCTTCTTTGGGAACCCATTCTTCCCAGTCTTCACCGTTAGCAGCGGCCCTCAGGAGACTGCGCCCAGTCCTTTCAAGAAGCTTAACATCACCGCAACCGATATCCGTAATCATACCATTCTCAATAAAGTGCTCATAAAGCTTTTTCCATCCCTCGGGCGCATGGAAATTATATGCGGTAACGTATTCCCCATCTTTCCCATCCCGCCATGGATAAACCATAAGCGAGAGCTTGCTTTTAAATAAGCGCCCAAACGACTCTAGGATTCCTCCCTCTAACGATTCAGACCACTTCTCTTTAAACAACTCGTTTAAAAGCCCTATCGATAAAATCATACCAATAGGCTCCCTAGTAAACCTTCTAAGGAGCGCAGCCACCCGATGGAATTCCGGACAATTAGAAACCATAACAACCTTACCCATTGCTTGCAAGGCGTCAGCACGATCCAAAAATGACAAGAGATCGACTTCCCCATTACGCAGGAGATTGCTGAGTGAAACCTCACAGACTTCCTGGCACGGCCGAGCTTCCGTAGAAACCCCATTCGGGGGGAAAATTTTTCCCGCTTGATTCAACATATCCAAGTGCAGATTTGTAACTGGTAAAAAACTTCCTCTCAGGACCAAAAGCGGAGTCTTGTAAAATGCTTCAGCAGCTTGCACCACTTCGCCATCCGGTAGAAATACAGTAGCTGGAGACATACCCTGCCGCACCAGCTCGAGCGCACAGATACGATTATCGACCATCGTAAAGGGCTCCCCCTCAAATCTAAGCATGTCAATTTCAATCCGACCTGGCGCGATAAATTCTGTTAGTGAGCTAACAAACTCTCTGAGATTTCCACCCTGATGATAGGCCGCATCGATGAAATTGACGCCTAAAATTCCAAGAGCATCCATTTGATCCACGTTCTCATCATCTAGAAGATTAACGTGAAGAACAATCGTTCCGGATGGTCTCTCCGGCTGGCCCTGAAAACGAATCGCTAACCACCCATGGCACTCGGCGGTGTCCTTATACCCCCTCGCTCTCACGGTATTCGCAAAGGCGAAAAAACGAGACTCGCGCCCCCTCGTTTCACTGAGACGCTTTTCAAGCAACTCATACTCATAATTAACCATGTCAACCACCCGCTCCTGGGAAACATACCGTCTGCTCTTTCCATACAGCGCATCGCTTATCGTCATATCATATGCTGAGATCGACTTAGCAACCGTCCCAGCAGTCGCCGAAGCCCTGAAAAACCAATTAGCCACTTCCTGCCCCGCTCCAATCTCAGCAAAAGTGCCATAGATCGAAGAATCAAGATTCATCTTTAGCGCCTTATCTTCAGGCGTCTTAAAAGATTCAATCATTCCCATTATCTTTGTTGCGATTTTGCACCCACCCATCTCCTAAAATCTCGAGAATCTCAACCTGATCCTTGGCACGTGACCCGGTGGGGTAAGCAACCTTCACCATACAAGCGACTGATTGCACTTCCTTCATCATAACACGAAACCTTTTATCCTGCTCTGAGTCTCTCTTAACATAACCGAGGAATGAATAGATCGAATCCTTTGACTTCAGCTCCAACGACCTCCATTTTCTATCATCAGAAAAATCATAATTATAGTAGCTCGTAGGCTTAACGAGAACCCTCATCAGGAATGGCTTGTCCGGCTTTTGCGTCCTCATTTGCTCAGGAGTATAATCGCAAAAGCCAACCCAGCTTTCCCAATCCACCTGATAGCTTTCTTCCTCCCCATCAACGACTCTTTCAACTGCAATAGGAGAGGATAAGAAATCAGCCTTTTGCACTAACATGGTAACAATGTCTCCATTATACTTCATTTGCGTCATATCCAACGCTTCAAATCCCTCCTCCTCATAATCCACTGTTTCGTAATATCGATCGAGCAAAGGGCCAACACGCTCGGAATCTCGAATATACTTTTTTAACTCCGCAGGAGATTTAGCCGTCACGAAGTTCTTAATAATCCTTTCAACTTCAGCATTATCAAATTTCTCAAAATTATCTACCTCCTTTGCGGCCGTCTCTCCTTCTTCAATCTGTTTGGTATTTCGATCTGCTTTCTCAATATCATCAAGCCAAGAATCAGCTTGTTCCCGGTCGATAACCGGCCCGCTCGAACCAGCCATGGGATTTAGTCCCGAATTTTTATAGTAAACAAGACTAAGAGCCAGAAGGACAAGTGCTGTTAAAACAATACTCACAACAACCTTCCAAGACACTTCATTTGAGGCTTCCTCGTTTTCCCAGGCCATTGCTCCCGCCTCTTCTCCCACATATTGACGCCGCCGGCCTTTGAGACCGCTCTCTTCCTTTCTAAGATGCTCGGAAGTTATTTCCTTTGCCACTGCCACCCTCGAAAGGAGGTCATCATTGTCGTTAGTCGAGATAGCCGCTTGATCCAAAACTCCAGGTTTTTCGCTTTCGCTCAACTGCACCGCTGCATTGCAAACCGGACAACGCCCGATTCGCCCAACCTGATTCTTTTTGATCCTAAAAAGACCAAAACAGGTAGGGCATTGGAACGGAATCCATCGATTGGAAGAGGCAGTTTCACTCATTGCTATACTTAATTATTATTCGGCGTCTTAAAATCTAGCGGAGGCAGTTCAAAACGCGGTGGCTTAGGCAATCTCAACGCAGCCTCAAGTTCTCCCCGCACACGATCCTCCACAATCAGAACCTCATCTTCTGAAATCCAAGCCTCGGCACTACTGTCCTTTATTCCTAGAGTCGGAGTTTCACTATTATATGGGTCAAACCCAAGCAGAAGAGGAACCTGGGCCTTGATGGGGATGGCGTTTATTGTATCACGCACTTGAGCTTGATTAGCCAGTGCCTCAATATCGATCCCGCCGCCGTGAATCGCACAAATCCCTATCTCTTCCCCCTTTTGTAGAAACTCTTTGTAACTGGTCGTAGGAAAGCTGATTTTCCCCGTCACAGGGTCTACAAGAGACTCGTTGCAATAACGAGTCGGACGCATACCAGACACACGACAAATCGACACTTTCTCCACAGAATCCGGGGGTAAGATTTCCAAGCCTACGAACGCTGGCTGGGAAGCGTTCATCATATCTTCCCAAATCGGATAAGCCAAATTCTTGGCAAAAGCAGTCTCGTGAATTGCTTGGCGGTCTCCTTCATAAAACCCTACCCACACCGCACAAGTGATCCTACTATTGTAGCCAACCATCCAAGCATCGGTCAGACCATAAGGAGTTCCGGACTTACCACCACCAAGTAGTAGGCTCGACTTCAGTCCTTTTGAAGACTCAGCGAGATTTCCTTTTCTCATAACATCATTAAGAACGCTATGAACCTGAAAGGCAACGGCATCCGAACAAACCTCCTGACTCTCTAGCGCCGGACCATTCCCATTTAGCGGATAGACAATCTTACCTTCGGCATCCCGAATCTCTAATATATAATGGCTCGCTGTAACTCGACTTCCTCCCCGAGGAAACGTCGAGTAAGCCGAGACAACTTCAGGCATGCTTACGTTGTCAAAGCCAACGATCATCCGGTTTAAAAGCTTTTCTGAAGGAAGCCTTAAACCAAAATTTTCTGAAACTGCATGCACGTTTGAAAGACCAATTTTCTGGCCGAGTTCAACTGTTGCCGCAATTTTGGACATTGCGAGTGCTCGGCGGGAGGTAATCTCTCCTTCATATGCCGGGTTGGAAACTTCCATTCCCCACTCCCCGGCGACTCCTTCTAGTCCGCCGACTTGAAGCTTGCGGAGATCCATCTGCTCATCGGTCAACATTGTCGCAGGATGTTTGCCTCGTTCAAAGCCAGTAGCATAAACGAAAGGAAAAAAGGCTGTCCCGAGTGGACGGCTACCGTTCTGAATGAAATCATATTGTGAATGCGCAAAGTTGCGGCCGCCCACATGAGCAATCACTTCACCATTCTCATGATCTATCATTAATGTTGCGCCTTGCAGATATTTCGGTGGTCCGTCCGACTTTTTGTATTCCGAATACCTTGGATGCTTATATCCCTCTTGGTTTTCAACCTGTAAAAGTTGGCTCGCCATTTTTTCTTCGGCAGCCCATTGGACAGACGCATCGATGGTAGTTCGAATCGTGTAACCTCCGCGTGAAAGAGCTTCTTCTCCCACTAAATCGCGAGCTTGTTCAGCAACGATTTCATAGAGAAATGTTTTACCACGGCGAATCGGGTTAGGATTTAACACCACCGGACCAGAGATCATCTTGTCACGATCTGATCTGGAAATCATACCTTCCAGAGCCATTCGGCTAATGACCATGTCACGATTTTTTTTATTCTCATCCAGATTATTCAGCGGCGAGATCCGCTTTGGATTCTTAAGACAGGCTACGATAGAAGCTGACTCCGAAATGGTAAGATCCTTAGGTTCCTTACCAAAGTAGCCAAGGGAAGCGGAGCGCACCCCGTAAAATCCCGAACCAAAGGGGACAAGATTTAAATACATCTCGAGGATGTCTTCCTTCGCCGCCTTTTTGCGTGCCCCTTGATCGCCCGGATACTCAGATTCCAATTTTCTCTGGAAATGCTCCTCAATTCTCAGCGCCACAAATGCCTCCACCACCTTTCGCTCATAACCCGTCCACTCCCGACGCCTCGCCTCGCCCAGCAGATCGAAGGATTTCCGCGCCAGCTGCATCGTAATCGTTCCCGCTCCCTGAGTGATCGAACCGCTCTGGAAGTTCAACCAAGCCGCACGCACCACGCCAACCCAATCGACCCCATCATGAGCATAAAACCGTTGATCCTCCTGCGCCAGAACTGCATCCACAAAGACCGGTGGGATTTCCTCCAACGGAAGAGAAAAACGATTCTCCACAAACATCGTACCGATCTCAACGCCGCCACGATCATGAATAAAGCTCATCTCCTCCTTCTCTCCAACCCGCTGCAGATTATACTCCATTGCTATCTCGCGATAAGGATCCAACTTCCTATCCCCAAAGCGCGCCGCAAAACCACATGCGATTAGACACGACAGGCAAAAAAGCCAAAAACCCTTTCGCTTGAAAAACCGGCGCTTTGCCCTCTTGTTCCTTGTTCCATACATCATGTCTCGCGAAACCGTCGATTTAACTGGCCTCCAACATGCATTTCCTTACCCCCGATCCGCCACGGGGGCAATCACTGACTTGGGACGACTTATCCTTGCTAGCATCGACAAATCTGGTCCCATTTCCTTTGCTGATTACATGGCGCAATGTCTCTATCACCCCGAATTTGGCTACTACGCCCGCCCGGGGCAACCAACCGTCTCAAAAAATGGTGATTTCATCACGAGCGTCTCTGTCGGGCCGGTCTTTGGAAAACTCCTTGCTCATCGGCTTTATAAATTCTGGCGTGCCAATGGGTCACCCACAGTCTTTACGATCCTCGAGCCCGGTGCTCACGATGGCACCCTCTGCCTTGATATCCTGGAAGCTATAGGTGACCTCGATCCTACATTCAGAAAAGCAATCGATTATCTTGTTCATGAACCACTCCCAATCCGGCGCAAGTTGCTACGAAGCAAACTCCAAGGCAAAGCTTCAGTCATCGCTACGCCTAGCAAATACCAAGGTAAAATCGGGGCACTGATCGCTAACGAAGTCCTCGATGCCCTCCCTGTGCCTCTATATTTGAGATCAAACGATCAATGGCACGAAATACTCGTAACATCAAATGCTGGCTCGCTTGGCTGGGACAGCCAGCCCGCCGCACCTAAACTCCCAAAAGATTTACCGGAAGGCTATGTCACAGAAGGGCCTCCCAAACTCTCTTCATTCATGACGCCACCCGCCAGAATGTTCAAAGACGCTCTGTTTATTTGGATCGATTATGGTCTCGATGAAGAAGCACTTTATCACCCAGCCCGAACAGCAGGCACTCTACGATGCTACTTTAAACACAAAGCCTGTGCACATCCCCTCGAGAATCCCGGAGAGCAGGATATCACTGCAGACGTTAACTTCACTGCAGTTGAAAAATTCGCTTCCTCACTGGGTTTCCAAATACACCCTACCATGAACCAAAGCCGCTATCTAACCTACTGCGGCAAAGACTGGCTCCTCTCTCATCCCTCGCCGCAGGAAATTAGTCAGTTCCAAACTCTGATTCACCCCACGCAATTTGGCAGCCGATTCTATGCCCTCGAGATGACAAAAGGTAATGTCGATCCCGCAACAGTCTTTAAATAAAATGGAGAAGGATAATCTACAAGGAGCACGAACTCAAAATTCGGGAGAACAAATAATTATTTCACACCGAAAATAACCTCCACACTAGGGAGTTCCGCATTCAAGGCCTTTGCCCCTTCAGCTGTTGCCTTGGTTTGCCAGAGATAGATTTTCTGTAAATTTCCCAATCCTTTTAGCTTCATCAACCCAGCATCGGTAACCTTGGTCCCGTATAGATTCAACCACTCGAGAGATTCCAGCTGTGCAACGGCATCAAGCGCCGTATCGCCAACCTGGGTCTGACTAAGATCGAGTTTTATCAGGTTTTTCATTTTGGGTAATTCGGCCGCGAGAGTCTCTTCCGTAATTGAAGCAGACCCAAGCTTAACGCTGGTGAGATATGTCGAAACCGACGCCAATTTCAAAAAAGTCGTATCATCCAGCTTTCCGCGCAGACTTACTGCCGTAAACTCAAGATCGTTGGAATCCTGAGATGAATAGTTCAGTGAAGTCTTGAAAGCCGGATCCTGCTTCAAAGTATCCAGGGCATTTTGGAGAGCATCACGCTTTGCAACTTTTTCTTGCTCAACCTTGGCTTTGGCGGCCTCGGCAGCTTCTTCTATTTGCTGGCGCTCTTCTGGGCTCACCAACATTTCGGCAGCCTCGACGATCTCAGGCGGCGCTCCCATTTCTTCAAGCGTCTTATCCTCTAAAGTTTCGGTGTTCGGAATATTGTCAACCCACCAAGTGAGAAGCTTAATCTCATGCTCTTCCATTTGCTTCTTTTTGGGTGGCGGCATGTGCATATCATCGTCTTTTGGAAGAACCATAACTTCGATCATATAGCTTTGCTTAGAATCCCCCGGAACAAGCGTGCGATATTCGTCACCATCGAGACTATCTCCACCGATTAAAAGATTCTCATAAGAGTCCATCAAGAGCCCACCTTTACTCTTTCCGGCCTCCTCCGAGTGACAATAGAGGCACTTTTCATCCATGATTGGGTAAACAACCTCAGCAAACGCGAGACGATCCTTTGCCAGCTTTTTGCCAGTTGAAGCAGGCTCTTCGCCCTCACTATCATCATCACCAGCCCATTGCTTAAAGATTTCAACATTTTCGGTGAGACCGCTCCAGGTATTCTCAACAGGGTCAGATCCGTGAGTGGCCAAACCTCCAAAGTGAGCTCCATAGCCCATGGCTCCGCCTGCGACGATGAGAAGGGTTCCATAAACCGGGCCGCGCGATCCACTCCGGCTCCCCCAGAGTTTAGCTAGGAAGGCAAACCCAAGGACCCCTACAAAGCCGATCCCCACCCACATGTGCTTGAACATGTCGTCGTCCCACTCCTCAGCCTTCCACCCTTCAACACTCAAATCAAAAACACCAGTAACGCAGGCAATTATGCCGGTGATAAAAGCTAAAAAAAGAGCCACTGCTGTCCGCGGGCGATATTTCCCAAAGGAAAACCAACAACAAACTTCCATCACCAGAGTGAGAAAGACGATTCCAATCGGGAGATGCAAGATTAGCGGATGATATTCACCGACATTCGAAACCCACCACTGCCCGGAATTTAAGATCTCCAACATTGGGTCTTGTTCCATATAAAATGGCAGATAGATCAGACCACCAATGACAGTAAGAACGAAGAGTGTGAGAAAAATGGGCCCAACGGCACTGCCGTCTTCGGCATCTTCATTTTCATATTTTTCCGGTGAGTTAAATTTTTCCGGTGAGTTAGGTTC
>Ga0213863_10001682_pt1 | contig 15905 bp, 13 predicted proteins | sample PICome_8_FD_160128 | JGI IMG/M metagenome (GOLD analysis project Ga0213863, IMG submission 160128) | Coastal seawater microbial communities near Pivers Island, North Carolina, United States - PICO497 | ecosystem: Environmental > Aquatic > Marine > Coastal | place: USA: North Carolina... | reverse complement strand
ATCAATTATGCGTTCTGCTTGACCAAATGCAATATTTACCCTACATCCCTATGATGAAGGACCGAGAAAAACAATTGGAACAAGATATGATCTGGAAAAAAGTATGTAGTGATCTCGATTGGGAATATTTCCCCACTGTCTAAACGTCTTGAAATATTTCTACTATAACGAACATAGTAGAAATACATATTTATGCAATACGGATACCACCAACAAGGCTGCTACCTAAAGTCATACCTGCACCATTTCTCACACTAGATCCCATGGAAGGAATGAACACATCCAAGATACTGAATGTGGCTGCTGCAGTAAGAGCAATAATAATAATCTCCTCCATGCTGAGAGCCTTCTTAGGGATCAACATGGCACAGATGGCTACCGCAAGACCCTCAATTAGGTACTTGATGGCGCGCTTCACTAACTCGTTAAGATCAAACATCTCGTTCATTCTGTTTGTATACTATACGAAAATAAAATAAACTTGGCCTATATGTTCTAAATAATTGCGTCAAGACCTGTGAATATGTTTTCGGACTGAAAACACTTAAAACTAAATAGTTATCTTCATGTATATAACCCATGTCTTTCGAAAAGAAGGTAGATGAAACCGGTGCTAAAAACCCTAAATACGTAGATCTATGCGATGAAGATGCTCCTATTGCTGGACAAAAATTTGCATGCCTGTCCTTCGTGTCCCCTGAGAAGATTTTGAAGAAAAAGGAGGTCTATTTATTTGATCAGTTTATAAAGCAATGGGAATTCTCCAAATCAATGGAACGATACTTTGAGTTTATTCATTTTATCGCATATAAGCACAATATGCAGGTTGACGCACTTATCACTGATTTCAATGATTTTGTCAAAGAAGAGTCCGACAAGCTAAAAAAAAGCGGCATTGAAGACGATTATCGGAATTTTATGGATAAGCAGGAGGATAAACTAAATGAAAAGTTCGGTCGCGAGCACGCATTTCAGACATCTGTGCGCGGACTAAAGGTGCGTGGCGTATTCTCGAGCCAAGACGAGGCAGAGGAACGTTGCAAGAAGCTTCGCGACAGTGATCCTAATCACGACATTTTTGTAGGACCAGTTGGAACATGGATGCCATGGGATCCCGATGCGTATAAGACAGGGCGCGTCGAGCATATGGAGGAGGAACTAAATGCTCTTCATAAAGAAAAGATGAAGAACGAGGAAATGGCCAAGAAGGAATTCGAGGAGCGTGTTCGTGAGACCAAGAAGAAGGCAATTATGGAGAATATTGAAAAGGCTAAGCAGAGTGGTAATGTCCTCACACAGACCATGGACGATGATGGAAATCTAATCGGTGTTAGAGAAACCGTGAACTTTGAAGATCGTGATGCAGCTGATACAGAAACAACGCAACTGCGCAATGAGCTACTTAAAGAAAGTATAGTGGCGGCAGAGGAACACGATGCACCCTAAACAATACAAGTAAAAATTGATTATATATTGTTTTGTATTCTATACAATATATAACGAACCAAATAATACTCTCGAAGTATGGCGATATTTAATGATATATTTCAAATTATTACGAATGATGACTCTATATTTCACACTCGTTCATTACCGATAGACAAACAGGCAAGTGAATACTACCGCTCTTTATACAAATCCTCACTGTGCAAATGTAAGGATTCTAACATGATCGCTACCCTTGTTGGTGAAATGACTCTTCCTATACCAGATGGCATGTCGTTTCAATCCAATAGTTCACTGCCAAACCCGAAGAATAAATTTCAACAGATGTATGATATTATTCATAACCCTTACACTACAAATAAAAATCACGACGAGTTCCTCCAGAAATTTAATTGTGCACAACGATTATATCACATTTTGAATCGATTTGCTTACCGATACAAATGGAACCGAGCACCAATGGCAAATTCAATGGATTTACTATTAAACCCAATATCAGAGACTCAGAAAAATTTGATCTACCTTATGCAAGACAATAAAAAATATGTGCTTACTGTCTTGGATATAACAAGCATCATAGATACTGCACTAACTAACTCACCGTATATCTATGCCGAGCCAATTGTGTCTCGAAATCCATATAACAATGTCCCGTTTACGAAAGCTAACTTGTATAATATCTATTTCCAAATTAAACATGGATGCTGTGTTATGTCGCCATTCTTGCATAAATATTTCCTCTCAAATTTTCATTTGAAAATATTTCGCGATACGAATGAGGCATTCATTCGTTCAGCACATATTAAACAATTTGTCAATTCAAATGACCATGATAAATTATATGGCGAAATTCTCAATATGATAGCCTATTATAACAAGTCTGTTCCAAGAAGGCTGCATCTAAATATTCATGCAGAATTTCCAAAAGATACTCTCTTACATATTTTGAAACCATATCTAAAATTATATTACACGCGTTGTTATAGTTTAGATATTAGCGAGAAGCATGAAACTGATCATGAGTTTAAGTATCGTATGAAAAAATTCGCTCTATATAATCCTGCATTTGGTAGAAAAATACAGAAAACCGAAACAATTGGATTAATGCAGAAAACAATCACCAGAAAATATGTGTTTAATGATAAATATTTACCTTGGTCGAGACCAACTTATGCAAAGAATTATGATACCTGTCATCTAGAAATAATTGAAGACGAATATGAGGAAGCAACCACAAACCAATCTGTTATTCGTATCATAAGTGCCTACGTCGAAGATGAAGACGAAAGTGTTATCGAAGAAGAAGATGCTGCAATATTGGTTGATAGTGATGATGAGGAAGAGGAAGATACATTAGTTGATAGTGATGACGAAGAGGAGACATTTGATGAAGATGCTGCAACATTAGTTGATAATGATGACGAAGAGGAGACATTTGATGAAGATGCTGCAATATTGGTTGATAGTGATGACGATCTTGATACAATTGAAATCACTCTTAGAGAACCCAGAACTAGTGAACCAGGTACATCTAGTATAAATAACCAAGTTGATTTTGATAGTATATTCGGCGAGGATACAGATTCAGGGGAGGATGAAGATAATGTTCATATCGAGTTGGAAAATTTGGCGAACATGCGTACCATAATAGATGATGTTATTGGTCGAATCAATGATATTAACCTGGCTGACTAAAATCATTGTACTATTGGACTATTCATATCACCATTTTGATTTCTTTACATTTATTGATGGGCCCGTTTTTTTCTTCGACTTACTTGGGTCATATGCATCATCTTCATCATCAGACCCCATATTTTTTGATATTTCCCAAAACTCTTTTGAACCAAGCCGGAATTTGGGGTGGTCTTGGGCTTTGTACCAAAATATCTGGTCATTTAACTTATTCGATTTCGCATTATTATTAATAACAAGGCATTCATAATTCTCCGTAGTTTGGTCCATAACCGCACAAAATGCCTCCAATGTTGGAAACATACTAGCGTAGTTTTCCCAAATACGCTTTCTATTTGTCAGATATGGTTCTCTCAAAAGGAATACATAATCTATGTTAGTACGCAAATTGGGTGGAATACCAAGTGGATATTGCATTGTTATAATCAACATGATCTTCCAATGACGACCGTTCATAAACAGCAGTCTCATCATTTTATCTCGAGTCCATGATTGATCATACAAACAATCATCCAATATCACAAATGCCCTTGGATCAATTTGTGTACGCTTAAACGTTTCAATTTCCTTATTCACCTGTTTAAGTACCGTTTTTTGTCGCCGCAGAATGTTCTCAATCAACACTGTATTGTACTCTTCGTGAATGAATAACTTCGGGACGTGCTCGGAATAAAAGCCATTGCCGGCCTCTGTTCCAGATATAACGGTTCCTATAGGAATATCTTGGTGATAAAACAATAGATCTCTTACTAAGAACGATTTTCCTGTATCACGGCGTCCAATCATAACAATAACTGGGCCCTTGTTCTCGTCTGGCTTGAACGTAATCTCCTTCATATTAAATTTTCGCATTTCTAATGTCATGATTTATAAGTAATAAAATACAATCAGATATGATTTATTTAGGATAAACGTGCGAACAATTATATAGTTATCAATCAATTAGTTTAGAACAGTCCATTAATATATACTATTCGGGTATATCGGTAAATGACATCTGTAAATATTCCTAAATTCATACTACATTATCATAAGTCAACCAAAATTGATTTCTCACAATTAGATGATAAATCTGAACTTACTGACAATTCTTATAATCAATTCAATCATGAGTCAGTTCAAAACTATAATCCATTGTATGGTGAATTGTTTGAACTAACTCAAGATAATTATAATATGATTGCATTAAATCACAAATATCACTTTCTAACCATGGGAACTGTTCAAAACCAAGAAACAAAGAAAATTGTGGAAAAAAAGGTCTTTATTAAATATTCACCATTGTTGGATCCAGAACGATATATGGTTGGAAAATATGAATCTCAAAAACATTTGATCCAGGTTTTGCCCAACATCGTAAACACAGAAGTTGAAGTTCATCCGAAAATAAACGATCCTAATAATGCTGCATACACAGATGCATTCTTTAGTTATTTATCTAGTCAGTTGCTACACACTCACGATTTTATTCATAGTAATGATTTTTATGGGTCATTTGTTAGTATTCAAGATAAATTCAAAGTGGATATTGCGGATGATATTGAGTATTTATGCAAGTCGAATTTTTTCAAAAATAATGAGGGCACATTATTCAACATTATGGATATAAAAAACATGTATCAATCTGAAAACAGCACTTCACATGCAAACAAAAACCGTCTCTTGATCTCAAATACTCCTAAGCATAATCTAACGGCAATAACAATTGACGAACTGGATGATTCGTGTGATTCGACGACTAATAATATCGAGGTTCTCGATCCATCGGATTGTTTGGTTTATAAGAATGGTAGTCTTAGAACCAATCGTAGTAGTAGCAGTAGTGGCAGTGATAGTAGCAGTTTAAATGAGAGTTCTGATGACGAAACTGCCAGTTATTCTGACGAATCCGTTTGGGAAACGAATTCAGACGATAGTACCGATGACGATGACTCATCGGAGGATTTGGAATCGATATATGCATATATAAACAAATTTCCGGTACAAATGATATGTCTGGAGAAATGTGATGCAACACTCGATTCTCTCCTCGAGAACGATGAACTAGGTTGCGATGAAGCGATTGCTGCACTATTCCAGATTATTATGATACTTGTATGCTACCAGAAATCATTCCACTTTACACACAATGATCTTCATACAAACAATATCATGTATGTTAGTACGCCACTAGAGTACTTATATTATAGATACGATACAATTGTATACAAAGTACCGACGTTTGGTAGAATTTTCAAAATAATTGACTTTGGTCGTAGTATATATCGATTTAATCGCCGTATTTTTTGTAGTGATAGTTTTTCACCAGGCGGTGATGCAGCAACTCAATATAACTGTGAGCCCTATTTTATGGACGATAAACCAAGAATTGAACCCAATTATAGTTTTGATTTATGTCGACTTGGGTGTTCCATATATGATTTTATTATCGACAATGATCCAGACGAAATATTAGACGAATTCCAATCTATTATTATGAAATGGTGCCATGACGACCATGACAAAAACATCCTCTATAAAAAAAATGGTCAGGAACGATATCCTCATTTTAAGTTGTATAAGATGATTGCACGAAATGTACACAATCAGGTTCCCTCAGATCAATTGAAATGTTCCAGCTTTAGTAAATTCGCAGTATCAACAAATGCTTCTATTGATAAGAAAGTATCAATTATTGATATTGACGTTATTCCAGTTTACGCATAATCTGCAGTATTTATTTGTGTATATTCAGTATACTATACACAAATGGCAACAGGACCGTGGTATTGCTATATTTTGCGAAATACACAATCTCAGTATAAACATCTCACCTACAATGGCTCTACAAATGATCCTATACGTCGACTTAGACAACACAATGAAGAAATTTCGGGAGGTGCACGATATACACACGGACGGGGAGGCGGATGGGAAATATATGCATTGCTTACCGGATTTGAGGATCATAAAAATGCATTATCATGTGAATGGAGAATAAAACATACAAATGGTCGTCCAGGTAAACGGCCTCCTGCTCATCTGGGTATGATCGGACGCATTGTTGGATTAAATGAAGTTCTCAAACTAGACCATTGGACTAGTAAATGTACAGTTAGAAATCAGGATATACCTTATATATTGTATATTGCAGAAGATGTTATGCATCATATAAAAAAACAGGATTTGCCTGATAACATTACGATTGTCCCAGGTATTCCAACCGCAGATGACTTGGCCTAGTCCATATACAATTTACGATATTCGTCCGGGGTCATAACCGGGATGTTATTCTCCTTGGCATACTTTGTCTTGTTTGATACGTCAAGTGTATCTCTAACAATGAGAATATCTGTTTTCTTGCCAATAATATTGTCCATTTTACCTCCAACCCGATTCAAATGTTCTTCAATTGATTTATCACGAACCTTTGTCATAACCACATGTTTTCCATACAAGTAATGTTGGGGTTCTTCTGTTGTTATAACTTGGGGTTCTTCTGTTGTTATAACTTGGTTTTCTTCCACCGTATTGATAGGCGCGGATGACAATTTGTCTTCTTGTCCAATATCCTTGATAAATTCCATAAAATAAGGTATATTTGTGGCAAAACTTGTAGCGTTCTCTTTACCTATCCCTGAAACAGCAAGCAATTTTTGAATTTTGTCTTCGGTCGAAGACGGATCTATCAAAATGTTTGGATGAGCTTGCAGGATTGGTTCAATCCTTCTCCTACCGATTCCTCGGCCAAACATATTAGATGCTGCCATTATATCGATTAGACTTGCCTTATCCAGTCGATTTCTAATACCATCATATATTTTACTAACCATTTTTGTTTTGAATCCATCCACCTTTTCCAAATCTGCAGGTGTCATCCGAATAATATTTGCTATTGTCGTATATCCAGATGTCATGATACGTCTCACATTGCCTGAAGATAGACCATCTACTCCAATGCCATTTCCAGTGGTGGAAAAAAATGCTGTTATTTTCTTTTCCTGAACGTTCTGGTCTTCATCGACATTATCCAATATAATATCCACATGTGAATCCGTCCAGTGATATGGGATAGATGGCATTTTTGCATTTTCTGCTGGCACTACCACTGACTTTATGTGAGGAATAACATCCCCACTTCGAATTATTTGCACAGTAGCTCCCACGCCTATTTTATTGGTTTCAATGAAACTTGCATTGAACCCAGTTGCATATTCAATGGTTACGCCACCTAATCGAACGGGCTCAATTCGCACTCTTGGTTTCAAATAACCACTTTTACTCGCATTCCAGAGGACATCAACCACTTTCACTTCTGCAACTTGGTCAGATATAACCATCTTGAATGCAAATGCATGCTTGGGATTTGCTGCAGTTCTTGAATAAATTGCATCGTTGGCTACTATCACACCGTCGATTTCATATTCATAATTTGATCGCCAGTCTAATAACTTTTCAGACAACATTTCATTTGTTAGTGTGTCAGTTCTCTCATTCTGAACTGTCTCATAATCCATAACTGCCATCTTTTCCATCTGATCACTTGGGTTTGTCTCAGGGTGAATCATCTCATAAGCTACGAAATGCAAATCTTTTGCCTTTTCTCCTATCGTTTTACTATTGATAATACCAGCCACCAAGTTTCTTGCATTTGCAAATTTCGAACGGTATTTCTTTTCAAATATATGTTTTGGAATTATAAACTCGCCTCGAATGACAACTCCTTTTTCTTTGGGTAAATTTAATACATCTATAAAATGGGTTATATCCTGACCTACAGTTCCATCTCCTCGTGTATACAATTTTGGTTCATCTCCCTCTGTAGAATACATACCACTAACGCCATCCAGTTTACAAGATAATACATAGGGTCCATCATATTCTCGCATCCATGTTGCAAGTGCAGTTGTATCTGGTTTAATTTTATCCATGGACGGCATATTGTAAGGCAATACTACCTTATTCTTCTCTACTTTTGCGCCAATTTCTTTCAATACTTCATTCTTCGGAAAGGTTCGCTCCATATATTCCTTTATAATATCGAACTCATTGTCGGTGAGAAGATTCTTGTTCGTATTGTAATACACGTCGTTTGCTACCTGAACCATATTTGCTAATTCTGCTTCCGACAATTGATCAATAACCGGCATTCCGTTCGTTTTAAACAACTCGATGTTTACAGTAGCCTGGTTGTTCTCACTTATCTTGTTCTGTTTTGGCATTTCTACTCTTTTATCGAGGGCAGTATCTAAATCCGTTTTTTCTTTATTGTTATCGAGTCTAACTTTCCTGGTATATTTTCGTCTGGGTTTATCAACCTTCAGTATGGGAACCAATTCTGCAACGGTATTGACAGGCGTTGCATTTGTTGGCAATATGTCATTATTCATTACTTTTACTTTCCGAGTGTATTTACGTTTTGTCCGAATGGGTTGCTTCATGGGAGCGGCAGTTTCATCAACAATCTCAACTGCCCGTCCATCAGTTCGTTCTTCGGGCTTTTTGAATTTCATATGTAAATAGTCGAATATATCTCGTTCTGTATTCACAATACTCTGTATACGATCTCCTTTTGGATTTTCGTCCTTCTTAACATAGATACCGTGCTCATTTAATGACACACCTCGGCTTAATGCATGTCCTCGCATAACCGTATTAAAACCCTTACTACCGGTAAAATACAGTATTGCAAAGGGATATTCTTCAGGGGGAGTATACATAAAGTCTACCCGACGAGCAATCGTTTGACCTGGAAGTTTTGCAATAACTAATGTTTTTATGTTGCCTTGCGACAAAATCTCTACTATAACCCCTGTTTTTTTCAATTCTTCTACAAACGCAGACAAAATAGTGGGTTCGGGAGAGGTTATAATAACATCAATGTCTCCAGATGTAGCACATCCTCTTCTATAACTACCTACAATCTCGAACTTCGATCCGACAGTACGTACTTTATTGAATGCAGTTTGAAAGTGGGTTTCGTATTCTTCAATTTCACCGCGAGGAATTCGTTCCAATATATCTTCATAATACTTGAGACCCGTTTTTTGAACATTATTCAATATATCTGATTGACGTTCGCGTAATTCACTGATTGTGGTGATACCACGAGATACGATTTCTTTTGCCTTTTTTGGTCCTATACCATAAACATCCGTGAATATGTTCACAGGATTGTTCTTTTCACGCTCGAATATATCTAATGTACCGGTTTCTAGATATTCATGTGTTTTGCTCAATATAGTAGGACCAATATTTGGTTTTCCCTTCAAATCATCCGGGGAGGTTATATCATCTCCAGTACCCAGTACGGTATCTTGTGCTCGTGCGTAAATACGACTGCGAATCATATCACCCTTCTTTTGCATAATCGACGAAAGACGACCCAACATGGATGCAATCTTCTCATTCAATCTGTCTTTGTGTAGTACTGTACGTTCTTTTTCCTCGATTTTTTTCGGATGAATTACAATGCTCGGGGTATCGTCTGTCTTCAATTGTTTTTTTCTTTCTTTTGAGACCATCTTTTGAATAACCTGCATTTCTTCTATATCAGTATCCATAATCGCTGGACGATGTTGTATACTCTAGTATGATAAATATTCTAGATATGTATCATAATTCGAATCTTACACCCTTGAAGATTTAAAACGCCGTTTTTGACGGCAAAAAATAAATCAACAAGTTAGTAATGGCGAATCGCACGCCTTTGGACGCTTATCACTCTTACAAGGTATAACGCCAATTTTTGCTGGTTTGAAACATACTGGTCTTTCTTCTCCTCTATACTGATTAAGAAGTAATCCTAATATGTTCTTTGAAGCGTTGATGTCCCTATCCAGACAGCATAATTTACACTCGTTGGTTTTACAACGGATTACACTATGGATATTAGACATTCTTGCTATGGGTTCTAAAACACCTTTCTTTTTCCTACGAATACGATTTCTGTATAACTCAATAGGATTGCTACACGAAGAACACGTTTTGCTGGTGTTGTATTCATCTATTCCAACTACCTTACAATATTTACGAAGTTCTCGCTTCAATCGTAAAATTGGGGTGGTTGGATGCGATTTTACTAAACCGTGTTGTTGTGAGAAATCACCGAAACCTACTAACGTTTTCACATTTTTACCTCCTCCTATGCGTTCGCATATTTTTGCTAAGGTTGCTTTGCTTCTACAATAGGAAGTGAAGTTCAAATTACGAAAACCCTTTTCAATATGAAACTCAGTAAAGGTTCGCATTCGTGGAAATACATATTTGAAATATTCCTTCATTACACTTGTTTTGCTGGTTTTTATGGTTGGTATGAGTTTCCAATCCTCATAATGGTCCCACATTTTATACCAACTTACACGTTTTTTACAGGCATATATCATTTTGCTTTTATGACGATATTCCTTTGTTGATACTTGAATGATTTTATCATTTGTATCATAAGAAGTAATCAATGCCCTTATTCCAGGGTCAATACCGATAAAATTATCGTATTGTTGTTCTGTGTATTCACGAACAGGTGTATCAGGTTGTTTCGGTTTTCTCATCTGTAATACAATACTTTTTCCGTCTGTTAAAATTGTAAATCCAAACTTCTTGTTTTTCGTTTCATACCGATTTATATTGAAAAGTTCCCTCCAATATTCTTCGCTGTTTTCAGAAAACTTCTTCACATCTAAACCACTTTCAACATCAATATTTTCTACCTTTAGTTTCTTTGCTATGTATTTGAGTGTGTTTTCTAAACCAGCATTACAAAGGGTAATATGTGATTGCGTAAATCCGTGCTTGTGTGGTAGTAAAGTAAAGGTTCTTATCCCTTTTGTATCAGGATATTTCTCAAACTCCTTCAAAATAGAATAGTAAATCTTTACAAAGTGATTGGAATGTTTTACGATGTTTGCTTCACTTGGTGTGTATTTCAACCATTCACGCATATACAAAATAAATGTATTCTTCCCTTCATAGTTCGGTTCATAAATATCTTTCAACCAACGATGCACAACAGCATTATCAGTTTCGCCAGTTCGTAGTTTCAAATATTTACGAAACCGATTGTAAAAGTTTAACTTCAAATGATTATTCGCCATAGTAAGTTGTAATTTATTCAGGTTAGTAATGTATCCTAAACATAAATAATCACGTGCGGGTAAAGCATCCGTCATATATTCCCGCATATGTGAAAAACTTTCATATAATTCGGTAGTTGTATCAGTAGTATCCTTTTTATATTTGAGTTGCGAAATCATACAACATGCTTGATAAAACACGTTTTGTGTTATTTCCGGTAAGGGTTTGCGTTCTTCTAAAAGACGTGTAAAGTGGAAGTTTATCAACTTGTAGGATAAGAAACAGATGGTATTTATCTTGGGTAAAATATCCTCAATAATCGTGTCTGCTAAAAGGTTGTTTTTACAAAAAGATTTCCACGAAGACTTGATACAGGTGAAATCTGTGTTTTTGTTTGCTTCCTTACGAAGTGAGACGTCATTTCTAACAACCTTTTCCTTGGGTTTCTTGATGGTGGTTTCCTCCTTTTTCTTTTTTCCCATTCTATATACTTACTAAACATTTTATTTTTAAGTGATTAATACTATTTAATTAATTATTCCTAAATATTCTCGGTATTTTGTTTTTCTTCCATTTCCTTTTGGAGTGTTTCTTTTCTTTTCAAATATGCTCGTTGGTTATATAGTTTAACTTGCTCTGGTGTTGGTTTATAATTTGTTTTCTTCTTATACTCACTTACACGATGTTTATGGACGTCTTTATGTTTTTCGTAATACACTTTATTACTTGCTGGTGCTGTGTATTTTTTGAGATGCTCTTTGGTTGCTTGTAATTCCTCTTCTAATTTAGCATTCCTTTCTGCTAATTCCTTTATTATTCCATCTTTATCCATTACGATACTATATATAATAAAAAATATTTATATAATTTTTATTATAATTCTTTCAAAAACCGGCGTTTTAAATCTTCAAGGGTTTAAAACCCTGGTTCATCTGTAAAAATTTGAGTTGCTTTCAAATTCAAAGACTTGTTTTCAGTGATAACATTCATAAAATCATTTAATGTACCGTTCATCTGAAGAAATCCAAATAAGCCGACAAATGCTGCAATAAATACCATCATTGCATCGCGAATAACATACTTGACCGGTGTCCATTTTTTCTCCACGTATTTCATTTCTACAATTTTTGCTATGCTAAATAAGAGCGTGATTATACCAGACAATACTAATAATTTTTCCATACTGAATTATCTTATCTATATAGAAAAATTATACATTTTCTCGAGGGAAACTACGCATTACATTGGAGGAAGCTCTTCCACATCGTTCAGTTCAATATCAGTAGTTGAAATCGTTCGAACATCTTCGTCTAAAACATCGAATCCGCTCAAATCAATTGAATCGGTATGAATCTGAATGCGATCATCTTCGTCGTTTGACGACTCGTCCTCTTCCAATCGGCGTTCAATTGCACGAGTTGTACTAATGTCTTCCAGACGCTCAATCGTTTTGGGTGCACTAATACTACGAACATCATTTTGCTCGTCCAATACGGAATCCATGTCGTTAAATGAAAGCTTTGTTATAACATCACTATTGTCAATGTTTTGTATCGAAGGAACCACTTCAGGAACACCCTCGTCATTTGCAATCATTTTAATCGATTCTTCTTCATGAGACGGTTCGTCGGGGGTTGGTTCAACCGTATCTTCCGTTGGCTCAGGTTGTGCTTCTTCTACGTCTTCAATAAATACCTCCTCTTCTTGTTCAACACTTTCGTCCATGTATGCACGAATAATGGCTTCTGTTGGAATGCTTTCGCGAATCGCCAACATAATACATTCTTGCACAATTGTTTCAACTTCGCGATTGTTCTTTTGTGTTTGCAGAGGAGAAATGTTTTTCTCAAACAAATAAATATTTGTATATAACTTGCGGGCAACGTTTATGTAGACCTTGTGTACGAAGATATCCAGCTTGGGAATAGAAATGTCAATCTTCTTTTGCTTATTCCCTACACGAATGCACGTGAGCACTTTAAGTTGGATGATATGAACACAGGTTATTAAATCTTCTAAATAATCACAACCACTTCGTTCAACAATGCGCCGTCTTTCCTCTTCAATAATGTTATTATTCCATTTGGGAATGCGAGACATCAAGTTCTGAAATGTCATCAAGTATTTATTAGCCTCATCATTCTCCAAACATATCTTCCACGATTCATTAAAAATGGACCGTATCCCTTCAATCACCAAAGGTGTGAATATACTCACTAGGCGACTACACCATTCGTTGCGTGATTCATGCAAATTAGAGATAACAAAATCGTCCATTATATTATAAAGAGGCCAGACTTTTTAAGTCCTTATTTTGACGCATAAACAAAAAATCGAATATGCATAACATCAAAAGCTTTTCGCAACGAAATTCCGACTTAATTTTATCAAAGTACATCCTTGCATTTACTCTGACATGGTGTGAAACAGAATCTGTATTCTCGACCCATTTCATCACATCCAATCCAGATAATCCGTACTCATATATTCGAGCAATAAGTTCAGTATAATCATCATGGCTAGCCGAACTTATTGACATTGTCTTTGTAATTTCGGAATCTAGCCAATCAATCGTATTATCGGGGAGGGTTATCTGATATCGAGCATTAATGGAGTATCCATGTAGGTTAATTATCTTTCCATTCACTATATGCTCGGGCACATATATCTCACAAAACCGGGACAATATTGGATTTAACAGCTTATGTTTGTTTTCCAATATAATAAAAAAACGAGTATTGTGGCTAAACAGTTCGATGCACCGACGTAATGCAGATTGAGCATCAATCGTTAGATAATCGGCATTCATCAAAACAATTGTTTTAAAAAACACACCTGTATTCATTTGGACATTTGTCTTTGCAAAGAATTTCAGCTCATCGCGAATGAATTTAATGCCTTTCCCATGAGCACAATTTACATGCATAACATTGTTCTTTAATTTATACTTATCGCTATTATAAATCGTATTTAAAAATGTATTTACGATTGTACGCTTTCCGCTACCAGAGACACCATGAAATATTATATTTGGTACCTTGTTCGTTTTATGAAATCCATTCAATTGATTATATATATGCGAATGAATATCTATGAGGGGCTTTTCGCTACGTATTATATCCCGCATTGAAGATATGTTGTGAAAGTAATCATGTGTATTTGTATTAGATTTGCTTTCCTGCATAATAATCTATTGGGTTGGTTATAAACATCATTATCTATCTATGTTCTTTTGTAGCGCCTACTATTTTTTTACAATATTCAGCTGTTTTGTAAACGCATACCGTTCGTGATACATGGTTTTACGTCTCAAATTACACTCCAAACAAGCTATCAATAAATTCGTCTTATTGTGGCCAATTGAATTGTCAATGCGATCCAAGCTCCATTGACACGACTCTCTCACATTTTCATATAATACTCTAACTGGATTGTTGCAATAGTAGCATATTGTTTTACTTTTATACAATAATGTTATTGCGGTCGATACGTCAACTACCAATTCTTTGTCCAAAATATCTTTTTTTATGTCTTGACTTCGATACCCAGATATCTTTTCTCGTATATGCCGACGAAGAGTACTACATGCATCCGCGTCTACAATATTATCTGTATATAGTTGCTCGACGTACGATAGCTGTTTTACGGGTATTAAATCTTCTTCACTAAATGGCCACTTCTTAGTGGCTGTAATTTTTCTTTTACTAGGAACCTTTGACGTTTTTTCAACAGTTTGACGAGAGCTAGTTTCTGTTGCAGTTTTTAAATCAACTATTATATGTTTGATATCATCCATCTTGCTACAATTACATTTTATCCTGGTTAAAAATTTATGAGGTGAACGAACAAATAATGAAAGTTCCCACTAGATTGGGTCCCACAAATAGAATGAATGGCAGTGAACGAAAGTTCCCACTAGATTGGGTCCCACAAATAGAATGAATGGCAGTGAACGAAAGTTCCCACTAGATTGGGTCCCACAAATTCCAATATAATTGGTTTTACTCCATAAGTGAGTTGTAGATATGTCATGTTTGTTTATATAACCACTCATATATGATGTTAATATGAAAGAAATGACCGTTTGTAAAAGTGAATTTTGGGTTATTGGACATTTTTATGGACATTTATTTTTGTCCATTTTTGAAGAGCATACCCGAGAATATTCTTGGAAAATCGTGAAAATCCACTTCACTGCATAATGCAGTGATTTTCAAAAATTCAAATTCAGGTCCACTGCATACTTTTTTAAGCAAAATTTTAGACTGGTTAAAATGGGGATTTTTTAATTAGGATTGATCCTAATTTGTACTAAATGTAAAAATCCCCAAAATACAAAGTTGCAATCGTATTATATATATTGTATGCATATATGATAACATATTCGGACCAATACATGATATAAATTATTACCATAATGAAAATCCTAATTAAAAAATCCCCAAAAATCCCCACTGCGATTATGATGTAGTGTATACATTAAATGATATTTTGGTCGCACCATGTTGTAAAAAATAGATGTTCTGGCCAAGTCGAATGAAAGTTCCCACTAGATTGGGTCCCACAAATAAAATGAATGGCTGCGAATGAAAGTTCCCACTAAATTGGGTCCCACAAATAAAATGAATGGTTGCGAATGAAAGTTCCCACTAAATTGGGTCCCACAAATAAAATGAATGGCTGTGAATGGAGATTCTACAAGGTATTCCATT
>Ga0213863_10001679_pt1 | contig 15909 bp, 9 predicted proteins | sample PICome_8_FD_160128 | JGI IMG/M metagenome (GOLD analysis project Ga0213863, IMG submission 160128) | Coastal seawater microbial communities near Pivers Island, North Carolina, United States - PICO497 | ecosystem: Environmental > Aquatic > Marine > Coastal | place: USA: North Carolina | collected... | reverse complement strand
CCGCATTTGGCGATTGGGAATTACACTTCTCAGTATCTCAAAGAAGGCTGGATTCAAAAAAACAGGAAGGAACCTCCGATCTCCCAAAGAAAAACCTGATCCATCCAACGACCTCAGCAGAGGTAGAAAACCCATCTTCGGGCACTATTTCGAATAAAATCCTTTCGCCTCACAATATAATGCGGTCTTCCAAACAATGTGTAATTTTGAATAAAAACCGAATGAATTGGCGTAGAACCTCGGTGTTGATCGTTCTTTCTCTTATGACAACCTCAACCATCATTCCTATCCAATTCAACTTTGATCCGAGGAACCTGCTATCCTTTGTCTTTTCTGGTCTAATATTTCGAGGAAATATGTCGTTTTTACACACATCATGGCCGTCCCTGCACTAGAAATGGTTGGGAAAAACCGCTACCATTCCAATTATACGTCGAAACCAGCGATCGCCCGGCTTCGTCATACTCCTTTAAATCTCTGATTTCATCCCGACGCTACTCAGTTCAAATCAAAAAACAATGACCCGACTTCTCTCGTCCCTCCTCCTGGCCACCGCAACCTCTCTTGTGGCCGCTGACAAGCTTCACCTCAAGAGAGACGAGAACACCGGGTCGATCACCGTCCATCGCGAGGCCTCACCCGAAGCCATTCTCACTCAGGTCGCCGGCCCTGCCACTCGCCCATACCTCCACCCCATCGTCGCTCCAGATGGCAAAGGCGCTCTCACCGAATTCAGCCCCGGTCATCACAAACACCAAACCGGTCTCTACTGGGGCTTCACCCGCGTGAACAAGCGCGACTACTTCCACAATCTCCAATCTGATTACTGGAAAAGAAATTACTCCAAGATCCTCATCGCTTCAGGTCAATCCGTTTCCTGGCAAACCTCCTACGATCTCCTCAGCGATCAGGGTCAAACCGTCCTCACCCAAACCCAGACTTGGACCATGACCTCCTCAAACCACGAGCACGTCCTCGACCTCACTTGGGAAGGCACCGGCAAGTCCGATGTCACCATCGGCAAATACAAATACGGCGGACTCTTCCTTCGCATGCCCTGGCATCGCGGTAAAACAAAAGGAGAAGTCGTCAATTCCGCTCTCCAAAAAAACAGCCAGGCGGAAGGCAAGCGCGCAGTCTGGGTTGACGTCGGAATGGACATCGAAGGACGCGACGACTGGGGCCACATCACCATCTTTGACCATCCGGAGAACTCCGACTTCCCCCAACCTTGGCGCGTCGATGGGCAACTCGGAATCGGACCTTGCCGGGCCATTCTCGGAGACTGGAAAATCCCAAAAGGCCAAACGGAAACCATCCGTCATCGCTTCCTTGTCCACACTGGAAAACTCGATCCAAAAGCGCTCACGAAAAAGTGGGAAGCCTACGGCAAACGCTCCTATGGCGACGTCACCTTTATCACTACTCCGGCCAAACCTGTTCCCCTCATTGACCTCAATCAAGCGCGGCTCGAAAAAATCGTCGAGATGGACCGAGAGCACGCCTTCTCCCTCCTCTTCACCCAACTCGTAGCCACCGACAACCCCGCGATTCAAAAGCCCCTGCTCAATGGCATCCTCCTCGGACTCGACGGCCAACGCAACCTCACTCCGCCCCCCAACTGGTTCCGCCTCCGTGCAAGCCTCCTCGATCAAAAAGATCCTCAACTCACCAAACTCATCGACCGTCTTAGTCAGATCTTCGGTGATCTTTCCGCTAGTCAGGGTGCATTAAAACTTGTTTTGAATGGAGATGCGAGTCTCGAAGACCGAAAAGAAGCCCTTTCCGGCTTGGTGGCGATGCGATTCCAGGAGCTTCCCAAAAATCTCAATGCATTGCTGGATAGCCCTTTAAAAGTGGATGCAATTCGTGCTTATTCCCTTTTTAATTATCCTGAAGCTCCCAAGGAACTGATCTCCAAATACGAGAATTTTGATACCGTTGGCAAACGGGCAACCATAGATACTCTCGCTTCCAAGTTATCCTATGCCAAGGCACTACTCGAGGCGTTGCGAACCGGAAAGATTACCAAAACGGAAATCCCAAATTATACCGCTCGTAATTTACAAAAAATGCTGGGTGGTTCATTCGATAAAGTATACGGGAAAATTCTGGAAATGGGCGAACTCTCCGAAATCAGCAAAAACCCAGTCAACCCACTACCTGATGGTTTTACGAATGCACGCCGGATCGAGGTGGGTGTGTTAGCGGGTCTTAAATTCAACACTGATCGAATTGAAGCAAAAGCGGGTGAAAAAATTGTTTTTGTTTTTTCCAACGATGATTCCAGTGGCACGATGCACAACCTGGCTATCATCACTCCCGGTTCAAGACAGGCAGTACTGGACGCTGCGATTGCCATGGGTGCGGCAGGCCTCAAGAAAAACTTCGTTCCGGAAATCCCCGAGCTACTGGCTTCCACACCCCAGGTTGCGCAGGGAATGAAATACACCCTCTATTTTGCCGTGCCAGAAGAAGCTGGGAACTACCACTTTATCTGCACTTATCCCGGTCATGGATTAATTATGCAGGGAATCTTTGCAGTTCAGTAACCCGATCGTAAAACACACCTATTTATGAACCTCGAATACATTATCCAGATTATACAAAAGAAACTAATTATTCGATCTACTCGCTTACATACGACACGAAAAACAAGTCCCACTCTCTAGGTAAATGAAAACGCTCACTCAATTTCTCTCTATCTCTGCCTTGGCGATCACCTCATCGCTTGCCCAGAACCGTGGCAAGCAACACAAATCCAGCGACGCCCCCTTCCTCACACCCAAAGAAGCCGTCGCCAAGATGTCCATCCCGGAGGGATTCGACGTTTCCATTTACACCTCCGAACCACACATCGGCGAACCCATCGCCTTCACTTTCGACGCCAAAGGCCGCGTCTGGGTCGTGGAAAACTACAACTACGTCAACCGGCGCTCCCACAAAAACGAACAACTCAGTCGCATCCAGATTTTTGAGGACACCGATAGCGATGGCGTCTTCGACACCAAAAAACTCTTCCACGACAAGATCACCTTCGCCTCCGGTATTGCCATCGGACACGGCGGGGTCTACCTCGGCGCCCCCCCAAATCTCGTTTTCATTCCCGACGCTAATGGCGACGACGTTCCCGACGCCGAACCCGAAGTTCTTCTCGACGGCTGGGGCATGCAGGACCGCCACGAAACCCTCAACAGTTTCATCTGGGGACCCGACGGCTGGCTCTACGGTTGCCAAGGCGTTTTTACCCACTCTCTCATCGGAAAACCTGGTGCGCCTAAAGACGACCGCCTCTACCTCGATGCTGGCATCTGGCGCTTCCACCCCGAGACCCGCGATTTCGAAGTCTTCGCACGTGGCCTCTCGAATCCGTGGGGCTTCGACTTCAATGATCTCGGCCACGGCTTTGCCACCTGCTGCGTCATCCCCCACCTCTTCCACATCGTCCAAGGCGGCATCTACCACAAACAATCCCGCCCCAACCTCAACCCCTACACCTATGCGCCCATCCAGACGATCCGCGACCACACCCACCTCTCTGCGCATGGCGGAGCTCGCTTCTATTTGGCAGATACCTTCCCCTCCGAACACCGCGACCACCTCTTCATGTGCAACATTCACGAGCATGCCGTCCTCACCGATTACATGGAACCGAATGGCTCCACCTACATTGGCCGACACGGTAGTGATTTCTTGCCCACCAACGACCTCGCTTGGGTTGGCTTCAGTCTAGAAATCGGACCTGATGGTGGCGTCTACATTTTAGATTGGCACGACACCGACATCTGCGGAAATGCAATCAACTTCCCGAAGAGTGGACGCATCTATCGCATCATGCCCAAGAACGCGAAACGCATCGCACGTCCGAACATTCCATCCCTTACCGATCTCGAACTTTGCCAACTTCAAAATCACCCCAACGATTGGTTCGTCCGCCAAGCTCGCACCGAACTCCACCACCGCACCACCTCCGGAAAGCTTGATCGGAAAGCGGTCCACAAAGCTCTCGACGAATTCTTCGTGAGCTCAAAAACCTCTCCCAAACGTCTCCGTGCCCTTTGGGCCCAACACGTTACCAAACGTTTCTCCAAAAACGCCGAAGAGAAACTCATACAGCTTCTCTCTCACTCCGACCAACACGTCCGCGCCTGGGCCATCCAACTTCTCAGCGAAGACAAAACTCCCCCCTCCTCCATCAAATCAATCTTGCAGAAACTTGCCCAAAGCGACCCCTCTCCCACCGTCCGTCTCTACCTCGCTGCCGCCGTTCCGCGACTCCCTCTCGAGTATCGCTTCCCCATCCTGAACGCGCTTTCCCAACGCAGTGAAGATATCGACGATCCCAAACTTCCCCGCATGATCTGGTTCGCCTTGGAACCTCTCGTCACCGAACACCCAGAACAGGCCCTCGCTCTAGCCGCTCAAACAAAAATCCCCTTTCTCACCGAATCCGTTGCCCGTCGTATGATTAGCGGCTCTCCCCAGAGCCACAAAAAACCGCGCCAGAACCTCCGCGCGAAGTGGACCAAAGCCATCGAATCGATCGCTCCCGGCTTCAAAGTGATAAACGTTGGCGAAGGTGGGGTCGTCGCTTTAGAAAGTTTCCGGAACGAGAAGGCCGTCCAAACCCATCCCCTCGACAAGAAAACTCCCTGCTCACTTAAGCGCCAACTCCAGGTCCCCAAAGGTAAATCCACCCAACTCAAAATTCGCTGCAGCTACCATCCTCACGGCGACTGGCAGCTTCGCATTCTCGCAAATAGCAAAGTCCTCCACGACCAAATCGTTTCCTTTAAAACGGTTAAGTCAGAGTGGCTCGAACTCGAAGTCGACCTCACTAAATTCGCGGGCCAAAAAGTCGACCTCACCCTCGAAAACCGTCCCAACGACTGGCGTAATGAATTTGGCTTCTGGCACTCCGTCCAAATCACCAGCAAATAATCGTGACCAACTTCCAACTCCTATTGCTATGCCTTTGCCTTCCTCTTACCCTCGGCGCCGCCCCTCAACCCAACGTCATCATCGTGATGACTGATGACCAGGGCTACCCCGAACTCTCCGTTCACGGGAACCCCGTCCTGAAAACTCCTCACCTCGATAAACTCCATGGCCAAAGCATTCGACTGACCGACTACCACGTCGCTCCGATGTGCACCCCCACGCGCGGGCAATTGCTCACCGGCATCGACGCCGCCCGAAATGGCGCGAGCAATGTCAGCAGTGGTCGCGCCCTCCTGCGCCCCGAGATCCCAACGATCGCAAACTACTTCGGCGATGCCGGATACTCCACGGGTGTCTTTGGGAAATGGCACCTCGGCGCGAACTATCCCTACCGACCCCAGGACCGCGGCTTCCAAGAAAGCGTCTGGTATCCCTCCTCGTCAATTCCCTCAGTTCCCGCCTACTGGGGAAACGACTACTTCGACGATGTCTACACCAAGAATGGGATGGAGGAACGATTCAAAGGCTACTGCACCGATGTCTTCTTCTCCGAAGCCAAAAAGTTTATCCAAAAATCCGCCAAGCAGAATAAACCCTTCCTCTGTTACCTCGCCACCAACACCCCTCACGGCCCCTTCATTCCGAAACCAGAAGACCGCGAAGTCATCGCCAAAAGACTCACCGACCCCCAATTTGATCATCTCAACAAGGGGCTCAAAAACCGCCTTGCCAGTTACCTAGGTATGATTCGTAACATAGACGCCAACATCGGAGATTTGATGAAGTTTCTCGATCATCAAGGCCTGTCCAAAAACACTATCCTCATCTTCAAAACAGATAACGGCAGCCTTCTTGGCCCACAGTATTTCAACGCCGGTATGCGAGGCAAAAAAACCGAACTCTGGGAAGGCGGACACCGCGTCCCCTGCTTCATCCGATGGCCCGAGGGCAATCTTGCCAAACCACAAGACATAAGCGGCCTCACTCAGGTTCAGGATCTCCTTCCCACCCTACTCGACCTCTGCAAAATCAAGTCCGACGCCAGACCAGAGTTGGACGGCATCAATCTCGCTCCTGTTCTTCGCGGCGAAGAACAGGTCTCCGACGAGCGCGTCCTCATCATGAATTACAGCCGCATGCCCGGCTTCGCAAACTACCCCTCGCCTCATAGCCAAACCCAGATGCGAGCCGATCAAGCCGGCGTGCTTTACAAGCGTTGGCGCCTCCTTGAAGACCGTGAACTCTACAACCTCGAATCCGACCCTCTTCAAAAAAGCAATGTCATCGATCAACACCCCGAGCTCGTCGAAAAGCTCCGCGATCACCTCGCGAAATGGTGGGAAAGGGTCGGCCCACTGGCCAACGAAGAACAACGCATCATCATCGGCACCAAGCACGAAAACCCCACCAAGCTTTCCGGCACCGAATGGCTCGATGTCTTCCTCGATCAGCAGAACCAAATCCGCAGAGGTGCACAGAAAAGCGGCTACTGGCTTATCGATGTAGCGCGAGCTGGCGAATACGACATTGAACTCCGGCGCTGGCCCAAAGAGGCCGACGGAACCATCAGCGGAACCCTCCCTGATGGCACCGGAACCGCCCTCCCCATCACTCAGGCAAGCCTCTTCGTCAGTGGTCATAACCACCTGAGCATCGGCGAAAAACGCTCCTACCAATTTGAGGGGCTGACCAAGCAAGTGAATGAGAAAAACAAAGGTGCCCGATTTACCATGAACCTCAAAAAAGGGCCCGCCGCTCTTCACACTTGGTTCCGAGGTCAGGACACCATCCTGAGTGCCTACTACGTCTACGTAACCCGGAAGGGAGATTCCAAATGACCATGAAAACTCTCACCGTCCTCTTCCTGGCCACCCTTGCCCATACCTTCGCCGCAGCGCACTCCACATCCTAGCCGCCGACGGGCTCTTCGCGCCCGATGGGATTCAATCCCAAAAGCAAACTCTGAGCAGCCAGCAACCTCCCTAACGCTTCAAGAAACGAATGCACACGGCTGCCGGAACTTTGATTTGATGGCCGATTGGATCCAGAGACCCGGTGTCCTGATTGATCTTGAGAACGGTGACAGTGTCGGAGTCTTGGTTTCCGGCAATGAGGAACCTACCGCTGGGATCGATGCCGAAATTTCGCGGGGTCTTCCCCTGCGTGGATTCGCGCTCAATAAAATCAAGCTTCCCGGTTTTCTGATCAATTGCGAACGCCGCGATCGTGTTATGACCACGATTAGAAACATAAACCCACTTTCCTGTTGGATGCACCAGGCACTCAGCTGTGCTGTTGCCTTTACGCCCCGTCCCCTCCGGCACAGTCGATTCAATTTCCAGGACGTTGAGCGCGCCCGTTTCTGGGTCGTGACTCAACGCTGCAACTTGCAGAGACATCTCTAAATTCGTGTAGGCCCACTTGCCGCTCGGATGAAACGAAAAGTGTCGCGGCCCGGTCGCATCCGGCAATTTAAGAAACGGGGGGTCGTTTGGCGCGATCGTTCCGGCAGCTGCGTCGAGTTTGTAGATGAGGACTTTGTCCAAACCCAAATCCGCGACATACGCGCGTTTACCGAACGGATCGACATTCACGGAGTGCGCATGTGGCGAGGCCTGACGCGGAAGCTGAGCGCCCTGACCTTCATGCTGGATAAATCCTTCAGCCGCTGGCGAAACGATCTTGCCATCGACCGTAATTTGGTAACTTGAGGTGCTCCCGCCCATGTAGTTGGCAACCAATAGGCACTTGCCTTCGGGATCGGTTGAAATGTGACAGGGCGCGCCACCTCCGGAATTGACCTGATTGATGAGCGTCAATCCCCCGTCTTCGCCAATCGCGAACGAACTGACCCCGCCACCCTCATCGCCCTTGAACTTTCCATTTTCGGAAACGGCGAAAAGATACTTTCGGTCGGGACTGACATCAAGGAAGGATGGGTTCTCTAGCTCCGCGGCGAGCACCGGGTCAGACAGTTCACCGCTTCCTTCATCCAGCGTCGAACGATAGATCCCTTTGCTCTCGCCACCCGTGTAGGTTCCAAAGTAAATAAGCGTTTCGGCAGCTGCGGGAACTGTGAGCGCAAGCAGGAATACGAGCTTCTGGAATCGGGTCATTCCAAATGCTGGTTTCACAAGGCAGAGAAATCAATTGCCAAAAACAGAACGTCGTTTTTTGGTCTCAGAGAGACCGTCCCAATTGTAGGCCTCTTTTCGAGGTTATTTCGAATGGATTTCTGCTGAGGCGGAGAGCACCAGTATTCTGAAATTTAATGCGGATGACTTGCATTTGTAACAGGTGGCCAATAAAACTTGAAGATACACAGCGGCTTCGGCTTCGTTTCGTTCTTCACCATTTTTCGAAGCTCACGGATTCCCCCATGTGAATGACTTTTAGGAATCTAATTCATGAACTCAGACTCCGTTCCCATCGTTACTCTTTGCGGCTTCCTCGGCTCAGGTAAGACCACACTCCTTCGGCGTTGGCGACGCGACGCGACGCTGAAAGATGCACCAGTAATCGTACACGACTTGAGTGAATTTGGGCTCGATGCAGAACTGCTCTCAGATGAGAACTCAAAACCTTCTCCTGGCCATCTCGTAGGCGGCGTGGCGGCGTTACATGGAAGGCATGCACGTGAGCAACTTCATGACTCGGCAGGAGAAGCTCTCGAAGAGATCTCTGCGCTTGATCCTGCCCCACCTCTTGTTCTCTGCGAGAGTACTGGTGCTGCCCGCCCGTGGCCCCTGATTAAGGCCCTGACCCAAGATAAGCGCTTCTTCCTGCGCCACTTTATCGTCACGGTTGATGCTCTCAATCTTCATCGCGACTTTGAAGATGGAAAAATTCTTACCGGCGCATCCGTCAGTTCCCAAGATTTAGCGCTGCGACATGTCGCAGAAGTGCTTACTGAACAAATTGCCTTCGCGAGCGTAATCATTCTTACCAAAATTGATACCGTTCCGAAACCTAATGTAGAGGCCCAAGTTCAAATCCTCCAGGCACTCCAACCGCAGGCGACTATTGGGCTCTCGGCTCAAGCTGGAATTCTTTTACCACAACTTGAGACAACCCCTGCACCGAAACTCTCTGTCTTAGAAAGTCGAGCCAATGAATTCGGTCTCACGCAGCAATCCACTACGGTCGACAGTGTGGATGCAATCGTCATTCGCGACCCTCGACCCTTTCATCCAGAGCGTTTATACGAAGCTTGTCGTAATAAAATGGGGACTGGTCTCTACCGTACCAAAGGATTCCTTTGGCTGGCCTCACGGCCTAGGGACGTTTTACTTTGGCAGCAATCTGGCAGCCAAATTGCGCTTGAACTGACAGGGCTCTGGCGTGCCGAACTTGCTCACAACCGTGATGGTAAACTCCTACCAGAAGAGATCGAGCACTTGAACGCAATGCTTAAAACCAAGCATCCCCTCTTCGGTGATCGCCACAACGAACTCACTCTCATCGGTCTTAAGGCGGACCGTGAGTCTTTCGCCTCTTCCTTGCGGGATGCGTTCTGCACCGATGATGAAATTAGGGCCTGGCAAAGAGGCGAAACTTTCGCTGATCCTTGGCCTAATTCGTTGCGCCAGGTCAAGTAGTAGTAGTTTCCTTTTTTTAAGGAGTAGAGTTGATTAGATCATCATTAAAGAATTCGAGAATGGAGTGAATGTGAGTGCAATCAAAATGAGAAAGTGCTATTTGAGGCCTCCAATATCCTAAAGAAAACGCATTCTGAAACCTCATTCAAATCGTGATCAAATAACCATGACCAACGTTCGCCTACTCTTTTTGCTTATAGGATTTAGCATTTTAGGTCCCAGCCTTTTTGCCAACAGCAGGCCCAATATTCTTTTCTGTATCTCTGACGATCAAAGCTACGCCCACACCGGAGCCAATGGCGACCCCGTCGTCAAAACTCCTGCATTTGATCGTATCGCAAATGAGGGCCTTCGTTTCACCCATGCATTCTGCGATGCCCCCACATGCGGTCCCTCCCGCTCGGCCATCCTCACTGGCCAACCGATCTGGCGGCTCGAAGAAGCCGGTAACATTCACAGCACTCTTCCCGCCAAATTTGCCACCTACCCTGATCTCCTTCAAAAATCCGGTTACTCGCTCGGCTACACTGGTAAAGGTTGGAGCCCCGGTCGCCTCGAACCCGGAGGGCGTACTGAAAACCCTGCCGGACCACCCTTCCAGCGAAAGCGGCTCCAACCACCTTTCAAACAAATGCGTAATACCGACTACGCGGGCAACTTTTCTGACTTCCTTGCGCAGTCTCCAAAAGAAAAGCCCTTCTGCTTCTGGCTCGGTACCTCCGAACCCCACCGTGGCTTCGAATCTGGCGCCGGAAAACGAACTGGTAAAGATCCCTCCAGAGTCATCGTCCCCCCCATCTTCCCTGACAACGACATCGTCCGAAACGACCTCCTCGACTACTTCGTCGAAATCGAACACTTTGATTCCCAAGTATCTCGCGCCATCGCGCTCTTAGAAAAGTCTGGTCGGCTCGACAATACCATAATCGTCGTCACCAGCGACCATGGGATGCCTTTCCCCCGTGCCAAAGCTAGCCTCTACGACGACGGCTCACGCGTCCCCCTCGCCATACGCTGGCCCAAAGGAATTACCAAACCCGGCCGCACCATTAATGACTTTATCAACCTAAGCGACCTTGCCCCCACCTTCCTCAAGGCCGCAGGTCTTAAACCGCCAAGCATGATGACGGCAAAGAGTCTCATCCCGATCTTTGAAAACCAACTTTCAAAAAATCACCAAGCCGCCTTCATTGCAATGGAACGCCACGACGGCTGCCGCAAAGGGGGTAAAGGCTACCCCTGCCGCGCTATCCGGACTTCCAACCACCTCTACATCCATAACTTTGAACCAACCCGCTGGCCCTCCGGCTCTCCTGATCCATCGGTCTGTGCCCGCGCCATTCCCTATGGCGAAATCGATAGCTCCCCCACCAAAACCTTCATGATGGAATATCGAAACAAGCACGGTATTGCTCGCTTGGCAGAACTCGCATTCGGCATGCGCCCCGCCGAAGAACTCTACGACCTCAAAACAGATCCCCATCAAATGAACAACCTCGCGGGTTCTCTTCCCGTCGCCAAAACCCAAGCCACCCTGCGCAAGAAACTCTTCAATCATCTCAAAACAACCAAAGACCCGCGCATCACAGGCGGCCCCGTCAACTGGGATAATTATCCCTACTATGGCGTCATTTACACCAAAGGATGGTCCGTTAACCCCAAACCTCTTCCACAAGAATGAATACCAATCTTCCACGCCGCAATATTTTACGCGGACTCGGAGTCTCTCTAGCCCTCCCCGGATTTCAAAGCCTCCAAACCGGCTTCGCCGCCCCAAAAGAATCCGCTCCACCCAGACGCCTTCTTAGCCTCGGTAACCACCTAGGCTTTCACCCACCCTCATTTTTTCCCAAGCAAACTGGCACCAACTACCAAACCAGTCCAACTCTCAAAAATATCGACCAACACCGAAAAAACTTCACGGTCCTCTCCCACCTTGATCACGACGTCGGAGGCGGACACAACGGAGTCGAAGCCTTTCTCTCCGGAATCCGAAAAGAGGAATCATCGGGATTCCCCGAAAGAAACATTTCCCTCGACCAAATAGCCGCCGAACACAGCGGTAGCGCCACCCGCTTCCCTTCCATCAACGCTGGCCTAGGCGAAGGAACCGATATGTGCTGGACTCGTACCGGCGTTCGCATTCCCCCCATCAACAATCCTGCCCGGCTGTTCGAAGCCCTTTTTGTACAAGACGACGGCTTTAGTCGAAAGCAACAACGACAACGACTCGGTGAACAATCCAGTATTCTCGACGCTCTAAACGAGTCAGCGAAATCTCTTCACCGCGATCTCAATCACACCGACCGCGATAAGCTTGACCAATATCTAACCTCCATACGCAATGTCGAACAACGCCTCCAGATGTCCGAAATCTGGCTTGATAAACCAAAGCCCAATCCCGGAATCGACCCCATCACCGACGAAGATCGCCAGCATATCGAAGAACTTCCCCTCTTCTTCGACCTCATCACTCTTGCACTGCAAACCGATTCCACCCGCATCGCCACCTTCGAAATCCCAATGGGCTTCACCGTCTCCGATCTCGACAAGGTTGACCTCGGGTATCACGGACTCTCTCACCACAGTAAAGGCGAAGGAAAACTCGCTCAACTCAAAGTCGTCGAAGACTATATCTTCACCCAAGTTAATCGTCTCCTCAATGGCCTCCAGGAAGCTCAACTCCTCGACCACACCCTCTTTATCATGGGCAGCGGCATGAGCGACGCCTCCACTCACAGCAACAAAGACCTTCCTGTCCTCCTCGCTGGCGGCGGGATTAAACATAAAGGCCACCTCGACTCACCCCACGACCACCACCGTGTCCCCCTTTGCAATCTCTGGCTCTCCGCCCTCCAATGGTTCGGCCTAGAACGCGAACGCTTTGGAAAAAGCACCGGCACCTTCTCTAAGCTAAAGTTTTCCTAATGTTTCGTCTAGCCGCTATCGCCTTTCTAAGCTTCAGCTCAACAAGTCAGGCCGTCCTCCCTAAGGCCTTCCTAGCCGAGCACTGCCATCAGTGTCATGGACCCAACAAACAAAAAGCTGATCGCCGCTTCGACACGCTCTCCACTAGCATCGAAAACTTTGAACAACAGGAACTCTGGCAGGACATCGTCGACCAACTTAACCTTGGCGAAATGCCTCCCAAGGACAAACCTCAACCAACCCAAACCGAACGACTTAATGCTATCAAAGCCCTCACAAATGGCATCACCACCTCCCGCGAAAAATTCAAAGGTGTCAGTCAACACACCACCCTCCGACGCCTCAATAAAGTCGAATACCGACGAACGATCGGCGATCTCCTTGGCCTAGACGTCAAAGCCTGGGATCCCTCAGAAGATTTTCCGTCCGAAGTCACCCATCAAGGATTTGATAACAATGGCGCTCAACTCGTCACATCCGGGCTCCTTTTAGAAAAATATCTTTCCGCCGCCGAAGCTGCAATCCAACGCTCCACCCACTTCGAGGAAAAACCAGAATCAAAGCACTACAGCCAAAAATCCCCCTTCTACTTCCAAGGCAAAGAGTCTAAAAATCTCCCAAAACTCTTCTTAACTGGACGCTTCCGATTCGTCCCCGAAACCCCCTATACCGACCTCTACGGTCGACACTACCGCGGCGGCCATCTCGGCTTCCTCCCCCTCTATGAGCAAGGCGGCGTGCCCCAAAGTGGCCAATACACCATCCGTGTCCGCGCCGCTGCCATCGATCGGACCCATACCTACCCCAACGGCATCATCACCTCCCGCAACGGAGATCCCCTTGTCCTCGAACTCGCCTCCGTCGACCGCCGCGGTAGCGTGACCTCAGCCGGCAACGTCCGAAAAATGGTCTCCCTCTCCACCCACGAACTCACCGAAACTGAACCAACATGGATCGAGTGGACCGGCTACATCGAAAAAGGATACGAACCCGAAGTCCGCTTCCGCAATGGCACCATCTCCGCCAAAAACCTTGTCTTCAAACTCGGCCGGCTCGCCCAGGACCGCCCTGAAATTAAACCCTTTCTTCATCTCAAGCCGGGTAACGAACGCGGCCACGGCATGCTCCGCGCCTACCAAGGCCCCAAACTACGTGTCTGGGAAATACAAGTCGAAGGTCCCCACCTCCCAAGCTGGCCGCCCGAAGGACATCAACTCCTCTACGACGACCTCACCCCCGCCGACCTCAACAAAAAGACAATCCACGAACGCCTCATAGATTTTGCCCATCAAGCCTTTCGACGACCTCCCACCAAGGGCGAAATAAAACCCATCCTCACCCTCGTCTCCGCCAAACTCGATTCTGGAACAAATCCTCTAAAAGCCCTCCAGCTCGGCTTCCAAACCATTCTTTGTGCCCCAGGTTTTCTTTATCTGAAAGAAGACGAGGGCAACCTCAATCCCAACGCCCTCGCTTCCCGGCTCTCCTATTTTCTCTGGTCCTCTATGCCCGACGATGAACTTATCCAGATCGCCCAAAGCAAAAGCCTCAACGAGCCCGAAATCCTGCACGCCCAAGTTGACCGCATGCTCGATCACCCAAAAGCACAACGCTTCGTTCGCAACTTTATCCGCGTCTGGCTCGAACTTGACAACATCGGAAGAATGCCACCTTCTCCCGACTTCAGAAACTACTACCGCGACGATCTCGGAAACGCCATGCAAATCGAAACCGAGCACTTCTTCTCCCACCTGCTCCACCAAAACCTCCCCCTCAAAGAATTCCTCACTGCCGACTTTAGCTTCCTCAACCGCGAGCTCGCAAAACACTACGGCATCTCCGGCATCGAGGGTAGCCATTTTCGAAAAGTCACTCTCCCTAATTCCACCCGCGGTGGCATCCTCGGCCACGGTTCTTTCCTCACCGCCTCCGCCAATGGTGTCGACACCTCACCTGTAATCCGTGGAATCTACTTCATGAACAAGCTTCTCGATTACACACCTCCTCCTCCTCCTGACGACGTCCCCGAAATTGAACCCGATGTCCGCGGCACTATCACTCTCCGTCAACAACTTATAAAACATCGCGCCGACCCCAGTTGTGCCCAGTGCCACGACAAAATCGACCCCGCCGGTTTCGCCCTTGAAAACTATGACGCCATCGGCAGTTGGCGCGACTATTACCCCGACAAACTCCCCGTCGATGCTTCCGGAAAACTCGACAACGGCGAAACCTTTGATAACGCCTCCAACTTTCGCCAACTCCTCGCTACTCGAGAAAAATCCTTCACCCGCTGCCTCACTAAAAAACTCCTCACCTACGCCCTTGGCCGAGAACTCAACAGCAACGACCGCCCTACCATTGACCACATCTGCGAGGAAATGGCTCAGCCCAAAAATGGACTCCGAGATCTCATCCAGTACATCATTACCAGCAAAACCTTCCTCAAAAACTAATTTTTATGATCCGCCCTTTCTACAAACTCACTCTCGTCCTTCTAGGCTTTAGCATTGCGAACTTAGGATTTTCCACCCTACGCAAGAAACTTTTCGATCACCTCAAAAAAACTAAAAACCCACGCGTCACATGCGGCCCCGTCATCTAGGATCATTCCCCCTACTACGGCGTTATATACACCAAAAGATGGGGCATTGATCCAACCCCAACATCAAACATTCAAAGTAAGTGAATCGCATTCTCTTTTTTACCGTCCTCCTTTCCAGTTTCGCTTTAGGAAAACAACCCAATGTCATCGTCTTCTTCGCCGACGACCTCGGCTACGGTGAATTAAGCTGCCAGGGAAATCCACAAATTCCGACACCTCACATCGACTCAATCGCGAAAAATGGGGTTCGTTTTACTTCGGGCTATGTGGCTGGTCCGAACTGCAGCCCCTCTCGGGCTGGTCTACTCACCGGACGCACGCCAACTCTCTTCGGTTACGAATTCAATCCCACCGGCCCCCTAAATGAAGAGCCTAACTTTGGTTTGCCGCCAAAGGAAATCACGATCGCCGAGGCGCTACACGACGGAGGCTACACCACCGGCCTAATCGGAAAATGGCATCAGGGCGGAACTGCGCAGTATCATCCCCATCGTCACGGCTTTGATGAATTTTTTGGCTTCACTCATGAAGGTCACTACTTTGTCCCCCCTCCCTACAAAGGCGTTACCACTTTGCTGCGCCGTAAAAAGCTTCCGGGTGGAGTGGATGGACGCTGGATCGGAAAAAAGAATCTGCACTATCATACCTGGCGGAGCGACGAGCCAGACTATGATGCAAATAATCCAATCGTCCGAGGTGGGCAGCCAGTCATTGAAACCGAGTACCTGACCGACGCACTCACTCGCGAAGCCACCGACTTCATCGATCGCCACGACGACAAACCATTCTTTCTCTACCTCGCCTACAACGCGGTCCACAGCCCGCTTCAAGGCGCTA
>Ga0213863_10001677_pt1 | contig 15913 bp, 38 predicted proteins | sample PICome_8_FD_160128 | JGI IMG/M metagenome (GOLD analysis project Ga0213863, IMG submission 160128) | Coastal seawater microbial communities near Pivers Island, North Carolina, United States - PICO497 | ecosystem: Environmental > Aquatic > Marine > Coastal | place: USA: North Carolina... | reverse complement strand
CAATAGATCTCTGGATGCTCAAAGCAAATGCCCAGATGCATTTTTTTATCTGGATGCACCCAGAACAAGTTTAAACTTGTTAAGATGTAAAGAGACATCTTATAACCTATTCCAGTAATGAAATCCCTAGTAACATTGCGATGTAATCATAATATTGAATTATCCTAATCAAATCAATGTCCAGATGTCTCTGGGACATAAGACATCCAGAATGCTCTAAAAAGCATAAATATTATACGGATATTAGACATATATTGTGTATATTGCATCATGTTAGTGTAAGACTAGCATGCTAAACAGAATTTTAAACCATAAATTAGAAGTTATGAAGAACATTAAAGTGAAAGCCATTAACCAGATTCACCAGTCTAAAGTGAACAGAGCAGTATACTGGCTAGAGAAGTACAATTTTGCTAACGACAGAAGGAATGATGCTGATGGCGATGGTGATGAAAAGATGTACAGAAAGTACGATAGGCAATGTGAAAAAACATTTGACAAGTACGAAGATTGGATTAGTGAATTGCCATCCAGAGAAGTAAACAACATTGAAAAATCAGAATTATATTAATCATTTAAACCAATTGAATTATGAGAAAATTATCATTTTATTTAGTCATGTCTTACACCATGATTGTTATGCTACATCTATGTGAGATAATGTACAAAGGATTTGAATCCTTTTCAACTGGACATATTCAGTTTGTCGCAATTACGTTAGCATTAAATGTATTACTACTAGCAATAATAGTGTACATGGACAGAATTAATAACATATTTAAATAAACAGAAATTATGAACAGATTAGAATTTAACAAGAAAGTAGAACAAGTAAAGAAGGATTTATTAAAACGAGATGCACAAGAGGTTTTTAATAAGTTAAATGCCTTATACCTTTATAGGAAATTTGGAATTGAATTTTACACATTAGATGAAATCTTTACAGAGATAGCACAAGCAGAAGTTTTAGATATTGAGTTTGTCGACAACATTAATATTAACGAAGAAATAAAACAATTAGAATTATGAGCAAAAGTAAAAAACCATCCGTAAGAATCAAGAGAGCAGTGAAATCATTGCATGAAGCAAATCCCAAGTATCAGATTGGGAATATAATATTTGAGCAAATTATTGCACATGGAGTAGAACAAGTTAAGAAGCAATTGCTACTTATTGACAGAAGCAAAAACTATTTTGTTTCACCATCAATGTTTGAGGAAGCAATAGAGATATTAGAAGAGCATTTAGAGATTAACGATAACGATAAAAACCAGTAACATTATGAATGAGACAGTAGTACAAACAAAGGAGAGATTAGAATTATTAGCTGACAAATACAAAGCTATTAGAACTGCATTATATAATCCATCATATGACAAATGTGTATTAACGGAATCGAAGAAGAAATTATTTTTATCTGGCTTTGCATTAGCCAGTTTTAATGATGACATCATCTTCCAGATGTCATGGTGTTTTGGTAGATGCATTCTGGAGGAATTAGAATCATTTCTAGATAGCAATCTGGAACAGATTAGAGAGTATAACATTAACTATAAAAACAATTAGAATTATGACAATTAGAAAATTTAATCAAGACGAATTATTGCATGTGGTAGATTCACATCATGGTATATATTCCTATGGGATATTTGCAGAACGATTCTTACCACATCTGGTAAGACAGACAAACATCACCAGTTATGAAGCATTAAGAGATGGTAATCCATATGAAGACGAATACTACTTTGACATCTGGACAGATGGATTATCTACAGAGGAATTCCTTCTGGATGGTAAGATTTACAATGTGGTAGAAAACGAAGGATTATATCTTGCACCATCAGACATGGAGATTCCAGAAGACTGGTTTATATAGGTTAACTGACGATGGATTCAATATCCGAAACATTACTGTCGTGAGACATGGATGTCTTAACCAGATGCTTTAGAGCATCATAAAACAATTTACAATTATGAATTACATAGTTTATCGAAAATTACCTTCTGGTGCATGGAAATACGTCTTAAGACATTCCAGTGAAGTAGAAGCGAACAAAGACGTTAGAATGTTCCAGAGAAGAGGAATAGAAGCAAAAGTAACCGTTAAAATCAATTAGAATTATGGGATATTTAGAACATGAGAATAACGTTAAAAATTACGTGAATGAATTTTATCCAGATTGGAATATTGACGAACATTTATCTAATGGAGAAAATGTTGAGATATGTGAAAATGGTGATGTACACTACAATATGTTTATAATTATTAAAACTGGGATTAGGTTAACTGATGATTGCTAGATGCATGAAATTCTACTGTCGTGAGACATGGGAATATTAACCAGATGACATAGATCATCGCAAAACAATTAGACATGAGTAAAAACAATTTTAATGCGTTATGGGATACCATAATCGATGATGGGATTGCATCCAGAGAAGAATGTACTTTGGTATGCAATATCAACGGAAGCAGAGATACGTCTCTGGAGAGCATTCTATATGCTCGTACTGGATATAGAGATTTGAGTCAGTATAACGAATTTAAACAGTAACTACTGGGTGATGTGATTGCACAATGTGTAATTGCATCACCTTTTTTTTAAAAACCAGAATTTATGAAACACATGAGAATGCAAGACAATGCAAGCCAATCGGAACAGAATGCAAGGTACATCAAAATGCAAGCCAATCAGCAAAGATTCATCCAGTGGATGATGTCAGACAATGTGGTTAAGCAGTACGTTGATGGAGAGTCATACTGGACATCACAAGATGCACAGTACAAGAACAAGTTGTACACTATGCAGGATGCATGGAACTACTTTGAGAGAGAATTTATTAATCAGTAATTAAATAGAAATTATGAACACAAAAATCAAATTAAGAAGTGGATTTCCACAAGGATATCTACCAGAAGGAATCACGTACAAGAACTACACAATGCTTGTAGCAATCGCTAACTATTCTGACAACAGCTCTTGTTATGGAACTGCTCACACTCTCATCGAAGAGGTTGCATCCATAGGACGCAAGAATCAAATTGTTGATGGTTTAGGAGGCTTTATGACTGCCGTTTGCAGAGGCACGTTTGCAGAGGCTTGGAACAGAGCTGACCAATCCAATCGCAAGGCACTAATCGAGGGACTAACTAATAACGAGATAGAGCTATGAAGTATCAAATTATTAACGAGAACACTGGAGGTGTTGAATTAGAGTTTTACGATAGAGACGAAGCATATGATGTTCTTAATGAAAGTTATGAATACAATCATTATGTAAGAAGAGTAATACCTTGCAGAAGTTGTGGAGGTGACGAATCACAAGAGCAGTCAGATGCTCATGGAATAAGCACTGGTTACTGGTGTTATGAATGTTACGAGAGTGACAGGTATCCATACAGAAAAGACAGATACCCTACCATTGAAACACATGGCTATGGAGAGAGACTAGAAGACGATTATTAATCAATTAAATAGATAGACATGTTTACAGAAAAAACACGCTTAGATAGGCTTAAAATTAAGGAGATGCAAGTTAAGATGTGGGACATCTTTGATGACAAAGGTGGCTACGAGTACAATGATGATATGTTATACCAGTTACAAGGCATTCAAATGTCTATGGATGAGTGCGAGGATGATGATGACATACCACACATGCTGAAGGAAGCCACAGAGACGATGAAGTTCTTTGACTGGGTGGTAGAGTACAAAGACCTCATGGAACGAGAGCCACCTCAAATTTATGGGTAACTAGGGATAGCCATATATTACTCCAGATGCCTTGCACAGAAATGTGCGAGGTTTTGGTGGTACAAGGCAATAGTGCCTTGTATTTAAAACAATTAGAAGTATGAACAGAATACTAAAACACATTGTATTGCCGAGTGGATTACACGCAATACAGACAAGGCGAGATGGCAGTAATGCCATCAGAACAGAAATCTTTACAAAAGAGGAATACCAACACTTTACATGGTGGAACAGAACTAAATTTAAATTTAACCTTTTAACCTTAAACAATTAGAAAGATGAACGCAGAAGTATTAATAGATTATGCAGAAATGCAAGGAGAAACATTCAGAGTACACGAATGTAGAGGAGAATTGGTGACATTGAGAGTCCCATATAAATTCAGAAATGATGGCTACAGATTAGTAAACTTTACCTTGAACGAGGTTAGGTTATGTATCGATGGAAATCACGTTTCAGTCTACAGAAATCAAGGAGTTAGATATGGCAATTGGATTGGTTATAAGAAAGGGAAAGGATATGCTTTGTCTTACGAAATGCCTAATGGCAGAGAGTTTATAAACATATGCAAAAACCCATACAAATTGGATGAGTATACCACAATGCCAACACAAAAATTTATATCAACATTTAAAAACCATTAGAAATTATGAGTACAAAAATCAAGTACGCAAGAAAGTGCGACATTACTGGCGAAGGCATGAACGAAGGTTACTGCATTCAAGATGGATTAATGTATATCAAAAACGATTTTGATATGTTACAACATATTTTAGATGAAACAGATTACGATTCGATTGAAGATGCTTATGAGGATGACTACTACTACTACACCGATTGGTTTGATACGATTGAGGAAGAAGATGAGTGGTACACAGATGATGGAAGTCTGATGACAAATATCACCAAGAATTAATTAGATATGAAAGCGACAATTAAATTCAGAACAGACAGAGCAAAAGATTGGTACGTTACCAAAGAGTTTGCTGACGAGAAACATATGGACAATTTTATTGGATACATATGCAGGACAAAGGATGGATACACTCTAGATGAGGTATTTCCAGAATAACAAAAGTGGGATGCGTAGACGCACTTGTATGGAGCAAAACCATATCCCACATCTAACTAGGATAAAGTCCCTTCCGACTAAAATGGGCGATTTAAATTATGAGTGAAAAAATATTAGTCAGCGATAGTAGATTTCTAGAATGTGTAGATGAAATTGCTACACAAATTACAGAGATGAATTTTGGTGAAGAAACTTATAGGGAAGTAAATACAGAAGGGACAAGAATGTTCGAGTTTTGCTTTACTGAAGAAGCACAAGATTTTTATAATGAAAAATTTGATGAGTACGAAACATTAATCAACAACACATTAAATGTGTGGAATAAACAATAGAAATTATGAATATTCAAAATAGATTAGACGAAGTTTATAGTCACATAATGACTAACTACAATGAAAGTGAATGTATCAAAGTACTTAAATTAATAGACGAGCTACAAAACGAGATAGATAATTTAAACAACTAAAATAAATTAAAACAAGAATTATGAAAGTAAGAATTTTACAACGTAGTGTATACTACAAAAAGGCAGAGGTAGAGATAGAAATCCCTAACGACATTGATGAATTTGATATTCAGCAATATATCAATGACAACGAAGACCTTTGGATTGATGACATAGAACACAAGATAAACGAGTCTGAATTCATCTTCGGATTTGGAATGGATAGTGGGGATTGGACAGATCAAGACCAAGACTCCGAGTGGAGATATGAGTGTGATGAACTGCACGATGGAGGACATCTGTAGCTAATCAAAACAACTCCTTATTAATTAAGCCTATGCAAGTTATCGCATAGGCTTTTTTTATTTCCCATTATGGACTAAAAATTGCCATTTAGGGAGTCCCTAAAAAATCCCTAACGTATGATAATGCAAGGCATAGGATAGGTGCATGTTTTTCTATATTATGTGCAATAAAATTCTTATATTTGTCTAAATAAAATTTAATCAAATTATGAAGAAAATGAAGCTTACTGTCCACCTATATTATGGTGGTCATCATCCATCAGAAACTAAGTACACAGATAATATAGACCAAGCTAGGAAATGGGTGGCAGATGCCGAGCATGGAGAAATTATTAACGAACAAAATATTATAGTAGAATGAAGTTTGAACTATTTAATCAATTCGCATCAGAGGTATGCAAGGTTTTCGGAATTACTGAAGACAATGTATTTACCAAGAATAAAGAGGCATCCGTAGTAGATGCAAGGTATCTATTATACTACCTTTGTAAGACCAACAAAATCCAACTTACATACATTCAAAAGTACATGAAAGATAGGGGTTATGACATACCACACTCAACCATTCACTACGGAATAAAGCAGGTTGAAGGCAAGGTTATTGAAGACAAAGACTATCAGATTGTAATAGACAGAATTAACAATATATGTTCTCGTTACTAGAAGTATTTAATCAAGCAAAAGATGATCACCATTCTAAGATTTTAACGAGGAAAGGTGTTCGGTCATTTATGTGTTATGGATTTAGGGTTGACAAAGAAATAGAGTCAGAGAAAATAAAAATAATAGACATGACAAGGGGTGGAGATTTTTACCGAGAAGTAACAAAACACGAATACCATACTTTTCAAACTTTAGGTTGGAAGACTGCAATTTATGTACTATATTTGTCTAATTGTCGTACAAAGCTATCTAGACTAGAAGCCAGAATAAAGGATGCTCTGGTCAACAATGAAAGTGTTAAGCTTATCCGTAAGCTTAAAGAAAGCAGGAAGACGATACTTAAAAATTTTAATCGAGTAAAAATCAAGTTAAATTAAATTAAATTATGAGCAAAACAGAAAAATCAGTTTTTGAAACTCTGTCGGCTATCAATGTCAATAACAAGGTCGAGCAGAAAAATGGATTAACTTATCTCTCTTGGGCATGGGCATGGGCAGAGGTAAAGAAGAACTACCCTAGTGCAACGTACAAGGTAGTGAAAGACGAGGCATCCAATATGCCATTCGTATGGGACTCACACATGGGTTATATGTGTAGCACAGAGGTGACTATCGAAGGTGAAACTTTGGAAATGTGGTTGCCAGTTATGGATGGAGCAAATAAGGCTATGAAGTTGGAGGCATATGAGTACACCACAAGGTATGGTAAAAAGACTTGTCAAGGTGCTACTATGGTTGACATCAACAAGACAATTATGAGATGCCTTGTAAAGAACTTAGCTATGTTTGGATTAGGTCACTACATCTATGCAGGTGAAGACTTACCAGAAGACGATAAGAGTGTAGCTGAGAAGTTAGCTACACCTAAGAAGACTACACCGAAGAAGACTACACCAAAAAATGTAGAAACTAAAAAGTTCACCACTATCAAGTTAGACATCGGTGATGATAATTGGGACAAGGTGATGAGGTATGTGGTAGCCAATAAAGAGTTAGGCTTAAAGAAGATTGGTGAAAACTTACTTACCAAGTATAGTATGACTGCAAAGGTTAAGAAAGAAATCTCTAAAGCTTTGTAATATGTCAGACAAAATAATCAAACAACTTAAAGACGATAAAGAATATTACGGAGGGATAGGTAAAAACTATCTCTCCAATAGTGATATTGGAGCATTACTTACTAACCCAAAAGAATATGGGGTACAGAAAGATGACAACGTAAACTTTGCAAAAGGAAGACTATTCCACCACTTGATCTTAGAGCCAGAAAAAGTAAAAGACTGGAACGCAGTGGATGTGTCAAGCAGAAACACAAAGAAGTATAAGGAAATTTTAGCCGAGTCTGGAGAGCCATTCCTTTTACTACAGAAGGAGTATGATGACATTACAGAACTTGCAAAGGTTATGACTGCAAACTTAGATTTCTACGACATGATATATGCTGATGGCAATCAGTTTGAAGTTCCTGCTATTGGCGAGATAGGTGGAGTCATGTGGAAAGGTAAGGCAGACATTGTTTGTGATGACTGCTTGATTGATATTAAGACCACAAGTGATATAAATAAATTTATCTATAGTGCTAGGATGTACAACTACGATAGCCAAGCATACGTTTACCATACACTGTTTGGGAAGCCTCTAAAGTTCTTAGTGATTGACAAGACTAATGGTCAGCTAGGGTTGTTCGAAACAACGGCAGACTTTATTGAGAGGGGTGCAGAAAAAGTTGAGAAGGCAATCGAGGTATACAACAAATTTTTTAGCAAGGAAGCTACAGATGACGTAAACCAATACTATCGTCATGTGGAGCTTTTTTAATAAAGTCTCTTCAAGGAGACAATCGTCTGGTATTATATACTTACAAGTTCCAAAGGTGTGTAATACTAGAGAGGATAAGAATCTACTTATCGAGGAAACAATTAAACATTTGGAACGAACTATTAAAATTAAACAATAATGGATTTATCAGTAACAGGTAGAATTACCAAAATATTACCACCACAGAGTGGAACATCAAAGTCAGGAAATGCGTGGACTAAACAACTTTTTTTAATTGACAACGGAGAAAAGTACAACAACTTATTTTGCTTTGAGTTGTTTAAAGACGAAAAGGTGCAACAATTTAATCAATATAACAATGTAGGAGATGTTGTCAAAGTTGAGTTTAATGTAAACTGCAACGAGTACAATGGAAAGTATTACACTAGCCTACAAGCTTGGAAGGTTTCTAAAGCAGAGGTATCTAACATGGATGTAAATGAGCCAGTACGTGTTGAAGCAGAGGAAGATGATGTTCCTTTCTAGAAAAACTTTAAGTAAGCCAAGGGAGATTTACGTCTCCCTTTTTTTACCAATAACATGTGACAGTTATGACAAAAACATCATCCCTATTTATATATATAGTTTTTATATATTTATTTTTTTTATTCCCTATGTAAAGAGTAAAAATTTGTCACAAACTATCACAAAGCTAATAATCAGTAAGTTAGAATAAAAAAAACATCACAAAATTGACACAGAAATGACAAAAAACATCACAATATTTAGAAATATTAAAGAAACTGATACTCCTTTCTATGTGAGTATCGAAAATATACTTACCAGAATCAAGGATGGTAAGACAAAAGAGTTAGTCAAAAGCATTAGGCATGAGACTGATAAAAAGAAAAGAAACGAAATTAAAAAGAATCTACCTGCCATATGTTTCAGTGGCACATTCACTAATAGAAAAGATTCATCTCTAATAGAGCATAGTGGATTTATTTGTTTAGACTTTGATGGGTATGAAAAAAGAAAGCTGATGCTTGAGGCTAAACAAAAACTAACTAAAGATAAATATACCTATTCCGTATTTGTATCTCCAAGTGGTAATGGGTTAAAGGTTTTGGTAAAGATACCTCAAGATGTTGAGAACCATGTAAACTACTTTATAGCACTAGAAAACCACTATGAGTCAAAGTATTTTGACAAGACATGTAAGAATGTGAGTAGAGTATGTTACGAGTCCTATGACCCATTACTATTTTTAAACAAGAACTCTTCTATTTGGGATGAAGTTGCAGAAGTAGAGTACCAAGAGTTTACCTCAGCAGATTCACCTACAATTCCAATCACTGATGAGAACAAGATTGTAGAGATATTAGTTAAATGGTGGACTAAGAAATATCCAATGACTGAAGGTCAGAGAAACCAAAATGTATACATCTTAGCTATGGCATTCAATGACTATGGTGTTCAGCCATCACTAGCAGGATACATTCTTAATCAGTATGCCACTAAAGACTTTACGCAGAAAGAAATCAAAAGAACTATTGACTCAGCATATTCCAATCGTCAGAACTTTGGAACAAAGTACTACGAGGATGATGTGGCAATAAGTAAGATAAAGCAAAGTCTTAGGAGGGGAGTATCAAAAAAAGAGATTCGTCAACAGTTTGAAGATACGGAAGTTGGTGGCGAAGTAATCAATGCCGTAATCAACAGAGCAGAAGAAGAGAACAATAAGTATTTATTTTGGACAAAGAGTGAGAAAGGTGTAGTCAAAGTTGTGCATGTAGAGTTTAAAAGATTCCTAGAAGATAATGGGTTTAGTAAATTTTGTCCAGAGGGAAGTAAGAACTATGTGTTTGTGAGAAGGGAGAGTAACTTAATTAGTCACACATCAGAGAAAGAAATAAAAGATTTTGTTCTTAGTCATTTATTAAATCTTGAAGACTTGAGCATTTACAATTACTTTGCAGATACTGTACGATTATTTAGGGAAGAGTTTCTTACCCTGCTAGAAACAATTGATATATTCTTTACTGAAGACACTAAAGATACTGCATATTTATACTATATTAATTGTGCAGTAGAGATAAAGAAAGACAACGTAACGATATTGAGTTATGCTGACCTAGATGGATATGTTTGGAAAGATCACATTATTGATAGGAAGTTTTTGATATGTGATATTGGTGATTGTACTTACAAGACATTTATAAAAAATATCTGTGGTGGAGAGAAAGAGTCTAAGAAAATAAAAACAATGGAGAGTACTATTGGATTTCTTCTTCATGCACATAAGAACTTATCCTACTGCCCTGCCGTTATATTAAACGATGAGGTTATAACAGATAATCCAGAAGGAGGCACAGGTAAAGGAATTTTTATGAAGGCAATATCTCATATGAAAAAGGTTGTTACTATCGATGGTAAATCGTTTGCATTTGAGAAATCTTTTGCCTACCAATTAGTATCAGCAGATACACAGATACTTGTGTTTGATGATGTCAAAAAATACTTTGATTTTGAAAGGTTGTTTAGTGTAGTAACAGAAGGTATGACTCTAGAGAAGAAAAACAAAGATGCTATATCAATACCATTTAGTAAGTCACCAAAGATAGCTATAACAACTAACTACGCAATCAAGGGCAGTGGTAATTCATTTGCTCGTAGAAAGTGGGAGGTAGAACTCAGTCAGCACTATAACAAGAACCATACTCCATTAGATGAGTTTGGCAAATTAATGTTTGGGGATTGGAATGATGATGAGTGGTGTCAGTTTGATAATTATATGATTAAAAATCTACAGATATATCTAAATAAAGGATTGTTAAAGTCACATTCAGTAAACCAAAAGATTAGAAACTTAGGTGCTGATACAAGCCATGAGTTTATAGAATGGTGTGGACTTATTGAAGGAGAGCAAGATAATCCACTTCTTACAAAGAATCGAGTGAACTACAAGCAGACACTGTATATAGAGTTTACATCCGAGTATCCTGACTATGGTCCAAAAGCAAAAATGTCTATTACTAGAAACAGATTCTACAAGTGGCTCGTTGCATATGCTAACTACAAGTTTGAATGTAACCCTGAAGAGGGAAGAGACAGAGATGGGAGATGGATCAGATTTAGAGGAAAAGAAGAACTAGAGGTACAAGGTAAAATTTTTTAACGTTTAGTATATGAATAGTGCGAATTTAAAATATGAATTATGAAAAGAATACCAAGTTACCCAAGTGCAATAAGTGCTGTTTTATTAGGTGCAGTAATAGCATTATTTTTATATGTTGTTATAAATATGTAAAAACTATGGAAGTTTACAAAAATTGGCAAATAAGAAAATCTGATTATGCAGTAGGATATTATGAAGCAACAAACTTAAATGACTGTGATGCTTATATGAAATACGCAAAAAGCATAGAAGAAATAAAGGCTGAAATAGACGATGAAGAATAGTTTTTATTACCTACAACTAAAAGTGTATGATTAGTAGTGTAAATTAATAACTAAAGATAATAGAGATGAAAAATAGAATAATTGAAATATGTGAATTGGGGCAACCACAAAGTATAATACATAGAGAAAATGAGCCAATTACAGAACTAATAAAGACAGAGGTTTTAATAAAAGAACTTAATGAAGCTATTAATTATACACAATGTTGTGAGAAGTTACAAGCAATTGAAGATTTAAAGGATTTCGCTTATAATAACTGCCAACTACACAACACAGAGCAATTAGATGAAATAATAGAACGCTTGTAATTACTTACAACGTATTGTATAAAATGCGTTGAGGAACGAAATGAATTTTATATGGTGTTATGCACCTTTAATTTTAGAAATTATGACTGAACAAGAAATAAAAGGAGAACTATGCTATTATGACCTGCGAAACCCTGATGGGGTGAATGCTTATGGTTTATTGGATGCAGAAGAAATAAAAGAAGAAGGTTACGGAAACCATAAGAAAGATGATTGCTCTTGTGATAACTGTTTTTATGGTAGAACCAAGATGGCAGAAGAATTATTGAAGTATGTATCTAATGGTGTATAACGGTTTGTATAAAAATATGTGCGTAGCATTAGTTTTATACTGTGTTATGTGCTTTTAAAATTTTAATTATGGATGAACTTAAAGAAATAGTAGAAAAAAAGATAGGTATTTATACTGGTTTGTATAATGTGGCTAAAGAGTTAAAGCAAGAAGACAATATTAGATTCTATGCTGAAAGTGTAGGGAAGTTAAATAAGGTGCTTGAAATTTTAATTGCACCATAACGTATTTGGCTATGTGTAGTGCCGATATTGAAGAAATTACTACACTAATTAAATAAATACAAAATTATGAGTAAAGAACAGAACTTAGAAAACACGGACAAGGCATTACATATAGGTGGTGTTATATGCCGTTTTAACACTTCTGAAAAAAGAATGGTTAGAGTTATTTCTGGTGACGATAGTTTTATTGGTGAGGTAACAAAAATAGAATGGGACTTAGACCAATGGGCATACTTTGTAAACGGAGAATGGTATTGCCAATCTGAGATAAATGGCATATAACACTAAGATAAAATGCGTTTTAATGCAATTTATCGACTGTTGACCAACGTTTTAATGTTGGTGTTTTAAAAATTAAATTAAATGATTGAATTTAGAGACTATCAAAAGAATATTATCAGTCAAGGAACTGAGATTCTAAAAGACAATGGATTCTTATATCTTGCAATGGAAGTCCGAACTGGAAAGACTTTAACAAGTTTAGGTATTGCCGAAGAGATGGGTGTGGAACACGTATTGTTTCTTACTAAAAAGAAAGCTATATCATCTATTGTAGGTGATTATGACCTTATGTGTCCTGCATCTTTTATATTGTTTACTATAAACTACGAGAGCATGCACAAGCTACCACAAAATATTAAGTGGGACATAGTTGTTATTGACGAGGCTCATAGTTTAGGTGCTATACCTAAGCCTAACAAACGTGCTAAGGATGTCAAGGCACTAATAAAAAAGAACAAGAGTAAAGTAATTCTGATGTCAGGAACACCAACACCTGAGTCGTACAGTCAAATGTATCACCAGGTGTATGGTATTCCAAACAACCCATTTAGAGAGTACGTAAGCTTCTATAAGTTTGCAAAGGACTATGTGAATGTAAAGCAGAGAATGATAAACTCTATGATGATTAATGACTACTCTAGAGGACTTGAAACGATTGTTGATAAGATGAACCCTTACACGATTAGATTTACCCAGAAAGAAGCAGGCTTTGAGAATGATATAGTTGAAGAAGTTTTAGAGGTCGAGATGGATGAGTTAACCTATAGCTTAAGTTCTAAACTAAAAAAAGATTTAGTTATTGAGGGCAGGGATGATGTTATACTTGCAGATACTCCAGTAAAACTTATGATGAAGCTTCATCAAATGTATAGTGGCACAGTGAAGTTTGAGAGTGGCAACTCCATGATACTTGACCTCAGTAAGGCTAAGTTTATTTATGACAACTTTTGTGTATCAAAGGTTGGAATATTCTACAAGTTTAAGGAGGAGCTGAACGCACTAAAAGAAGTTTATGGGGATCAGTTGTGTACAGAGCTTGAAGAGTTTAATTCCACAGATAAAACCATAGCACTTCAGATTGTTAGTGGTCGTGAGGGGATTAGCTTACGTAATGCTGAGTTCCTGGTGTACTACAACATAGACTTCAGTGCTACAAGCTATTGGCAGAGTCGTGACCGAATGACAACCAAAAATAGCAAATTAAGTAAAGTTTTCTGGGTGTTTGCTAAGGATGGGATAGAGAAACAAATATACAAGGCAGTAATTCAAAAAAAGGATTACACACTTAAACACTTTAAAAAAGATTTATTAACTTTAAATTAAATATAATGACATTAACAACTTTAGACAAAAATTTCCTCTATTCAATAGCAATAGAAAAAGCACAATGGCACAATCGAGATGAAGGCAAACTCGAAGATTGTATTTCTTTTGAACTTAATAACATTGATGATGATGTGCCAGATCATGCAAAAATACCTGTTGAAACAACATTTATTATGAGTATTGAAGACGCTAAATATCTTAAATCTTTTTTAGAAGTTGCTTTAAATAACTTGTAATACAATGGCAGAAACAAAAAAGACTTTAGGGGAGTATTATAAAACAATCTGGGTATTTGGGAGACCAATAAAATCATGGATACCAATGATGAACCCAGTATATTTAACCGAGAATAATCTTTGGGACAATGACAGAACAGAGGATACAAGGTAAAAGAATATCCCAATTAGAGTCAGAGGGTTACTATGTAATCAAGCTTATAAAGACTAACAAGAACGGAATACCTGATCTAATTGCAGTTCACCCTGATGGCAAGATACTATTCAGTGAGATAAAAAAAGAAGGTGGGGTGTTGTCGAAGTTACAGAAATACAGATTAAAAGAATTAGAAAAACATGGATTTAAAACAGAGGTTTACAGAGGATGAATATTAAAAAAACAATACAGAAAGCACAACAAATGCTAGATAAATTACCAAAGGGTAATAAAAGAAGTAAGCTATTAAAAAAAATAATTAAATTAAAATTAAATGACAGAACCAATTAAATTACTAGAAGAAAGATTTAAAGAAATAAAAAAAGTTAGAACCCAGGCTAAAAAAAACAAACTGCAAGAAATAGATTTACATAAGTTAAATATTATTTACAATAAGTATTACGCATCTATTGAAATACTAAAGATGACTACAGATGTTAGTTTTGTAAATAAAGGTATTGTATATAAAGATGTTAAAGAAATATTACTTTCTCAAGAAAAAGAGATTCAAAACCTTAGAAGAAGAGTTGGTAAATTAAAGTATGACTTATCTAAAATTAAACACGCTGACGCCATAATTCAAATATGATCATAAGTCCGTTAGATGAACAAAGAATTAAATACATTAACCATTTGATGGATAACATACACGACCAGTCAAGCGAAATATACGAAAGCCTTGTGGATAAAGATTTTAATGAAGCAGAATGCAATATAAATAAACTAATTTCAACCTTAAACAATATAAAATCTACTTTTAAAGACGAGATTTAGAAAAATTTTAGTATATTTGCTTTAATCAATTCTGTTTGTTTTAAGTTTATGTGACTTTCTAATTGTTTACAAAAACTGGTTAATAGCGAAAGAGCCTCTTAATTGAGGCTTTTTTATTTCCTTTTTCTTTTCCTTCTTCGGTTCTTGGATAGCTTAGACTTTTTAAATCCATCTGTTGCATAGTATAGTTTTACTTGTTTGTCAGTAAACACTCTACCACTTGGACTTACATTTCTATTTCTACCTACTTTTTTAAATGGCATACTTAAAATATTTTACTTGAACTCTTTGATTTTCTTCTACTTGAAGGTCCAAAAATCCTGCTATTTATTGGTATAGACCTTTGTTCTTTAGCCTTCTTTTTATCGTACTCTTCATTTAACTCTTGTATAGTTTTTATTTTTTTAGGTCTACCTCCCTTTCCTGGACCTTCTATTTGATACTTTGAAAAGTTTAATAGTCTTAAAATATCTTTACCAATATCTCCATCCTTACCTATGTTTCCATAGTTCTCTACAAACTTGGCAATAGTTGGAGCAGGAACACTTGTAAATGTAGCAAGCTCTAAATATGCTTTTTGATAAGCCTCAGCTTTTTTTGCAGGGTCTTTTAATTTTGCTGCATACGCAAACTTTTCAGTTAAAGAACCTGCAATGGATAATAACCCTACGGTTTTTACATTACTACCTGCCCATGGCTTACCAGTAAATAAGTCTCCTGCCATTTGAAATAAATCTCCTACAATAAATAACGCATTTAAGTTTCCAATCATAGCTGCTCTTAACAAATCTAACTTATCATCATCCCTCTCAT
>Ga0213863_10001676_pt1 | contig 15924 bp, 10 predicted proteins | sample PICome_8_FD_160128 | JGI IMG/M metagenome (GOLD analysis project Ga0213863, IMG submission 160128) | Coastal seawater microbial communities near Pivers Island, North Carolina, United States - PICO497 | ecosystem: Environmental > Aquatic > Marine > Coastal | place: USA: North Carolina... | reverse complement strand
CGCTCTATAGAGAGCTATCAAATTCTTCTCTCTATCTAATCCAACATATGCAGGGTTATACGATTGAGTACTCTGAATAAATTGCGTGAATTGTGCTTCTTGCTGTGCATAAAGTTTAGGGAATACCATGAAAACTAGTAAAATCATATAGACTTTAGTGAATACGCTTTTTTTTATCACTTCCATACTTAATGATTTATATACTAATATCTAGCGCTTACTATAAGCTCTGAAGTTTTTAAGTCCTTGAATTAAAAAAAATATTTGATCCGCAAAATAGTTTTATATCGCTCAAATAGATATAACGATCGACTAAATGAATAAAAAAAACGATTAAGAGTGTAATTAATAAATAATTTAAAGCAGAATTAATCCTTAAAGCAAAATAACATTAGTCATATGATTTTTTTAAATCTGCGCATTGAAGCCTAATATTTAGCTTATTTTTGTACAAATTTTTTTAATGAGTTTAGCACAAGAAATTAGTAAGAGGAGGACCTTTGGAATTATTTCCCATCCAGATGCCGGTAAAACCACCTTAACAGAAAAATTATTGCTGTTTGGAGGTGCAATTCAAGAGGCGGGTGCGGTAAAAAATAACAAAATCAAAAAAGGGGCTACCAGTGATTTCATGGAAATTGAGCGGCAGAGAGGGATTTCTGTGGCAACCTCTGTATTGGCATTTATTTACAAGGATAAAAAAATCAATATTTTAGATACACCAGGGCACAAAGATTTTGCTGAAGACACCTTTAGAACCCTCACTGCAGTAGACAGTGTGATAGTTGTAATAGATGTGGCTAAAGGAGTAGAGGAACAAACAGAAAAACTGGTGTCTGTTTGTAGAATGAGAAACATTCCTATGTTGGTTTTTATTAATAAATTAGATAGGGAGGGGAAAGATGCCTTTGACTTATTAGATGAAGTAGAGCAAAAATTAGGCTTAACGGTTACCCCTATGAGTTTTCCGATTGGTATGGGGTATGACTTTAAAGGAATTTATAATATTTACGAAAGCAACATTAATTTATTTAGTGGTGACAGCAAAAAAAATATAGAAGACACCCTTGCTATTGACGATGTCAATAGTCCTGAACTAGAAAAAATAGTTGGGAGTACTCAGGCTAACGCATTAAGGGAGAACCTTGAACTGGTTCAGGGTGTTTACCCTCCTTTTGACAAAGACGCTTATCTAAAAGGAAACCAACAACCTGTATTTTTTGGTTCTGCTTTAAACAATTTTGGAGTGAGAGAACTCTTAGACTGTTTTATAGATATAGCCCCAACCCCAAGACCTAAGAAAGCAGAAGAAAGAATCGTAGAACCCTCTGAAAAAGCCCTGACTGGATTTGTATTTAAAATACATGCCAATATGGATCCGAAGCATAGGGATAGGCTCGCATTTATTAAAATTGTTTCAGGTACTTTTGAAAGAAACAAACCTTATTTGCATGTGCGGAATAACAAAAAAATGAAATTTTCAAGTCCCAATGCATTTTTTGCAGAGAAAAAAGAAATTGTAGACATCTCTTATCCTGGAGATATTGTAGGACTTCACGATACTGGAAATTTTAAAATTGGAGATACCCTTACTGAGGGAGAGTCGCTTCATTATAAAGGCATTCCAAGTTTTTCTCCAGAACACTTTAGGTATATAAACAATGCAGATCCTCTAAAGGCCAAACAGCTCAATAAAGGGGTAGACCAACTTATGGATGAAGGAGTGGCGCAATTATTCACCTTGGAACTCAATGGAAGAAAAATTATTGGAACAGTGGGCGCCCTTCAATACGAAGTCATTCAATACCGTTTAGAGCACGAATACGGAGCCAAATGTTCCTACGAGAACTTTCCTGTGTACAAAGCTTGTTGGGTGGTGCCAGAGGATAAAAACAATGAAGAATTTAAAGAGTTCTCTAGAATAAAAAGCAAATTTCTTGCCAAAGACAAAAGAGGACAATTGGTATTTTTAGCAGATTCTGCCTTTTCATTGCAAATGACTCAACAAAAATATCCTACGGTAAAATTGAGATTTACCTCAGAAGCGGAGCTATAACTAAGAAAGAATAATAAAAGCAACTATTTATAATAAAAAACCCTACTCAAAATGAGTAGGGTTTTTTTATGTTAAGCTTCACCTGCAGGCCCAAAATTAATGGGTATGCCTGGCTGTTCATAATCTTTAATGGTTCCATGGCTACTTTCAAACTTGGTCACATTGTCTTGCAATGCTTTCAAGAATTTTTTAGCGTGTTGTGGGGTGAGTATCACCCTACTCTTCACTTTAGCCTTAGGAGCTCCTGGCATTAAACTAATAAAGTCTACCACAAATTCAGATACAGAATGATTAATCACTGCCAAGTTCGAGTAAGTGCCCTCAGCGGTTTTCTCATCTAATTCTATATTGATTTGGTTTTCTTTATCACTCATAGCTTCAGATTAAAATTTTAAAGCTTCTTTTCTTGCTAGAATTTCATCGTATTCTTCTTTAGAACCTACGAGCACATTGTCATAAGCACGCATACCAGTACCAGCTGGTATTTTGTGACCTACAATAACATTTTCCTTAAGTCCTTCTAAACCGTCTACCTTACCAGCAACTGCTGCTTCGTTTAACACTTTTGTAGTTTCCTGGAAGGAAGCTGCAGAAATGAATGACTTGGTCTGTAAAGAAGCTCTAGTAATACCCTGTAAGATTGGCGTAGCCGTTGCTGCTACAGCGTCTCTTGCTGTTACCAGGGCTTTGTCGTTGCGCTTCAATAAAGAATTCTCATCTCTAAGTTCTCTAGCGGTCACAATCTGACCTGGTTTTAACGTTTCAGAATCTCCCGCTTCTTCAACCACTTTTTTACCGAAAATGTCGTCATTTTCTTTAATAAAGTCATCTTTATGAATCAGTTGGTTCTCTAAGAATATGGTATCTCCTGGATCTTGAACTCTAACTTTACGCATCATCTGACGTACTACTACCTCAAAGTGCTTATCGTTAATCTTCACTCCTTGCAAACGATATACTTCTTGTACTTCATTAACAAGGTATTGTTGCACTGCAGAAGGCCCTTTAATAGCTAAAATATCTTCTGGAGTAATAGACCCATCTGAAAGTGCCATACCTGCACGAACGTAGTCATTCTCTTGTACTAAGATCTGGTTTGAAAGTTTTACCAAATACTTTTTAACCTCTCCTAATTTAGACTCTATAATAATTTCGCGGTTACCTCTTTTAATCTTACCAAAAGAAACCACACCATCAATTTCAGAGACTACGGCTGGATTAGAAGGGTTACGTGCTTCGAAAAGCTCTGTAACTCTTGGTAAACCTCCTGTAATATCACCTGCCTTGGCAGATTTACGCGGAATTTTTACTAAAATTTTTCCTTCGCTAATTTTCTCATTATCATCTACCATGATATGAGATCCTACCGGAAGGTTATAAGAACGCAACACTTCATCTTTATTGTTTTTAATCAATAAAGTAGGAATGAGCTTTTTGTTTCTGGATTCAGAAATTACTTTTTCTTGGAAACCTGTTTGTTCATCAATTTCCACTTGGTACGTAACTCCTTGTTCTATATTCTCGTAAGCAATTTTTCCTGTAAATTCAGAAACAATTACCCCGTTATATGGATCCCAAGAGCAAATAACATCTCCTTTTTTAATCTTAGCGCCATTCTTAATAGAAAGAACAGATCCGTAAGGAATATTATTTGTGCTTAATACGATTCCAGTTTTAGCATCGGTTAACTTAATTTCAGAGGTCCTAGAAATAACAATTTCAGTTGCCTCACCTTCTGCATTTTGACCTTTAACGGTTCTAAGATCTTCAATTTCTACAATTCCGTCAAACTTAGCTGCTAATTTGTTGTCTTCAGAAATGTTACCTGCAATACCCCCTACGTGGAAAGTTCTCAATGTAAGCTGAGTTCCAGGCTCTCCAATAGATTGAGCGGCAACTACACCAACTGCTTCACCTCTTTGAACCATTTTATTAGTAGATAAATTTCTACCGTAACATTTTCCACAAATACCTTTATCTGCCTCACAAGTCAATGGAGAACGCACTTCTACTTTCTCCACTGGAGAAGCTTCAATACGTTTTACATCTGCTTCAGATATTTCTTGACCTGCTGCCAATAATAATTCCTCAGTAAGTGGGTTATAAACATCATGTAAAGAAACACGTCCTAGAATTCTCTCTCCAAGACTCTCTACAATTTCTTCGTTTTTCTTTAAAGATTGAACTTCAATTCCTCGAAGGGTACCACAATCTTCTGTGTTAATGATCACATCTTGTGATACGTCTACCAATCTTCTAGTTAAGTAACCGGCATCTGCTGTTTTAAGAGCGGTATCGGCGAGTCCTTTACGAGCACCGTGGGTAGAGATAAAGTATTCAAGAATCGAAAGACCTTCCTTAAAGTTAGAAAGAATTGGATTTTCAATAATTTCTCCACCACCTGCGGTAGATTTTTTAGGCTTAGCCATTAATCCACGCATACCTGTTAACTGACGGATCTGTTCTTTAGAACCCCTCGCACCAGAATCTAGCATCATATACACAGAGTTAAACCCTTGCTGGTCTTCTCTAATACGTTTCATAGCCAATTCAGTAAGCATGGCGTTAGTAGAAGTCCAAACGTCAATAACTTGATTGTATCTTTCATTATTAGTGATCAGACCCATGTTGTAGTTGGCCATAATACCCTCTACTTGACCATTGGCATCTGCAATCATTTCGTGTTTCTCTGGTGGGATAATAATATCTCCTAAACTAAATGATAGACCTCCTTTAAAGGCAAATTCATACCCCATAGTTTTGATCTTATCCAAGAAGTCTGCCGTTACCGGTACAGAGGTTACACTTAAAATATCTCCAATAATATCTCTTAATGATTTTTTATTTAAGACTTGGTTCACGTAACCTGCTTCTTCAGGTACTACCATATTAAATAAAACCCTACCAACAGTAGTTTTTATAATTTGGTACACCAATTCACCTGCTTCGTTAAAGTCTTTAGCTCTTACCTTAATTCCTGCATTTAGGGCAACCCTTCCTTCGTTAAAAGCAATCACTACCTCTTCAGAAGAATAAAAAGTAAGGCCTTCTCCTTGAACAGGCACTTCTTTAGTAGAAACACGCTCTTTGGTCATATAATACAGACCCAAGACCATATCCTGAGAAGGTACAGTAATTGGAGACCCATTGGCTGGATTAAGTATGTTGTGAGAAGCCAACATTAATAATTGCGCTTCTAAAATAGCTTCAGGTCCTAACGGTAAGTGAACCGCCATCTGATCCCCATCGAAATCTGCATTAAAGGCAGTACACACTAATGGGTGCAAACGAATCGCTTTTCCTTCTATTAACTTAGGCTGGAATGCTTGGATTCCTAATCGGTGAAGGGTTGGGGCCCTGTTTAATAACACAGGATGGCCTTTTAAAACATTTTCTAAAATGTCCCAAACAACTGGTTCTTTCTTGTCTATGATTTTCTTAGCAGATTTAACCGTTTTCACAATTCCGCGCTCAATAAGCTTGCGAATTACGAATGGCTTGTACAATTCTGCTGCCATATCTTTTGGAAGACCACATTCAAACAATTTCATTTCTGGTCCAACAACAATTACAGAACGGGCAGAATAATCTACACGTTTCCCTAATAAGTTCTGACGGAAACGACCTTGTTTCCCTTTTAATGAATCTGAAAGTGACTTGAGCGGTCTGTTAGATTCTGTTTTTACAGCAGAGGCTTTTCGCGTGTTGTCGAACAATGAATCTACAGATTCTTGAAGCATACGCTTCTCGTTTCTCAAAATAACCTCAGGGGCTTTAATCTCCACCAAACGCTTTAAACGGTTGTTTCTGATAATTACCCTACGGTATAAGTCATTTAAATCAGAGGTAGCAAAACGCCCTCCATCTAAAGGTACCAATGGTCTTAATTCTGGTGGAATAACTGGGATCACTTTCATGATCATCCACTCAGGTCTGTTTTCTCTATTTTCTTGAGACTCTCTCAAAGACTCCACCACTTGTAAACGCTTAAGTGCTTCAGTCTTACGTTGTTTGGAGGTCTCTGTATTGGCTTTGTGTCTCAATTCATAAGACAGGGTATCTAGGTCAATTCTAGAAAGAATGTCAATCAGACACTCTGCACCCATCTTAGCGATAAATTTATTAGGATCTGTGTCTTCTAAGTATTGGTTCTCAACAGGAATAGATTCTAAAATATTCAAGTATTCTTCTTCTGTTAAGAAATCCATTTTTTGAAGTTCTTCTCCTTCTGCTCCTTTGGCAATACCTGGCTGAATCACTACGTAACGCTCGTAGTAAATAATCATATCTAATTTCTTAGAAGGTAGGCCTAAAAGGTATCCGATTTTGTTAGGTAAAGAACGGAAGTACCAGATATGAGCCACAGGAACCACTAAATTAATGTGTCCTACGCGGTCTCTACGAACCTTCTTCTCTGTTACTTCTACCCCACAACGATCACAAACAATTCCGCGATAACGGATTCTTTTGTATTTACCACAAGCACATTCGTAATCTTTTACTGGGCCAAAAATTCGCTCACAGAAAAGACCGTCTCTCTCTGGTTTGTGGGTTCTATAGTTAATTGTTTCTGGTTTTAGAACTTCTCCTCTAGAGGCACCCAGAATTGATTCTGGAGATGCCAATCCAATGGAAATTTTATTAAACCTTTTAACCGTGTTATTATCTTTTTGTCTAGCCATAACAATATGGTGCTACTAATTAAAATGTATATTATCTATAATCCTCAAGACAGAATCTTGTTACTCTTCCAATCTAATGTCTAAACCTAAACCTTTAAGTTCATGCATTAATACGTTGAAAGATTCAGGTAAACCTGGTTCTGGCATGGTTTCTCCTTTAACGATAGCTTCGTAAGTCTTAGCCCTACCAATTACGTCGTCAGATTTAACAGTCAAAATTTCTCTAAGGGTAGCAGAAGCTCCGTAAGCCTCTAATGCCCAAACTTCCATTTCTCCAAAACGCTGACCTCCAAATTGTGCTTTACCTCCTAATGGCTGTTGCGTGATAAGAGAGTAAGGCCCAATGGAACGTGCATGCATTTTGTCGTCTACCATATGTCCAAGTTTCAACATATAGATCACCCCTACTGTTGCAGGCTGATCAAAACGCTGACCGGTACCTCCGTCATATAAATAAGTATGACCGAACTGTGGTATACCCGCCTCTTCTGTGAAACCATTGATCTGATCAATAGTAGCTCCGTCAAAAATAGGGGTGGCATACTTCTTGTCTAACTTAAGACCTGCCCATCCTAAAACAGTTTCATAGATCTGTCCAATGTTCATACGAGAAGGTACACCTAATGGGTTCAATACAATATCTACAGGTGTTCCGTCTTCCAAGAATGGCATGTCTTCATGACGCACAATTCTAGAAACAATACCTTTATTTCCGTGACGTCCCGCCATTTTATCACCCACTTTTAATTTACGTTTCTTAGCCACGTAAACTTTAGCAAGCTTCATAATACCAGCTGGCAACTCATCTCCCACAGAAATAGTAAACTTATCCCTTCTCAAGTTTCCTTGAAGGTCGTTTAATTTAATCTTGTAATTGTGTAACAAGTCTGCAATAGAAGCGTTGGTCGCTTTATCTGTAGTCCAGCTTCCACCAACCAAGTGAGCGAAATCATCTACAGAGTTTAACATTTTAAGGCTGTACTTCTTCCCTTTTGGCAATACCTCTTCTTCTAAGTCGTTTAATACTCCTTGGGAGGTTTTCCCATTGACAAGAGAGAATAATTTCTCTACCAATACATCTTTTAGTTGTTGGAATTTCACTTCGTATTCCAACTCTAATTTTGTAATAGCCTCTTTATCTTCAGAACGTTTACGCTTATCTTTTACAGATCTAGAAAACAATTTCTTTTCAATTACAACTCCTCTCAAAGAAGGAGACGCTTTTAAAGAAGCATCTTTTACGTCACCGGCTTTGTCTCCAAAAATGGCGCGTAATAATTTTTCTTCTGGTGTTGGATCAGATTCTCCTTTAGGGGTAATCTTACCGATTAGAATATCTCCAGGCTTCACTTCTGCCCCAATTCTAATCATTCCGTTTTCATCAAGGTCTTTAGTAGCCTCCTCCGAAACGTTTGGAATATCATTGGTCAATTCTTCAGCTCCGAGTTTGGTATCTCTTACTTCTAAAGAATACTCATCTACGTGAATAGAAGTAAAGATGTCTTCTCTAACTACTTTTTCAGAAATTACAATCGCATCTTCAAAGTTGTACCCTTTCCATGGCATAAAGGCCACTTTAAGGTTTCTACCAAGTGCTAATTCACCATTTTGAGTCGCATATCCCTCACAAAGCACCTGCCCTTTTTTAACCTTATCTCCCTTGCGAACAATTGGCTTAAGATTAATAGACGTTCCTTGGTTGGTTTTTCTAAACTTCACCAAGTTGTACGTTTTAGAGTCTTCTTCAAAACTTACCAAACGTTCTTCGTCAGTTCTTGAATATTTAATAGTAATTTTTTGAGCGTCTACATACTCAATTACACCATCTCCCTCTGCATTGATTAATACTCTTGAATCCGCAGCTACTTGTTTCTCTAAACCAGTTCCAACAATGGGTGCTTCAGGTCTAAGCAAAGGCACTGCCTGGCGCATCATGTTAGATCCCATCAAGGCTCTGTTCGCATCATCATGCTCTAAGAATGGGATTAAAGACGCAGAAATAGAAGCAATTTGATTAGGAGCAACATCAGTATAGTGAACCTCAGATGGATCTACCACTGGGAAATCTCCTTCTTCTCTTGCAATGACTTTATCTGTATCTATTACACCGTCTTTCTTCTGAGGAATGTTGGCTTGTGCAATCTTCATTCCCTCTTCCTCTTCAGCACTTAGGTAGGCATACTCTTCCGTATTAACTTTACCTTTAGTAACCTTTCTATATGGCGTCTCCAAGAATCCCATCTGGTTCACTTTAGCATAAACTGCTAAAGAAGAAATTAGACCAATGTTTGGTCCCTCTGGGGTTTCAATAGGACATAATCTTCCGTAGTGTGTGTAATGTACATCACGCACCTCAAACCCGGCGCGCTCTCTAGAAAGACCTCCTGGCCCAAGGGCCGACAATCTTCTCTTGTGCGTAATTTCTGCCAATGGATTTGTTTGATCCATAAACTGAGACAGTTGGTTTGTTCCAAAGAAAGAATTAATCACAGAAGACAAGGTCTTTGCGTTAATTAAGTCAATAGGTGTAAACACTTCATTATCTCTTACATTCATACGCTCTCTAATGGTTCTTGCCATACGGGCAAGACCTACACCAAATTGCTGAGATAGTTGTTCTCCAACGGTACGAACACGTCTATTGGAAAGGTGGTCAATATCATCAATTTCTTCTTTAGAGTTAATAAGCTCTATTAAGTATTTGATGATTGTGATAATGTCTTCTTTAGTAAGGACTTGTTTGTCCATTCCAATGTCAAGACCTAGCTTTTTATTCATTCTATAACGTCCTACGTCACCTAAATTGTAACGTTGGTCTGAAAAGAATAACTTATCTATAATGCCTCTAGCCGTTTCTTCATCCGGCGGCTCAGCATTACGCAATTGTCTATAAATATGTTCAACCGCTTCTTTTTCTGAGTTGGTTGGATCTTTTTGTAAGGTGTTGTGGATAATAGAATAGTCAGACGCACCAGTACTTTCTTTGTGCAAAAGTATGGTCTTCACATCTGCTTCCATAATCTCTGCGATATGGTCCTTTTCTAAAACAGTATCTCTGTCTAAAATAATCTCATTACGCTCAATTGAAACCACTTCCCCAGTGTCTTCATCTACAAAGTCTTCATGCCAAGTATTTAAAACTCTTGCAGCTAACTTTCTTCCTAATACTTTTTTAAGTCCAGCATTAGATACTTTAATCTCTTCAGATAAATCAAAGATCTCAAGTATATCCTTATCACTTTCAAAACCTATAGCTCTAAATAGTGTAGTTACTGGTAATTTTTTCTTTCTATCAATGTAGGCATACATTACCCCATTAATATCGGTAGCAAATTCAATCCAAGATCCTTTAAAAGGAATAACTCTTGCAGAATATAACTTAGTACCGTTTGCGTGGAAAGATTGTCCAAAGAATACACCCGGTGAACGGTGTAACTGAGAAACAACCACACGCTCTGCTCCATTAATAACAAATGTACCACTTGGAGTCATATATGGGATAGTTCCCAAATATACGTCTTGAACGATGGTCTCAAAATCTTCATGTTCAGGATCTGTACAATACAACTTAAGTCTTGCCTTTAAGGGAACACTATAAGTTAAGCCTCTCTCAATACACTCTTGTATAGAATATCTTGGAGGATCAATAAAATAATCAAGAAATTCTAGAACGAATTGGTTTCTGGTGTCTGTGATTGGAAAGTTTTCCATGAAGGTGTTGTACAATCCTTCATTGCCCCTTTCGTCAGATTTTGTTTCTAATTGGAAAAAATCCTGAAACGATTTAATCTGAATATCTAAGAAATCTGGATAAGCCGGAATATTCTTAGTGGATGCAAAATTTATTCTCTCAGTCTGATTTGTGAACATCAATAGACAAATTTTTGAATGTGAATACTATGCGTAGTGGTATAAAACTTCATATACCTTATATAAAAAGGCTTAGGTCTAGCCACAAAAAGTGAAAAGACCTAAACCAAAAGTGCTATTGTTGTATGCTATTACTTAAGCTCAACTTTCGCTCCTGCTTCTTCTAATGACTTCTGAATTCCTTCTGCTTCATCTTTAGAAACACCTTCTTTAATTGGGCTTGGAGCACTATCTACAATGTCTTTAGCTTCTTTTAAACCTAAACCAGTTAATTCCTTAACTAATTTTACAACTGCTAATTTAGAAGCACCAGCGTCAGTTAATACAACGTCGAATTCTGATTTTGCTTCAGCAGCAGCAGCGTCTCCACCACCAGCAGCAGCAACTGCAACTGCAGCAGCAGCAGGCTCAATACCATACTCATCTTTTAAAATAGTAGCTAACTCATTTACTTCTTTTACTGTAAGGTTAACTAATTGTTCTGCGAAATCTTTTAAATCTGCCATTTTTCTATCGTTTTAATAAATTTTAAAAATATAATTGTTTAAGTGCGTTCTGTTTATCTTTCAGAGAGGGTCTTAATAATCCCTGCCAGTTTACCACCACCAGACTTTAAGCCAGAAATAACGTTTTTGGCTGGAGATTGTAACAATCCAATAATATCGCCAATAACTTCTTCTTTAGACTTAATGTTCACTAATGAATCTAACTGATTGTCTCCAACATAGATTGCTTCTTCAATGAAAGCGCCTTTTAAAATAGGTTTATCTGAACTTTTTCTAAAAGTCTTAATAAGCTTTGCTGGTGCATTACTTACTTCAGAAAACATTAAAGAGGTATTCCCTTTTAATACTTCTGGCAACTCTCCAAAATCTTTTTCAGAAGCCTCCATTGCTTTAGCAAGCAATGTGTTCTTCACAACAGACAATCTAATATTGGCTTTAAAACAAGCCCTACGTAGGTTAGAAGTTGTTTCTGCATCCAATCCAGAAATATCTGCTAAATAAATAGTAGCATTCTCTGAAAGTTGTGAAGTTAAATCCTGTATAACGGTTAATTTGTCTTCTCTTGTCATAATATAAATTTTAAAGAACCCTTATGCTTTAGTGTCTAATTGAACACTAGGACTCATGGTACTGGACATGTAAATACTCTTTACATATACCCCTTTAGCCGCAGTAGGTTTTAATTTGTTAAGGGTGTCAATAAGTTCTTTAGCATTTTCTGCAATCTTATCTGCAGAGAAAGATACCTTTCCAATTGCTGCGTGAACAATACCCGTTTTATCTACTTTAAAATCTATCTTACCAGCTTTTACTTCTGTAACCGCTTTAGCTACATCCATAGTTACTGTTCCTGTCTTTGGGTTTGGCATAAGACCTCTTGGCCCTAATACACGTCCTAAAGGACCTAATTTACCCATAACACTTGGCATTGTGATGATCACATCTACATCTGTCCAACCGCTTTTGATCTTATCCAAATACTCATCCAAACCAACATAATCAGCACCAGCTGCTGTAGCTTCTGCTTCTTTATCTGGAGTCACTAAAGCAAGTACTTTAACGTCCTTACCAGTACCATGAGGAAGTGTTACCACCCCACGAACCATTTGATTTGCTTTTCTTGGATCTACACCTAATCTAACTGCGATGTCCACAGAGGCATCGAATTTAGTGTTGGTGATTTCTTTTACTAATGCAGAACCTTCTGATAAAGAATAAACTTTATTCTTGTCTATCTTAGAAAGCGCTTCCTTCTGCTTTTTTGTTAATTTTGCCATTTGATTTGCTTATTAAGATTTTAGAAAGGTTTTGTACCAGATACTTTTAAACCCATAGATCTAGCCGTACCAGCAACCATGCTCATTGCAGACCCAATTGTAAACGCATTTAAGTCTACCATTTTGTCTTCTGCAATAGTTTTAACTTGATCCCAAGATACACTTGCTACTTTATTTCTGTTAGGTTCGCCAGATCCTTTCTTAATCTTAGCTGCTTCCATCAACTGAACTGCCGCCGGCGGTGTCTTTACAACGAAGTCAAATGACTTGTCCTTGTATACCGTGATAGCAACAGGCAAAACTTTGCCCTGTTTGTCCTGCGTACGTGCATTAAATTGCTTACAGAACTCCATGATGTTAACACCGGCAGCACCTAAAGCGGGTCCAACCGGTGGCGACGGATTCGCTGCACCTCCCCTAACTTGTAGTTTAACTACTTTACTTACTTCTTTTGCCATTGTTTTAAATTAAATTAAAGGTGCTATTGGAAGCAACACCCTTTATATATGTAACAGTTATAATTAAACTTTTTCTACTTGCATATAGCTGAGTTCCAAAGGTGTTTTTCTTCCGAAAATTTTCACCATAACCTCAAGCTTACGCTTTTCTTCATTCACTTTTTCTACCGTACCATTAAACCCATTAAAAGGACCATCGATCACTTTAATGGTTTCACCAGTAGTATAAGGAATAGCAGCCATGTCTGTATTAACAGTCAATTCATCTACTTTCCCTAACATTCTATTGACCTCTGTTTTCCTAAGCGGAACAGGATCTCCTCCTTTAGTTTCACCAAGAAATCCAATTACATTAGTTATAGAACGAATAATATGCACCATCTCTCCACCTAAATTGGCTTTAATCATGATGTAACCAGGGAAATAAACTTTTTCTTTATTAAGTTTTTTTCCGTTTCTGATTTGAATTACTTTTTCAGTAGGCACCAAAACATCTTCCAGATAGTCACCAAAACCAAGCCTAGAGACTTCAGTTTCAATATACCCTTTAATTTTATGTTCTTGACCACTGACAGCCCTAACTACATACCATTTCTTTTCTAAAATCTCCCCCATGGATGCTATTAGTTAAGGATGTTATTAAAGTACAACTGTATTGCTTCATTAAAAACACTGTCTACACCCCATGTTGCCAAGGCAAATAGGATAGAGAAAACAGCAACTACTACCATTAGATTAGAAGATTCTGATCTAGAAGGAAGTGTTACGTTGTTCTTTAACTCTTCAAAGGATTCTTTAATATATGTTAACATGCGGTACCTTTTAAATTTCATTACGCACGGGAGGAGAGACTCGAACTCCCGACACCTGGTTTTGGAGACCAGTGCTCTACCAACTGAGCTACACCCGTATAAAGGACAAAAAAATGTCCTTATATTTTACATGTAAAGGTATCTGCCTTTGAGGGCAGACACCTTACAGTAATTTATCCAATAAAGATTAGTCTAGGATCTCAGTTACCTGACCTGCACCTACTGTTCTACCACCCTCACGGATTGCGAAACGTAAACCAACGCTTAATGCAATTGGAGAAAGTAAATCTACAGTAATTGTCAAGTTGTCTCCTGGCATTACCATTTCAACTCCATCAGGTAAGTTAATAGTACCTGTTACGTCAGTTGTACGAACGTAGAACTGTGGACGGTAGTTGTTATGGAATGGCGTGTGACGACCACCTTCTTCTTTTTTCAATACATATACCTCTGCTTTAAATTTAGCATGCGGTGTAACAGATCCTGGCTTAACAATAACCATTCCTCTTTTGATATCAGATTTCTCTATACCTCTTAAAAGAATACCAACGTTATCTCCAGCTTCCCCTCTATCCAAAATCTTACGGAACATCTCTACTCCTGTAATTGTAGAAGACAATTTCTCAGCACCCATACCAATAATATCAACAGCGTCTCCAGTATTAGCAACACCTGTTTCAATACGACCTGTTGCTACAGTACCACGACCAGTGATCGTAAATACATCTTCAACTGGCATTAAGAAGTCTTTATCAACATCTCTCTTTGGTAATTCAATCCAGCTATCTACAGCCTCCATAAGAGACATCACAGTGTCTACCCATTTTTGCTCTCCGTTCAATGCACCTAATGCTGAACCAGCAATTACAGGTCCATTATCTCCATCATATTCGTAGAAAGAAAGTAATTCTCTGATTTCCATTTCAACCAACTCTAAAAGCTCAGCGTCGTCTACCATATCCACTTTGTTCATGAATACAACCATTCTTGGAATACCTACCTGACGTCCTAAAAGGATGTGCTCTCTAGTCTGTGGCATAGGACCATCAGTAGCAGCAACAACCAAAATAGCACCGTCCATTTGAGCAGCACCAGTAACCATGTTCTTCACGTAATCCGCGTGACCTGGACAGTCAACGTGAGCGTAGTGACGGTTAGCTGTAGAATACTCTACGTGTGAAGTGTTAATTGTAATACCTCTTTCTTTTTCTTCAGGAGCGTTGTCGATTGAATCGAAACTTCTCAATTCTGAAAGTCCTGCGTTTGCCAATACAGTTGTAATAGCAGCAGTTAATGTAGTTTTACCGTGATCTACGTGTCCAATGGTACCAATATTCAAGTGCGGTTTGGAACGATCAAAAGTTTCCTTTGCCATGTTTAATGAATTTTAATCTTAGTTTATATTAGTGTACAATTTATTCGCTGTTATTGAGCCAATGACGAGAATTGAACTCGTGACCTCTTCCTTACCAAGGAAACGCTCTACCCCTGAGCTACACCGGCTTTTAAAACCACCTAAGTGATTTTAGTTCCATCATACTCAAAGCCTAAAAGACACCCTGGCCTAGACCAAAGTGCCTGCGTGTTAATTTCTTAAACGCTGCTCCTATTCACTTACGTGAAGTGAATTTTGAGCGGGAGACCGGGTTCGAACCGGCGACATTCAGCTTGGAAGGCTGACGCTCTACCAACTGAGCTACTCCCGCAATAGTATTCTTAATTATGTTTAAAGCTTATTAAAAAGCGATTGCAAAATTAGAACTTTTTCTCTAAGAAAAAAATAATTTAACAAAAGTTGTGGGGAGAGCAGGATTCGAACCTGCGAAGACGTAGTCAGCAGATTTACAGTCTGCCCTCGTTGGCCGCTTGAGTATCTCCCCCAAGCTTGTAAACATACAAAAGAACTTATCAAATGTCTTTTTTAAGAGACATTTAAGAGCCGATGGAGGGACTCGAACCCACGACCTGCTGATTACAAATCAGCTGCTCTAGCCAGCTGAGCTACATCGGCTTTTATGCCTTTTTAAATCAATAAAAAGTCCGCTTTTTCAAACGGACTGCAAATGTAGATAAATATTTCTCTTTTCAAAACATTTTTTTAAAAAAAAATATTTTTTTTTTCATGCTTAAGACTTGCGCTTTTCTTTCCATTTAACCAATCCACGCTCAACTGCCTCACACGCAGTATCTATTGCCTCTTCAAAGCTCTTGCATTGCTTTTTAACCACAATAGAATCCTTTGGGACATGCACCTTAAATTCTG
>Ga0213863_10001675_pt1 | contig 15926 bp, 17 predicted proteins | sample PICome_8_FD_160128 | JGI IMG/M metagenome (GOLD analysis project Ga0213863, IMG submission 160128) | Coastal seawater microbial communities near Pivers Island, North Carolina, United States - PICO497 | ecosystem: Environmental > Aquatic > Marine > Coastal | place: USA: North Carolina... | reverse complement strand
CCGTCTGCCAGCGTATCCTCTGATGAGAAGGAGTCGTTGAAAGATTTAGAGGCTAATTTGAAGATGGTTATTTTCGGTCAGGATGCTGCCATCGACTCTCTTGCGAGCGCAATCAAATTAGCGAGAGCGGGACTTAGAGATGGTGAGAAACCGATCGGATCCTTTCTGTTTTCTGGTCCCACAGGGGTCGGCAAGACAGAAGTTTGTCGACAGCTCGCCAGAATTATGGGCGTCGAGTTGGTCCGTTTTGATATGTCGGAATATATGGAGCGGCATACTGTCTCAAGGTTGATTGGTGCTCCCCCAGGCTATGTGGGCTTTGACCAAGGGGGTCTGCTGACTGAGTCGATTACAAAACAACCGCATTGTGTGCTCTTGCTCGATGAAATAGAGAAAGCACACCCCGATGTTTTCAATCTGCTGCTTCAGGTCATGGATCATGGCTCTTTGACGGACAACAATGGCCGCAAGGCAGACTTTAAAAATGTAGTCTTGGTTATGACGACCAATGCTGGAGCTCAGGAGATGTCTCGCAGCTCCATCGGTTTTCAGACCCAAGATCATTCGACCGACGGGCTTGAGGTTCTCAAGAAAATGTTTACCCCAGAGTTTAGGAACCGATTGGACGGTATTATTCCGTTTGGACCACTCGATAGAACAGTAATTAAGACCGTCGTCGATAAGTTCTTGGTCGAAATTCAGGTGCAACTCGATGAGAAGAAAGTCTTGCTGGATGTCACCGACGCGGCCAGAGTTTGGTTGGGTGAGAGAGGTTATGATGAAATGCTGGGTGCTCGACCTATGCAGCGGTTGATCCAAGACAAGATCAAGAAGCCTCTAGCTGAGGACATATTGTTCGGTAAACTGGCTAAAGGCGGCGTAGTTCGCGTGGACGTCGAAGACGACGAGCTGGTGCTTTTGATCGAGGAAGAAGCTCTGGCGTGAAGCGTGCCATTCGGCCTGCTGGTGATCTAGCTGAAAGCGTTATTCCCTAAAAGTAATGCGACCTTTTGATAAGTCATAGGGGCTCACTTCGACTTTAACCTTGTCTCCAGTGAGAATGCGGATATAGTTTTTGCGCATCTTGCCAGAGATGTGGGCCATGACCACGTGGCCATTTTCAAGCTCTACTCTGAACATGGTGTTGGGCAGGGTATCAACCACAGTGCCCGAAAGCTGGATTTGTTCTTCTTTCGCCATAGCGCTCTTTGTTTGCCTGTTTGAAAGTGAGCGCATTGTGCACTAATTGCTAAGGCAAGGCAAAGCGCCCGATGTCTTGAACTCGGTGAAGTACTGAGCTCAGTATCTAGATGGTGTTCACTCGACGTTGCACCACACGTTTTCTATCAATCGCTGCTGAGGTAAAAACTCGGCCTTGTAACGCATCTTTGCACTGTCTCCTATCCAGTAGCCCAAGTAAACGTAGGGCAGTCCTGCAGTGACAGCGCGCTCAATGATGTCGATGATTGCATAAGACCCCAAGGAGCGTTGCTCAAGGTCGGGGTCGAAAAAGGTGTAAATTGCGGACAGGCTATCCTGCAGCTGATCGATCACCGCGACAGCGGCTAGTCGGCCTCGAAGACGATATTCAATAAATTGGGCTTCCTCGCGGCCTTCAACCAGAAAATTCACAAATTGATCTCTAGAGGGTGGGTACATGTCGCCATCAAAATGTCTGAGGGTAATGTACCGGGCGTAGAGGGCCCAAACTTCATCCTGATTATTAGGCTGGGTGACCGTGGCTGTGAGATCTTGATTGCGCTTTTGCAGGCGACGATGTCGGCGCTTTGGGGCGAATGAAGGGGCTAGGACTCGAACCGGTATGCAAGCGTTGCAGTCGGCACACATCGGCTTGTAAATGTGTGGTCCGCTGCGTCTGAAACCGATCTGAGAGAGCAATGTGTAAGATCTTGTATCTAGCCTGATTGAAGGGTCAGCAAATACTGTGGTTGCGCTTTGATCGGTCAGGTAGCTGCAGTCGTGAGCAGGTGCTTGAAAAAATTTCAACGTTTCTAGCCCCGTCATCTCTGACTCCAAGGGTGGCTGGTTTGCCATGTCGGTAGCCATCCTTTCAGAGACTGCCAGGGTTGCTCCAAATGTGGCTCAGCTAAGATTTCTTGAAATGCGCTGCGGGAGATGGATTTTGCTCCGAGACGCAACAAGTGTGGATTGGGCATCTGACAGTCGATGATGGACACCCCTAGATGCTGACAGAGGCGGACCAAGTAAGCGAAAGCGACTTTTGAAGCGTTGCTGACGAGCGAAAACATCGATTCTCCACAAAAAATTCCATCAAGGGATACGCCGTACAGCCCACCGACCAGTTCATCATGCTCAAAGCAAGCGATACAGTGAGCTGCTCCTGATTCAAATAGTACTGAATAAGCGCTGATCATGTCGTCAGTAATCCAGGTGCCTTGACCCTGGGAGGTTCGACTCCGCTGACATTGCCCGATGACTTCGTCAAAATGCAAATCAAAGGCGACGGAGAAGCGATTTTTCCGCAGTAATCTCTCTAGACTTCTTGAGGCTTTGAAGTTGTTGGTTTCAATGATGGCGCGCTCCGGAGGGGACCACCATAGGATGGGCTGATCCGATTCGAACCAAGGAAAGATGCCCATTCGATAAGCCAGAAGCAATCGTTCCGGTCTCAGGTCTCCTCCGATGGCCAAAAGCCCCTCTGGTTCAACTAAGGCCGCTTGAGGATCCGGAAACCAAAGACGGTGGTCAAGCTGCGCAAGTTGATTGGACATGGAGGGGGAGGTTAGGCGAGCTCGTCGAGATATTTTTCGGCATCGAGCGCGGCCATACAACCAAACCCCGCCGAGGTTACTGCTTGCCGATAAATTTGGTCAGCAACATCACCGGCTGCAAAAATACCTGCAACACTGGTTGCAGTTGCACCACCGGTCAGACCACTGGAGATTGTGATATAGCCATGATTCATCTCAAGCTGGCCCTCAAACAACTGCGTGTTCGGTGTATGACCGATTGCAATAAAGACGCCCTGTAAATCGAGCGAGGTTTTGGTTTTATCTTCTAGATGATTGACCGCGATACCTGTTACACCCATGTCATCACCAAGCACTTCATCCAGAGTGGCGTTCCAGATCACTTCGATATTGTCTTTTTCAAGGACTCTGTTCTGCAATATCTTCTCGCCTCTAAATTTATCTCGGCGATGAATTAGGTAGACTTTTTCAGCGATATTGGACAGGTAAAGGGCTTCCTCGAGCGCTGTATTACCGCCGCCGATCACTGCCACTCGCTGTTGCCGATAAAAGAAACCATCGCATGTTGCGCACGCGCTGACGCCTCGGCCTTTATAAGCCTCCTCGGAATCTAGACCGAGGTATTGCGCAGAAGCGCCTGTGGTAATGATAGCCGCGTCACAGGTATAAGTTGCTTGATCCCCCTCGAAGACAAAAGGCTTGGTGCTGAGGTCGCAGCTATGAATGTGATCGTAGATAATTTCCGCCTCGAAGCGCTCGGCATGGGCTTGCATGCGCTGCATCAGATCAGGTCCTTGTAGACCCTCGACATCGCCAGGCCAATTGTCGACGTCCGTAGTTGTGGTTAATTGTCCGCCGGTTTCGATACCAGTGATGACGACAGGATTAAGATTGGCTCGGGCGGCGTAGACTGCGGCTGTGAAGCCAGCCGGTCCGGACCCAAGAATAAGTAGTTTTTGATGACGCGATTCCATAGCGGATGGGTTCCTCAAATTTTAGTATGGCTGAATCTGCTTTGCGCTGCTGAATGAGCCGATTATTTTGGCAATAAATAATGACCATCGAGCTGCGTCCGGGTTCAATGTGGCGCGATAGTGGCCCCAAGTTCCCGACTTTGGTGATTTGGTCCGGTCTTGATTCGACACTGCTAAAAACCGGGATCGCCACGATGTTAGGGTTTGTGGGCTGCCAAAATTTCGAGCTACGGTTCTCTGAATTGGACTGGATCCAAAGGGTGCTTGACGTTTCGAGAATGATATAAGGTGATGCAACATGCAGTATGGTTTAGCTTAGCTCAGGGGCTCAATATTGATTCTGAGCCTGTTTTGCCCAGCTATGTTTTTCCGATCTTCGCACCGCAATAAAAGCTGACCATTCGTTGAGCGACGGTGATGTTCAGATGGTTCAATTGATCATGGTAAACCAATCAAGGCCTTTGGGGTAGATAGATTGGCTCTGAAACCGCTTTTTGGTTGTGGTGTTCTCGCAAATTCTAATAAAGCGTTCTGGTGACTTTCCGTCTAGGCCTCGGATAAGATAGTGGTTCAGGGTGCTGCGCCAAGAGCAAGGTGCAGAGCTTGAATAAGCGCGAGGCGCGAACTCTCTGATGCGGCAAGCAGCCTCATGATTGCTGAGTTTTCAATGAGTTTTCGTTTAAAATTGTACGGTTGAGGGTTAACGAGTTTGCCTTGAAGTGAGGCTGGTAGCTGAACAGGCTCGCTCCCAGTATAGAAAGTTTTCGCTTCGGGTGAGGTACGGGTTGGAATTCTAGCCGTCGAAACGTGCAAAACAGAAGCCAAGAAGGTGGTAGGGTGGCGCAAACCAAAAATAACCGCAATAACGCTAACAACCCGTCTGGGTTTTTGGATATTTTGACGCCTCGATTGAAGGAATCATTGATTATCCTGCAACTTTTGCTCGCGTTTCTTCTAGCCGCAGCCTTATACAGTTTTAACCCAGCAGACCCTGGCTGGACCTACACCGGTTCCTCGGCGGAGGCTACAAACTGGGTGGGATCAGCAGGAGCCTGGATGGCTGACGTGCTTTTGGTAATCTTTGGGATCACAGCTTTTTGCTTTCCCTTGTTGTTGCTGATTCCAGTGGCGAAACGACTGGCGAACAGGAGTGATGAACCTTGGGTGCCTGCGCTGCTGATGGTGCAAGGGGTAGGGCTGATGGTGACGGTTGCGGCCTGTACCGTGCTTTCGGACCTTCACTTCTACCAAGTTGCCGGAGGGCTCCGAGAAGGCAGCGGCGGGGTAATGGGACAGAGTTTGAGCTCAATTTTGTTACCCTCGGTAAGCTATATCGGTTCGACCCTGTTGAGCTTGGCGCTCTTACTGTTGGGTGTGACTTTAATGATAGAAATTTCTTGGCTTTCCGTCATCGATCAAGTCGGCCGTTTGACTGCGACCAGTGGAGAGCGGATTCGTCAGGGACTTATCCAGTACCGCCAGCATCGTGAGCGGGCGAACCAAATTGACGAGTCCTCAAAGGCTCGACAAGTTGCACGGGAGCAGCTTGCTGAGAAAAGCTTGCTCCGTAAGCCAGTGAAGATTACCAAGCGAGTCGAAAAAGTACCTGAGATCAGTGAGCGCGCTGCGCGTGAGAAGCAAGGTAACCTCTTTAAAACTGAAGCGATTGAAGGCCTGCCTGCTCTGAGCCTTCTAGATGCTCGAGAAATTCTGGGTCAGCGGGGTTATTCAGAGCATGACCTTGAAGCACTATCCCGATTGCTGGAGCTGAAACTCAAAGACTATGGTGTCGACGCCGAGGTTGTCGCAGTATTCCCGGGTCCCGTCATTACCCGTTTTGAGATTCAGCCAGCGGCTGGCGTCAAGGTTAGCCGGATTTCAGGTTTAGCGAAAGATCTGGCCCGGTCTCTGGCAGTAATCAGCGTTCGAGTGGTCGAAGTGATTCCAGGTAAGCCTGTTGTTGGAATCGAAATTCCAAATGAGGACCGGGAGATTGTCAGACTCAGTCAGGTGCTGACATCACGCGCTTACGATGAGTCTGCCTCTCCGCTGTCTCTGGCGCTTGGTCATGATATTGCAGGCGAGCCGGTTGTTGTAGACCTTGGAAAAATGCCGCACTTGCTCGTTGCCGGAACAACGGGATCGGGTAAGTCGGTGGGTTTGAATGCGATGATCTTATCGCTGTTGTTTAAAGCATCTCCCGAAGAAGTGCGCTTGATCATGGTCGACCCGAAAATGCTTGAGCTTGCGGTTTACGAAGGTATTCCTCATCTGTTGACTCCTGTGGTCACGGATATGAAAGATGCCGCCAATGCGCTCAGGTGGTGTGTTGCGGAGATGGAGCGTCGTTATCGTTTGATGGCCGCGATGGGGGTTCGTAATGTCGGCGGTTTTAACCGGAAGGTGAAAGATGCCGCTAAAGCAGGGTCCCCAATTGCAGATCCACTGTGGCGCCCTGATCCTTTGAGTGAGGAGGAGGGCCAAACAGCGCCGGATCTTGAGACGCTTCCATTTATTGTGGTGATCATCGATGAATTCGCAGACATGATGATGATCGTCGGCAAAAAGGTTGAAGAATTGATTGCCCGAATTGCCCAAAAAGCCAGAGCCGCCGGTATTCACTTGGTGCTTGCGACCCAGCGCCCCTCCGTCGATGTTATTACCGGCCTGATCAAGGCAAACGTGCCGACTCGGATCGCCTTTCAGGTCTCTAGTAAGATTGACTCTCGGACCATTTTAGATCAAGGCGGTGCTGAGCAGCTATTGGGACATGGCGATATGCTTTACATGCCAGGCGGTACGCCAATACCGGTTCGTGTTCACGGTGCTTTTGTTGATGATGATGAAGTGCATCGTGTCGTCGAGAGTTGGAAGTCGCTTGGCGCCCCTAACTATCTTGATTCTATTTTAGACAGTCGGTCAGATTCCGAATTGTTGCCAGGCAGTGGCGCTGAGGCGCAGGAAGCCGAAGCCGAAGCCGATCCTCTCTACGATGAGGCGGTCGCGTTTGTGACCGATAGCGGACGGGCTTCGATTTCTGCGGTCCAGCGTAAATTACGGATTGGGTATAATAGGGCGGCTAGGATGGTTGAAGAAATGGAACATGCCGGTGTCGTCAGCGCCATGAATTCCAACGGCTCGAGGGAAGTACTCGCCCATGCCCCACCTGATTAGGGGCGTGGTTTGAACCTTCAGCGGATCAGGGCATTTTCTTTGCGTTGGGGTGCTGTGATTGCCTTTGCGCTTGTTGTGGGCAACGCCAATGCATTAGCAGCGACCGCGCTCGATCAGTTGATTGCTCGATTGAGTCAATTTGATCAACTTCATTTGCGTTACTTTCAGGTGACACTCGGCGATTTCACCGAGCAATCCGCCGGAGAGTTTCTTCTCAAGCGGCCGGCACAATTTAAATTGATACCTGATGAGGGTGCAATCGTTTTGTCTGATGGTGAGACCCTCTGGACCCAAGATGACCTTTTGGCGCAAGTAACCGCTGAGCCCCTCGATGGGGTCTCAACGTTTTCACCGGCTCGGCTTATGTTGATGAATTTGGAAGAAATGGATGCAGCGTTTGAAGTTCAGCTTGTAAGCGACGATGGGCGATCGTTTATGCTGACACCGAAAGATCAGCGCGAACTGATTCAAAGCGTGAGAATTACTTTTGATTCGCTGTCGCCAGTCCAAATCACGTTGGTTTCACGGGCAATGCAGCAGGTTATTGTTGATTTAACCGTGATCTCGGTTAACCAAATGATCGGTGGTGATGAGTTTACAGTTGAAATTGGAGATGGCGTTGATTTTGTCGATTATCGATAAACTGCCGGGAGAAGTTCGGGGCCCGCTCGCAGATATCGAGGCAAGGGCGCATCAGTGAGCCTTGATCGGGGCATCGATGAGCCTTTGGCGGCTCGTCTTCGGCCTCAGTCCCTGGCAGAGGTCTCGGGACAAACCCATCTCTTAGGGCCAGGCAGGCCGCTTTGGCAGCTCATTGAACAACAGAAACTGCACTCTCTGATCTTGTGGGGACCGCCTGGTACAGGCAAAACGACGTTGGCTCGATTGATTGCTGCGCACTGCGAGGCGCATTTTATCGCTATTTCAGCGGTGCTGAGTGGTGTTAAAGATATCCGCTCTGCGATCGATGAAGCGCGGGCTGCAATGAGCCAAGGCCGGAAAACTGTGCTCTTTGTGGATGAGGTACATCGTTTCAATAAAGCCCAGCAGGATGCTTTTTTACCGCATGTAGAGGATGGCACCGTGGTCTTTATTGGGGCAACCACAGAAAATCCGTCCTTTGAGCTTAATGCTGCCTTGCTATCTAGAGCGCGGGTCTATGTCTTAAAGTCTCTATCGCTCGAAGATCTCAGTAGCGTGCTCGATCGAGGTTTTGCGTATTTGGCAGAGCGAGCAGCCTCTGAGGAAGAATCAGCTGCCCTGGCCAGCATCGCGAGGGCCAGTGATGGCGATGCAAGACTGGCGCTAAATTTGTTGGAAATCGCTTGGACGCATCGTGCGGATGATGCATTGGCTGGATCTGATCTAGATGCAATTTTGGGTGATCATGCTCGGCGATTCGACAAACGCGGCGACGTTTTTTTTGATCAAATTTCAGCGCTGCATAAGTCGGTTCGAGGCTCTTCGCCAGATGCTGCTTTGTATTGGTTGGCTAGGATGATCGATGGTGGTTGCGATCCCCTTTATGTGGCTCGAAGAGTGGTTAGGATGGCGACGGAGGATATTGGTAATGCTGATCCGAGGGCGTTGCAAATCGCGCTTGATGCTTGGGACGTGCAGCGAAGGCTTGGCTCCCCTGAGGGAGAACTTGCGCTCGCTCAAGCGGTCACTTACCTTGCGGTTGCTGCAAAAAGTAACGCTGTTTATTTGGCGTGGCAGAAAGCGCAGTCCCAGGTGAAAGCAGGGGGTTCGGAAGAAGTCCCAGTGCACCTCAGGAATGCCCCAACAACCCTGATGAAAGATTTAGGTTATGGGTCGACATATCAGTATGCCCACGACTTTGATTCGGGCTTCGTTGCGGGCGAGCGATATCTTCCTGAGGCACTCGCCGATGAGGTCTTCTATGAGCCGAGTAATCGCGGGCTCGAGCAAAAGATAAAAGAAAAAATGGAATACCTGAGTAAAGCCAATCGTTCCAGTCAATTTCAGCGATACCAAAACGAGGGTGGATCCGATGAATCAAGATAACACTCAGGATAGACCGCTGTTTCGAGGGGTTAGGGAATGATCTGGTTGTCTATTGCTAGCGGCGGGGCGATCGGTGCGGTCCTTCGGTTTTATCTCGCCACTGTTTTGAGCCGGTTCGAACTGCATGGCTTTCCCTGGGGGATCTTCTCAGTGAACCTAGTTGGATGTGCTTTGATGGGTATTTTATATGTTGGTCTGGAACGGTTAGAGATCGGTGATGATCTGAAATATTTTTTAACTGTGGGCTTACTCGGCGCTTTCACGACTTTTTCAACCTTCAGCCTGCAGCTCTATGAACTCATAATTGAGGGCCGATTCGGTATGGCTTTGCTATACGGGGGTGGAAGTCTGCTTGGTTGCCTTGCTGCACTTGCCATCGGCGTTGCGCTGGCCCAGTTGACCTGGGGACATTGATTTACGTTAAACAAACGGCTACCCTCGCCAGCCAATTAAAGCGGGTAAGGCTAAAGTCGCGGCACCAAACGCGTCTTCACCGGAGGAGAGAAAATGTTAGACCCGAAACTTATTCGAGGTGATCTTACAGATCTTGCAGATCAGCTCGCCCGAAGACAATTTGTCTTGGATGTGGATCATTTGTCGTCTCTTGAGGCATCGCGAAAGTCAGCGCAAGTCGCTATGGAAACCTTGCAAGCAGAGCGAAATAGAGTCTCAAAAGCAGTAGGGCATGCAAAGGCAAGGGGTGAAGACCCAGCGGAGATCTTGGAGACAGTCACAGAGTTGGGGCATCAATTGGACGCCGAGAAACAGCGGTTTGATGAGGCCGCTCGTGATCTGCAAGAGTTGCTCCTAGGCCTACCAAACGTCCCCGATGAACACGTTCCGGATGGTCAAAGCGAAGAAGATAACGTCGAAATAAGACGCTGGGGTACGCCGCGTCAATTCGATGGCGAGGCTGCTGATCACGTGACCTTGGGCGAGGCTACCGGCTTGATGAATTTTGACGTCGCGGCAACGATGGCGCAATCGCGGTTCGTTGCACTGCGGGGGGAGCTTGCCCAACTTCAACGCGCGCTCACTCAAATGATGCTGGATATCCATGTCAGCGAGCATGGCTACGAAGAGGTCTATGTCCCTTTTCTGGTTAATGAAGAGGCACTAAAAGGTACAGGGCAACTCCCCAAGTTTGGCGAGGATTTATTTCGTGTTGCGCTTGATCGTGCTTTGTACCTCATTCCGACGGCAGAGGTGCCGGTCACAAACTTGATGCGGGATAAAATCCTCTCTCTCGACGAGCTTCCGGTCAAGATGGTGTGCCATACGCCTTGCTTTCGTAGTGAAGCGGGGAGTTACGGTCGTGATACACGAGGAATGATTCGGCAACATCAGTTCGAAAAGGTCGAGTTGGTTCAATTGGTTCCGCCAGAGCAGAGTCAGGAGGCGCATGAATCTCTAACAAGCCACGCGGAGGCGATTCTTCAAAAATTGGAACTGCCCTATCGCGTCGTGAACTTGTGCGCAGGAGATCTTGGTGCATCTTCTAGTAAAACCTATGACTTGGAAGTTTGGTTACCCGGACAGAGTCAATATCGTGAGATATCCTCCTGCAGTAATTTTAAGGATTTTCAATCGAGAAGACTTCAGGCTCGATACCGACTTGAACAAGGCGCTAAGCCTGAATTACTCCATACGCTCAATGGGTCCGGGCTTGCGGTTGGACGCACCTTGGTTGCATTGTTGGAGAACTTTCAAGATGCGCAGGGGCAAGTCACTGTCCCTGATGTGCTTCGGCCTTACCTCGGTGGTAAAGAAACCCTCATGGCGCGTTCTAAATAACGCAGGTCACTGTTCCCGAACTTGTGCAAAGGATTTAGGGCGGGGACGAAGGCTGGCCGCCGATGTCGCGTTTTTTAAAGTTTTAGGAGGCGTTCCAGAGAGGAATCGAGGACACGGCACTGCGGAGCGGTGGTGCAAATCGCCTTGAATAGTCGCCGGGGGCTTCAATCACAGTCACTGGGTTTCGGTAAGCCGGCAATTTGAGCAAGGTGACGTCGGGCGCGACCTCCGAAAAGCTGCATCAACCTAATGCTGTTGATTTCAGTATCCAACTTCTGTGTCAGCACTTTCATCAGGACGCGAGATGGGGGAGAGACTCGGTGGTCCTGATAAAAAGCTCTTAGCACCTTAATGATGGCCCAATGTTCAGGGGTCAATTCGATGCCGTGGTCCTTGGCAATATCTCCGGCAACCTCTGGAGACCAGTCTTTGAGGCTTCGTAAAAAACCCTCGTGATCGCGGTCTGCCATGATTACGTCCAGCTTAATGTATGTTGGCTTTGGACGACGAGATCCACCCATGTCTTGTAAGAGATGAGGTTGACGGTCTGAGACGGTGTGATTCCCCGGAGCTCTAAGTCTTCCTGAAGTGCAAGTAGCCCAGCCGGCGGAGAGAAGGCTGGGTCCACCAAGCAAAAAACGCCATCCTCAATAAGCAGCAATTGATCAGTGGAGGCCGCGCGTTGGCTATGACGAGCAAAGGCTTCGGGTGAGTTGAAGGTATGCAGAATCATTAGAAGCACAACACACGATCAAAGGTTTTCCAAAGCTCAGCGACGGCATCTGGCTGCAACAGCTTTGGCCTTATGCAAAGATCCTGGTGGATTAAGCCTCTTTCATGAAACGATGCTGCGCAGCAATAGATACGGTGGATATCAAAGTCAGGCATCGCGCTGAAAGCGACATTGAAATTTTTGCGCGGGGGCATCTCGAGTTGGCTATCGGAGGTGATTAATTGCAGCACGCCATTACCAATAAACAAGGCGCTGGCTTCTGCAAATGCGGATCCCGCAAGGAGCGCATCAAAGGACTCTTGTGCGGCGATGGTGCTGCCGGGACCGTGACTCAGCACAAAAAGAATTTGCCTCACTGGATCAGGCTCCAAAGGTGATGGTTCGGTCAGCGACAAGTGTGGCTTCTATCAGCTGCCCGAGTCCGGAAATGGAAAAGCCTGAAGCCAAGCTATCACCGAGGTGCTCGAACCGCTCGGCTTCCTCGGAGTTAACAATGCCGCGCCGTAAGCAGGAAGCGATACAAAGGCAAAGATCTAAATTGTAAGTCTGCGCGAGCGTTTGCCATGCGGCGAGGATGTCGAATTCGTCCTGAGGTGGAGATTGAAAGCGGTTCGCGACGAGCACAGCATCGTGGTAGAAAAAAACCCGATAGATATCATGGCCATCATCCAAACAGGCCTCAGCGAACCGATAAGCGGTCCAAAGACTGCTACTTGTGTGCGGTGAACCGTGAATGCTGAGCGCGAATTTCAAGAAGCGATGAACAGGTTGTTAGGCTTAGATACAAACGATCCCCACCCCGATAATAGTCGTCGCCGGGGAGGGATCACTGCGCCTTGGCTGATAGGCTAATCGTCTGCAAAGCCAAAAAGCGCGAGCAGGTGAATAAAAAGATTGTAGATGCTCAGATACAAACTGACGGTCGCTAGGACGTAGTTGGTCTCGCCGCCCGAGAGGATTCGATGCGTATCATAAAGAATGAATCCAGAAAAAATAATGACTGCCATGCTGCTGACCGCCAGTTGTAAGCCGGTGATTTGAACGCCAAAGAATAAGGCGGAAATGAAGCTGAACAAGAGCGCACCAATCAGCACCCAGAGTCCTACGGACAAAAAACCAGCCAAAAAGGAAAAGTCTTTTTTGCTGACAAGGGCGTAGCCTGAGAGGGTCAAGAAGATTGCGCCTGTTGTGCCTAGCGCATGGACGATGGCCATCGTGCCTGACGCAGACTGTAGGTACATACCCAATATTGGCCCGAGCGAGAAGCCCAACAAACCCGTGAACGCAAAAACCCATCCAAGGGCTCCGCTGCTGTTTGCAACTTTATTCAGGCGAAATATCGTAAAAATTGCGGCAACCAATGCCAGTATCCCAAAGATCGGCGGTGGCTCAATGGCAAGTGATACACCAGCAACCATCGCGCTCCAAATGACGGTCATGGCGAGCAACATGTAGGTTTGCCGTAAAACTTTATATCCTTCGATATTTGCCGCGCGGGCGTTCGAAGTTGTACTCGAAAGAAAATTAGCGTCAGCCACAGTATTAACTCCTTAAAAATCAGCTGGTAGAAAACTATTGTAAGGTCTTTGTAGTCTAATTCAAGACGGTTCCTGTCAGGGGCGTCGTATTAAAGGCTGCTATCTTCTAGGTTCTTCATCAGGAGTCAACGTCCCATGCGGCGCGCGAGCTCGTCCTTCATGACGCTCTCGAAAGAAGTTAGATAAGTGCCCCAAGCTTCCGTTTGGTCCTGACGGAGTGTTTTAAGCATCGCTTTATCAAACTTAGAAAATTCTCGGTCGATGGCTCTTCTTACCTTTTTTGGCAGATCAGCCCCGCCTTTGCGCATCGTGCGCCGGATCGCATCGGGTATTCCTGAAACGCAGTTGGTCAAGGCGTCTTTGAAGACGGCTTTTTGAGCGTCGTCCATGTTGATAGCAACGATTAAGGCAAGTTGCTCAGGCTGCATGTAAGGAGGAAGCTGTTGAGTATCGACCGTGGTTTCCGCGTGAACAAGGCTGTTAACCCCAAGGATTATGAGTGCAGCAAAAAAACATAGCTTTAGACTCATCAGGCGTTTGATCTCTAGTTTCATAGGGTGCTCACTCTGGTCAGCATAATAATGATGCCTAGATCATACGGGTTTTTAGGGAAAGGGGTCAAAAGTCATCGTTTAGAATGCGCTGATCAGTGCAACAATTGCCCCGCTCATCAAAGTGACGAGGGTGCCGCTCAAAATAGAGAGGGGTGCAACCGCTAGGTATTCTTCACGACGCTCAGGAACAAGCACAGCCAAACCACCAATTAAAATGCCCAGGCTTCCAACATTTGCAAATCCACACAGCACGTAGGTCATAACTAATTGGGAGGTTTCCGAGAGGGCATCGCCAACCTCTACCATTTGCAAATAAGCAATCATTTCGTTGAGCACAATCTTCGTGCCCATAATGCTGCCGGCAATCTGAGACTCTCCCCAGGGGATGCCGATTAGCCAGGCCACGGGCGCAAAGAGGAGCCCCATTAGATACTCCAGCGAGAGTGTCGTCCCGCCTAAGGGCAGTCCACTCAGGACACCGTTGGTCAGCGCAACTAAGGCGCTGAGCACGAGAAGCATTGCCCCGATATGCATTGCGAGCGTCAAGCCGTCGCTGGTTCCTCGCGTAACCGCATCCATGAAAGAGGAATACTCCAGGGAGAGCTCTGGAGCAGGTTCTCTGTGGGCCTCCTCGAGTTCAGGCCTGATCAGTCTGGACAAGTAAATTGCTCCGATAATGTTGATGATTGAAGCGGCAAGAAGGTGGCCAACGCCATTAGGGATCACATCTTTAATGATCGTGGCATAGATCACCATCATCGTGCCGGCGATCGTGGACATGCCGCAGGTCATAACAGCGAAAAATTCGCTTCGAGAAAGATCTTTGAGATAAGCGCGAATCACCAAGGGGGCTTCGACCATTCCTAGAAATAAGCTTGCCGATGCGGCCGTTCCCAAAACGCCACTGATATTCAGTCCTCTGCGTAAGAGCGCGCCTAATGCCCTGACGATCAGCGGCAGCACCCCCCAATGCCAAAAAATGGCAACCACGACGCTGAACACTAGAATTTGCGGTAGGACCCTGAAGGCAAAAAAGTAAATGTTTGCTCCGGCCATGGGCTCAAAAGGCAGATCGCCACCACCCAGGAATCCAAACATAAATTCGGTACCAACGCGCGTTGCTTGTTCGATTGCTGTAACCAGGCCATTAAAGATCATGAGAAATTCAGTAATCCAAGCGACCTTTAAAAATAGGGTCGCAAGCCCGAATTGCAGCGCTAATCCGATCAGGATAAAACGCCACCTAATCAAAGATTTCTCTGAACTCAGAATCCAGCCAACGAGAAGAATCACGAGGATACCAACAAGGGCTTGCATACAATTTCCTTAGAGCGTTCATTGGGCGATGAGGGCTCTAGCCTTCGATCCCTGGCCAGGCTGGCAGTATTGTGCCGGCTGACGGTTTAAATCAGATAGTTGCCGATTATACGGAGTGTTTGAGCATTGGCATCGAGTTCCGCAAGGGCTCCAATCGGAAGTGTTGCTTGGTCTTCGATATGGCCAATCATCATTCCGCTAATGACCGGAATGTTTAAATCAGCGGTTCTCTCTCGAAGTATTTGCCCCAACGATAAACTTGGGCCCGATACCCCTGCTTTTGTAAACTTACCGAAAACGAGCCCGTTAATCTGGTCAAAAACCCCCGCCAGATAGAGTGCTGTGAGCATTCTATCAATACGGTAGGGCGCTTCGTTAACATCCTCTAAAAATAAAATAGCATCTCTGAAATTGGGTGCATAGGGCGTTCCCAAAAGATGGGTCAGCAGCGTTAGGCTGCCGCCGATAAGGCGTCCTTGCGTTTTGCCGTTATTGAGCGTTAAAAGGCGGTTGCGCCGCTCCGCACGTCCAGGCTGGGTCTCAAAAATGGGCGGCTCAGCAACCAACGGCTTAGCTTCTGCATCGAGGAGCAGGCGTCTAAAACTCTGGTAGGTGTAATCACTAAATTGCTGGGTTGCGATGGGACCGTGAAACGTGATCAGGCCCGTCATGGTATTAATGGCAAGGTGCAGCGCCGTGATGTCACTGTAGCCGAGTAAGACTTTCGGAGATTGGGAAATTTGTCGATAGTTGATCAGCGGCAGAATTCTTGATGCGCCATAGCCGCCTCGAGCACAAAAAATAGCGTCTATTGACGGGTCTTTGAACATCAAGTTGAGATCATGGGCGCGCTCTTGATCTGTTCCAGCAAGATAGCCGTGTCGCTTAAAAAGGTTGGGCGCAGGTGTGACCCGAAACCCGAGAGATTGCACAATGTCCATCGCGAAGTAGAGATCACTGTCTTCAAAGGCATTGCTCGCCGGCGCAATGAGTCCGATGTTCATGCCTGGCTTGAGTCGAGGTGCGAGAATCCCAGGCATTGCCGCACCTCTTGGATTGGCGAGTCGCGACTCAGGTCTGGT
>Ga0213863_10001674_pt1 | contig 15928 bp, 28 predicted proteins | sample PICome_8_FD_160128 | JGI IMG/M metagenome (GOLD analysis project Ga0213863, IMG submission 160128) | Coastal seawater microbial communities near Pivers Island, North Carolina, United States - PICO497 | ecosystem: Environmental > Aquatic > Marine > Coastal | place: USA: North Carolina... | reverse complement strand
TTCTTTATTAGCTATAAATTCATATACATGTGTAGGTAATAAACCGTTTTCTTGATTTAAATAATATAGCACTAAAAAATGCCATTTTAAAGATTTGTATGTGGTTATTTTGGCTTTAGTATTAAATAAACTATAGTGCTCGTATGTGCCATTTTCAAAGAACATGTACTTATTGGTTTCAATGGTAGGCACATCATTTATAGGAAATTGCCTATAAACAATACGTCTATCATTTAACCATTTTATATTTCTTTCTTGTGACATTTGCTTATTACTTATTTAACTTATAAGGGCTGTTGTCACAACCCTAAGTATTTTAATCTTCTGTTATATTTTAAAAAAAGCTTTGCTTTTAATTTAGCTAAATTATAATCACCATTTAAAGTATGTATAACTATATCGTTATGCGTACCTGCTATTGCGAGTTCTAGCTGTTTTTTGTGCGCCTTTTTTCTTCGGCTTTCTGAAAGATTTAATCTTATCGTTAATTCCATTGTAATTTGTGTTTATTAAGTGGTCTACTAATTTTTTGCTCATTTTTTCCTTTTATTAATTGTTTTTCTTTTTCGTAATAATTCCAATAGGCTGACAAGCTGTCACCCTCTACTTTGTATTCTTCTGGCATACATTGTGGTGGTTCTGTAAAAGTACTGTCCGGTATTCCTAGAGGTAATTGTCTTAAAGGTTCTTTGCATTTAGTTATTGTTAAATGTGTTTTATTATATCTTTTAGTATATTCTTCGCCAAGCGCTATCATGTGATCATATAACCACATATATTGCTTTGCGTTTTGTCTACACCATATTGTAGACGGATGATTGTAGTGTGCTTTTTTATAAGGTACTTCAACCATTGGGTAATTTAGTTCAGCATAATGATGATGCGCAGTACAAAGCATCTGGGCTGATTCTAAGACCATTTTAACCACATGCTTATTATATTGTATCTGTGCAGCTTTAACTGGATCAGGATCTAAATAAAATATATTCATTTATATCTTTTGTTTTGTAATCTATTATAGTGTGCGTCTAATAATATGTGAGCAACCTCTTCGCTGATCATATTATCATTATATAATTTCCATATTACTTTACTCATAGTTACGTAATGTTTTAAACAGCGGATGTCTGTAAGAACCTGCTTGTGTTCGTTGAAAATAAGTAAAGGTAGCACGCTGACCGATGTAGTCATGAATATTAAGTAGCATGTTTGCCAAATCCTTGTAGGAATAGCCTTTGCCTGGTGGACAACCAAACTGTATACCTTCGTCATCTGTCATCAGAAACTTGCCAAGCGTGCCTTGTCGCTTACCTTTACCTTCTTCGTATCCTGTAATAGTTGCTTCAGTATCACTAAAGTCTTTAAATTTCATTAGATCGTAAGACCTACCGTGTTTGTATAGACCATCTAGTCTAATGATAGAGCCTTCATAGCCATGATCAAGAAACTCTTGATGTAATTCTCTAGCATAATTGTAGCTATCAACTAGCATAGCTGCAACTGGAATAATTTGTCTATCATATATGTCTGATGTCACAAGTTGTTGCATACGAGTTTTGTAGCTGTCATATTTGACACCATCAAAGTAATCATATACGTGAAACTGCACAAGATGTTGAGCATCTAGTCTATCTTCTGCGGTAGGCTTTTGCTTACGAACTAATGATATAATTTTTTCGAAGTCATTTTTAAGCTTGTGATTGTATAACTCGCCATCGAGTATTACATCTGGGTTTTGCTTGAAAAATGGTATAAGTGCTAACTCGATATGAGCTAGGTTTTTAAATTGCTTGCCTGTACGAGAATACGCACCGTCTTTAGTAAAAAGACAACGTACACCATCAAGCTTAGGTTGTATATACACAGGTTGAGACCAGTCAACTCGACCGTCATCAAACTTGTGTGCCAACATAGGTTTTTGCATATTATTTATATTTATTAAGTTTATTTTCTATTTGTAATATTAATTCTTTTAATTCTGCACATTTATCATAATTTTCTTCTTGTAGATTATAATCTAAAGCAGTCATAGCTTGAGCTAGTTGAGTTAATAAACCTTGCTCATCTTCTTGTGTAGTCACTACAGTGCCTTTAAGTATACCTTCGAGTACTAGTTCTGATACTCTTTGTGCTAGTTTTTCTATTTCGTTATTTGTCATATTATTATTATCCAAGCTTGTTTATGTTTTGTTTGTAAAGTTTCCAGTCAGTGTAATCAAACTCGTAATCTTTTGACCATTTTCTAATTACATCATTTATTTTACTTACAAATACACAAGAAGTGTTATACTGATTCCAGCATGTTATCCAAACATCAGGTTTACCTGTCCATATAATATAAGTGTAATGATGATCTATAGAATCGTGAGATGGATATAAATATTGACTATTATAATGAAAGTCTTTTACTAAATGAGATGCGATTCTTGATGCATCGTTAAATCTAGTAAAACCTTCATCTTCTTGCATGTGTTTAACCCAGTTAGCAAGCTCTACAGCTCTGTATTCAGGATAACCGTCATGATGTAAATACATATTTACGTGGCTTTTGTCACCGACTACATCGGGATTACAAGCAAAGCCCAGCTCATTATTCTCGGCGGCCGATCTTGGAACGACCATTGTTAAATTTCTAGTTGCCATTGTTTTGATTTTGTGCTTTATAGTCTATAATAAAGCCGATTAGTACTATTAAATTCATGCCTACACTAGCTAGAAGCTCATATAAATCATGAAACGAGTGTATGGACAAGTGTATATGTCCAACTACCCAAAACGGGATAGCTAGATTTTGACTTATCCATACTATTGTATATTTTATAAATTTCATAGGTGCGCAGGGTGGATTCGAACCACCGACCTCTAGCTTATGAGGCTAGCGAGCTACCAACTGCTCTACCGCGCAATATTAAGAGGACTTACATCTGCTTTGTACCTTTAACATTGCAATATCAGGTGCAACAATGCCTCATTATATTAAGAGAGAGATGTGCCCACGAAGCGCTTCGTTTACGTAAATCCGCCGTTGTTTTGTTGGACAAGTATATCTCTGCATATCTGCCACCTCTCTCTGTGTAAGTTAGTCTAATAAGACCATGTAAGCTTTAGGGTTAGCTGATCTAAACCAATCTAAGCCCTTCCTTGTTATATCGTAATGACCAGTCATTTGACTACCCATAATTAAGTCGTACATAGCAACCTCATTAGGTGACAATAGGGCTTTATCTCCTGTAAATCTATTTTCTACAGTTTCCCATTGAGTGTATTTTGCACCATCATACCATTTTGGTAGTGGTTTATCTCCCATATCATTCACTTTTTTCGTACTCATAACCTTCTTCTATTAATTCACTTTCAACTTCTTGTTTCATATCGTTCACATACTCGTCATATACTGCTGTAACGGCGTCTTGTACATAATAAGACTCTAGATCGTCTACATATATTAACTCGTTGTAATCTGTCATTGCTTCAATTAGTTTATCTGCTAAATCGTTTTCGTAGTAATGCACATCTTCATTTATACACACGTTTCTACCATCACCAGTTGTAGCAACCCATACTTCGTAGCCATCTGCTGTTGTTTCAGTATATATACTGTAATCAGGTGTACCGTTCCAGTCATCTACAAGTTTAAACTCGTAATGAGTTTGTATTACTTTTAAAGCTTCATCGTGCTCAATATCAAATTTTACACCGTGTGCTTCTAATCTTTTGTCAATTAATTCTTCTGTTAATAGTTTCTTTTTCATCTTTCTATAATATTTTCGCCGTACATAAAAGAGTACTGATTTAATTCCCAACTGTTTAGATCACTGTAAGTGATTACATCTCTCATTTCGTCAATTGTTAGTTCGTTCCACATTAACTTTGACATTAACGTATACTTTAGTCTTTTTGCAGAGCTGTACTTTCTAGCACTGTTCTGCAAAGCTTTTTTAACGTCGGGCAATAAATTGTCGTAGACGGTTTTTAATTTACTCATTGTTTATAGTTTTTAAGATAATAATTTAACATATACACCATTCTAGTTAGTGGATTGTGTATTAATGCTCTAGCGTTACCTACAAATTCTTTAACGGTAACTTCATTGTCACTATTGAGCCACACGTATCTTTGATTTTGCTTATACTGTGGATTGATTTGGTAAGCTCTATCGCCGCCATTTTGTTTTCTAACCATACCTGATTCAAACGTAGCTAGTCTTAATCTTGGTAGATCTTTTAAGTTGTATTTTTTGTACTTAAACCACTCTAGTCTTTGTTTAGAGTAACAAGGTACTGGAAATTCAAACTCTCTTGTGCCGTTTTTAGCTTGCCTTTGAGTGGTTACTTCCTTAATGTTGTGCTCTACTAATAACCTACGTGCATAGGAATCTTCGAGCATTTGACGTTCTTGCCGCCACGTGTACTGATTTGTCATAGTTTTAATTTATTATATTATCCGTTAGTGTTCGTAATTTGTTTGTAATTAGTGGACGTGCGGGAATCGAACCCGCTTGAAATTATCTTCGTTACCATATCGTCCTGCCCAGACATTTCCTAACCGCTTTCCGGTACCTTAATTTAGTTACACTCAACCGGCGTGCAGGTTTGTTATTTATTCGCTGGGTTTAGTGGACGTGGCAGGAATCGAACCCGCGTTAGTGTGTCAAACATCCTTTCTACTAAGTGGGAAACACACTCTAACCATTTCACGCCCATAAGGCAGCAGTTGCGGACTGGTAGTTAACTAGTATTGTCATTTATCCGCTCTTTCTGTTTTGGCTAATTGAGCCTAACGTGACCAGTATGCCGCCGCCAAACCGCTTCACAATCGTGCACTACTATTTCAAGCTGTGATTGTTCTTCACGTTTGCTAGCTATTCACTTATGTATAAGTTATAAGTTGTTCACTGTGGGCTCACTTTTGAACAAAGTTACACCGCCTCCCCAACTTAAACTTATCTAATTAAGCTACTCGTCTAGCTATTAACTACTCGCGGAGTTCATAACGATCCCTCACCCGTCCGTAGTTACTTACGTCGCCAAGCTCTGTGCACGGATGCACTTACTTCTTGACTAACGATTTGTATTGTATTACCGGTTTTATGCTCAATAATTGGTACATAACTGTACGTTTGGGTTGTTGAGCAACTAACACAGGTTTTGTAGCCCATATCTAATCGCAACCGTGGTATATTTGTTCCGCATTTACAATACATATTTTAGTTTATTATATTATCCAATAGATAATTTATTTTGTTTGTAATAACTTGTTTAAAGCTACATTTATTACATATTCTTTCATTTCTTGATAGTCATCGCCGTCAAGTGGTTGGTCGGCTAGTTGCCAATCAACACTGTCTTCAATGATCTCTTTAATGTGATCTGCTACACCTTGTGCAATCAAATCTAGTTCTGCCATTTTACTCATTTATTTTGTCTAAAATTTCAAGTAAAGCTAACTTGTAACCATAGTTTTTAGCTAATTGCATTAGTAAAAAGTCATTACTACCTCCATTAGCTTTTGCAAAGCCGTCAAGATACTCTTCTGTAGGCGTTGCTACTATTCCACGATCTAGTTTACTTAGTTCGTTATTTATATATTTTTCCATATTATTTAAATTTAGCTGCAACTTCATATATTTCTTCTTTGTCTTCTGAATCTAGTCCAGGTGTTTGAGTAGCGTACATACGTAGTACATAGTGCACAAAAGTGCAGTCGTTTTCTGTTAATTTAAGTGTTCTCATTTAATCTTGTTCTAATAGTTCATATATTTCGCTTAGTGTCATTTCATCGACTTCGCATTTCTTATAGTTCTGTTGTATCCACCATTTAGACCACGCTAAATCCCATGGATTAGTTGTTTTAGTTTCCACGTTGTATAAATTCTTGATTAGTTACCATCCATTCACAGTCATTTACCTTGTGACCTGCGCCATATAAAAACGCTTCGCAGCTTTCTGTATCAGGATTCCATTTGTTTTCATTAGTACATAACGAGCTAATGTCATATCTATACACTTTACCATCTGTAAAATCTAGTAAGAATATATACTTAGCAGTTTCGTCTGCTACTATTATTTCTTTATTTTCTTCTTGCATTTCGTGCCATTTTGTTATTGTATCACTCATTGTTTTACTATTTCTATTAATTGTTTAACTGAATATCTTGATTGATGTTTCCACATACGGTTGTGAGTGAACTTTCGTGCTTTGGCTGAATAGGATTTCTTGCCACTAATTTGTACGCGATTGTACTCTGCATCAGTGAGTCCACTACACTTGCCGTCATGTGCGTGCTTGAGCCTATGCACTCTCGCACGATCTTGTTGCGCCTTTTTTGCATAGAGACACAGTTCTTTCATGTTAGTAACTACCATGGTAAGATAGTTTTTTCGACATAGGTTAAACCTTTGTAGTTAAACCAAGAGTTAATACCGTCTTGATCTTTATTTTCGTTGTAAATAAAAGCAAATCTTGCAGGTAGTTCGCCTACATTGTAACCTTTATAGGTTTTATTTGATAGTTTTATTTGATTGTTAGGTAAGAATTTTATTGTTTGCATAGTTTTGTTTATTATATTATCCGAAAGAATAATTAATTTGTTTGTAATTTTATTAATCACCTGTAAAATTATCCCATCTAGTTTTGCTTGCGTAATAAGCAGCGCAACCTTCATCATGAAGTCGTTGTGATTCTTTGTGACTTTCAACATTATCAAGATAATCATCTATTTTATCATGCATTTCTTGCTCTGTTTGAGCTCCGAAGCTAACAACATTTACATGTTTTAATAATTCCATGTCGTTACAAGTATAACCTTTTGCCTGTTTACCACTGTATGTAGTCCACTCTTTGTAGTAGTATTCTGTATTTCTGTATTTTAGCATAGTGTTATTTATTTTGTTTTATAAATTCTTTTAATATATTTTCTAGTTTTATAACTTGATCAGGTGATAGGTCACCATAACTCAAGTCATAATCTTCACATATTCCATTCCAATCAATGTAGTCTAGTAAATTCATATTATTTATTAGTTGATTGATAAAAGTTTATTCTTTCTTGAACGTCTTCACGAGATATCTCGCCGCTCATTTGTTTTAGTATGTCGCTTGACATATCTATTTGCTTGCCGTTTTGGCATGTAAGTATAAATTGCATAGTATTATATTTTAGTAGAAGTCATAGTATATTTCTCTAACTTTAGACTTCTGTTCATCAGTTAGTTTAGTGTAGTGCTTGTCGAATAGTCGCCAAGATATTTTTAGGAGAGTGTAAGAGTAATTGCACATAGTATTATTATTTTAAAGATTATTAATTAGTTTATATTATTATCCACAGTGGATTTAGTTTTGTTTGTGATTGGCTTGTCATAGTTCTCATCGTTGAGAGTTCCAAAGAGTAGCTCGTCAAAGTATTCTTCGCGAGCTATAAATCTCTGTTGTAATTTACTGTAATAGCTTCTCATTAGTAGCAGATATCACATGGAATATTCATCGCTCCGTAGTCTACTTGACCAGTTACCATCATGAAGATGAAGAAAGCTATTCCGCCAAAAGCTAATGGCATTAGTAAACCGAAAGCTATTACTTCCGCTACCACTTCTGCTAGTGGTTTTGATTTAACATATTTAGTTACTGCAGGAATAAATCCTCTGAATTTAAATTTAGACATAGTTATATTTATTAGTTATTATTATTAGTGGATAAGAGAGGAGTCGAACCTCCACGCCGTGTACAACTTACACTGCCAACCGAAGCCAGCTTGCAGCCATTACACGATACGCTACTGTCCATGTAGTTACCCATGTAGTTGTCATAGTGTGAATCGAACACACTCGTGTACCATAATGACAGTTGCTCATTCAACATTATTTAGACAGGTGATTAATATAAGCGAAACGCGCCTGTATAATATCCAGTTTAGCCTGTTGCCGACTCGGTTCGGATAGTCACCGTTTGGTAAAGAAGTAGTAGTTACACTACCTCTTTATCTCTTAGTACAACTGGAACACTAGTTGAAGAAGTGTAAGATTTGTACTTGTTGAAACAATTCATGTTAGTTAATTTATCTTTCATTATTTCATACACTTTATCATGATTGTAAGTAAATGTTTTACCATTTTTGAATTCAACATTGATGACAGTGTTTTTACCGATTAGTGATTGTCTTATGACAAATCTTTTAGAATTTAATTGCATAGAATTTAGATTTAATTGTTATTATTATTTATTTTTAGTTACATTATTATTATCCATTTGATAATTTAGTTTGTTTGTAATGAGTGTAGTTTTGTTTACTTGTTTATAATTGTTAGTATGTATTCCGCAATGTCTCATTGTGTATAACTTATTTACATTTATATTATCCATTTGAATTGTAAATCTGTTTGTAATATATAGTAATATAGCGAGTGACATTGTGTCATATGTATATGTCATTGTGTCATGTGACAATAAGTCATGACAGTATGTCAGAATCCGGGGAAAAAGTCTAAAAGATGGGGGCTTTTACGTCGTTTTCACGTATATATGACGGCGAAACATGGGAAAATGGGGGAAACCCGCAAAAGTAAAACCGTTTTTCTAAAAGGATTACAAACAAAAAGAGAGGTTGCAACACTACTACTCTATATACGTAATTACTTATGACAATAGCCTATATAATAGTATAAGTAAGAGGCTAATGTCACTCAGTTTATAAAAATAAGAGTAAATCCACCTTAAAACCTGTAAGTATATATTATATGGTACGCACATGTAAAACATACTAAAAAAAACAACATGGCAATAATTTATTCTTACCCTGAAATAGGAACTATAGCGGCTGGAGATCTCATGCCAATAACAGACGTTTCAGACACTCAATTCCCTACTAAATCTGTAACACTAACAAAGCTAGCAACCTATTTTTCAGCTCAATCAGTAGCTGGTTTAGATCCTCAACAGTTAGTTACTTTTGATGGTGGAGGCTTAACTTCACTAGCTGCAGGCACAGCTGGACAGTATATGTTGTCTCAAGGAGCAGGCGTATATCCCACGTGGAACGACGTGCCTTGGATAAACTTAAGTCAATATAACTTACCTTATTGGAACGGCAGTTCTTTCACAAACTCTATAATAAAAGTACAACCTAATCAAAGTTTACCTACAATTGAAGTAGGTGAAACAGGTGACTCATCTACTAAAATGAAAATATTTGGTGGTTTAGAAATAGAACCAGCTCAACCTGATTTTACAAACGATAAACAGTTTATAGTAAAAGCAGATAACAGTGGAGGTTCTCAGCAACCTAAAATATCTGTACCTTCTAATTATGATAGAGTAGGTATTAACACTTTAAATCCTAACGCGGCTCTTGTTGTTGGTCCTGGAAACCAGACAGATGGTAAATTGCTAGGTATAGTAAAACAAACAGGTGTTGATTTTGCTTATATGTACTTCTCTAATTCAGTTGGAACAGGTAATCAAGTACAAAACGGAATTGTATACGAATCAAATATCGTAGGTGTTGCTCCAGAGCAAAAAGGAGAGCGTATATCTTTCTTTACGCAATCACCAACAGGTGGAAATTTCAGCCCACATTTTGAGCAAGGTAGAAAACAAAACGCAAGTGGTAACATCCCGTTTAACTATGTGGCTATTCCAAATGCTGAAGAATTTGAGCAAGGAAATATTTCAACCGCAACTGACAGTTATAGTCATATACCTCAAGATGGACTATACGTAGATCAAGGCGTAGTTAAGATGAAGCGTGTTGGTATGGAAACACAAACAAGTATTATACTCGCATCACCTGACGGAACAAAATACAAAGTAACAGTAAATAATACAGGAGTTTTAACAACAACAGCAGTGTAGCATGGCAAAAATTTCATCGTACCAAGTAGGAACACCTGATGGTTCAGATATTATAATCGGTACTGATGTTCAAACAGGCCAGACTAAAAACTTTACAATCAATGCTATTGGTAGCGTGGTTAAAGACTCTAATGTTAGTTGGCAGTTTCAAACTCAATCACACTTAGGTGTACCAGAGGCTAGTTCTATATACTTCCCTAACTTTGGTGGTGATAATACTTTATTCTCTAATATAACAGAGTTAATGATTACACCACTAATGGCTAATGGAACAGATTCTTTACCGTACTTAGAGTCAATGGTTGGTGAAGATATATTAATTCAAAATAGAAATAACCTTGGGCAGTTTGGTGTTTTTACATTAAACTCTTTAACATTAGAAGCTGTTTCTGGAAACTACTTAATGGAGTTAAGCTTTATAAGCGGGAACGGTGGTTTACAATTTAAACAATATTATGGTATAGAGCTTGATCAAATACAAAACGCAGATAAAACATTTGTATACACACAAGCAACTCCAGCCACAGACTGGGTTGTAAACCATAATTTAAATAAATTTCCTTCAGTAACAGTGGTTGATAGTGGCAACACAACGGTAGAAGGTTCAATAACATATAACAATCAAAATACAGTAACACTTTCTTTTTCTGCTCAATTTTCAGGAAAAGCATATTTAAACTAACAAACATGGCAATAAATTTTTTAACAAGCGTTAATTTTAACGAAAACGAATTATTAGGAGCTGCAATGCAGAACTTAGCAACGGATCCCGCGTCTGGAGTTTTAGGACAGCTTTATTTTAATACATCAGATGATGTGTTGAAAGTTTGTACTGTTGCTAGCACTACAAATGCCACGTGGGTTTCTGTAGGTGGTGGTGTTGAAACCATAGGTAAAGCAACAGGTACTAATCCAATAACATTAAGCGGGACAACAGATGTTTTAATTGGAATTGATCAATCAGGTCCAAGTGGAAATGGTTTCTTAAGTTCTACAGACTGGAATACATTTAATAGCAAAACAAGTAATTTAGGTACAGTAACAAGTGTAGGTTTAAGCATAGATAATAATGACGCGTTAGATATAGCCGGCACTAATCCTGTAACTGGTTCTGGTACTATAGACTTAGAATGGCAAGGTGATTCATCAGAAGTTGTATTAGCTGATGGCTCAACAGCAGATTATACCTCAGGTACAGTAGAATCTGTAGGCTATACACACGCTGGAAATGCGTTTACTGTAAGCGGTCAACCTATAACATCTTCGGGAACAATTGATGTTACATTAGCAGGTAGCTCATCACAATATATAGATGGCGCTGGTAATTTAGCAACATTCCCATCTACAGATAATTACAACTACTGGACTTTATCAGACGGTACTAATACCACTAATATAACTACAACAGCCACAGCTTTATTTAAAGGAACAAGCAACGAGGTTGATGTAGCTGAGTCTGGAGGAACATTAACAATAGGTTTACCTCAAGATGTTACAATTAGCCGTGACTTAACTGTAACTAAAACAGCAACAGTAGATTCTTTAAGTATAACACAAAAAGGAACATCAGCTGCAACAGCAGGTTCTGATAGCGCAACTACATTAGCAACTAAAGGTTATGTAGATAGTTTAACAAGTGGTCAATTAGTTTACGCTGGCGGTTATGACGCAAGCACAGATCCACCAACCGGTGCATCAGTATTGCAAGGTTACACGTATGTTGTAACAACAGCTGGTAGCGGTGCGGGCGGAACATACTGGTCTACTCCATTAGCTATAGGTGATTTAATTATAGCTTTACAAGATAATCCAACTGCTGAAGCAAACTGGACAGAAGTTAACAAGAATGTTACAGAAGCTACACTTACTACAATTGGTGAAGGAAATGTAAATGTTGGTACTGCTACAACAGTTACTTACTCTAATGGTACAGCGACTGTTGGTGTAGATTACACTGCAACTACTGGATTAGTAGCTGCTGCGCCAAGTGGTAGCGGAAGTCCAGACCAAGATGATTATGTTTTAGTTGGTTTAGATTCTTCAGGATCAGGACAAACAGTTAGTTATGCTTTAGTTGATTTACCATTTGTTACAAGTGTTGGTTTATCAGCACCTTCTGCGTTTACCGTGTCAAACTCTCCAATATCAGGCGCTGGAGGTTCTGGAAATTTAACATTTACAGGTGCTGGAACATCAGCACAATATGTTGATGGTACTGGTGCTCTTCAAACATTCCCATCAATACCACAAGGTGATATAACAGAAGTAACAACTTCAGCACCTATAACAGGTGGAGGTTCATCTGGTAGCGTTGATATAGCTATAGACGCGGCAACAGCGTCAGCAATTGGTGCAGCACGTGTTGTTGCAGGAACAGGTATAACTGTTTCAGTAGCTGGCGGGGTATTTACAGTAAAAAACTCTGATCCAGGTTCTACAGCTTCAAACGGTAAAAGATACTCCCTTGGCGCAACATCAGGAGCAGTAACTGCAAATGGTCTTGTCGGTGGTGAAACAAGTTGGACAATTAACACTAGTACAGATTTAGGTAAGTCAGATGCTAAAGACGTACAGTGTGAAGTGATTAGTTCGGCAGGTGAAACTGTTTATGCGCAAATAACAAGATCAAGTTCTAATTTAACAATATCATTTAACGGTTCAGTAACAAACGGTTCTTACGAAGCTGTTTTAATATCAATATAATATAATGCCAAAATTTTTAAATTCCACACAACTAACGGGGGATTTTACAGCTAATACAGACCAGTTCTTTATAGATAAAAGTACTGGGCGTATTGGTATAGGAACTACAACCCCAGGAGCTCAAATAGAAATAGAAGATTCTAGTAATAACACTTCTGGATTAAGGTTTAGTGCGGTTGGTACTGGTAACCAAGATAATGTAAACATGCATTTTCAAGGTACAGCTGGTAGTGCTCCATTTTACATATCAAGAGCTCAAACCGGTGGTGCTGAAATACAATTACAAAGAGATGGTGATATTATATTGAATGGTAGTAATGGAGATAATTGTGGCATAGGAACAACTACGCCACAACAAAAATTGCATGTTAATGGTAATATACTCTGTGGAAGTAATATGTATTTTAATACCGGCACGTCTAATTATATATCAGGATTAGGTGGAGGTTTAGAATGGTACACTGATAGTAACAAAATAGTAGACATTACTTACAATGGAGATGTGGAAGTTACAAATAACTTAGACATAGGTAATAATAAGCAATTGTCTTGGGGAGCTTTAGGAGGTGTAACACCCAACATATACATAAGAGGAAATCAAGCATCTGCGCAGAAGGAGCATCAAATTAATTTTGGTTTTTTTAAAACAGATAGAATAGAAATGTTTCAACAAACTGCAGCATCTAGAGTTAGTTTGATAGTAGGTGATAGTCAAACGATTCCTGGAACTTCTTCTTTGTATGTAGCAGATGAATTTAGTGGAGATCCAAGTAACAACGTAGATGGTAGTGTTGTTTTTAAAAACACCTCAACATCTAGTACTGGTAGCGATCTTGGTCAAAGTTTAGATATTGTAACTAATAGTACTAAAGCAGTTAATGTTATATCTCAAATTAGATTTGGCCGAGATAAAGGCATGACAAATGGATATAACAAATACACTGGAGCCATACAGTACACGTCAACCAATAGCACGTCAGAAGAAAAATTTGATTTTAAAGTAGCTCAAAATACTTTTATGAGAGCGTCAGGTCTTCCTTCTAGTGGCATAAGTGGAATAAAAATAGGTGGTAATGTAAACACCCAAGTTGGCTGGATAGATTTGTATGGAGACTCTGGTAGCGCTGGAACAGTAAGACCATTTTTAAACGTACAAGATACAGACCTTGCTCCAACATTAGATTTAGGAAACCCTGTTATAAAATTACAAAATCCATTTGATGCTACCAACGGTAGATATATGATGGTGTTCCAAAGGTATGGAACAACCAGTAGCGTAAGAGGTTCTATATTGACAACTAACTCAGGAACCACATATAACACAACTTCTGATTATAGACTTAAAACAGACGAAAAAAGCTTTAACGCTTTAAGCTTAATTGAACAAATACCTGTATATGACTTTAAATGGAAGTATATGGAAACTAGGGATTATGGTTGCCTTGCACATGAATTAGCAGAAGTTATACCAAATGCTGTTACTGGAGAAAAAGACGCTATAGATGATCAAGGTGAAAAACTTTACCAGCAAGCAGACTATAGTAAAATTGTGCCTGTTTTAGTAAAAGCAATACAAGAACTACAAGAAAAAGTAAAAACACTTGAAAACAAGTGATGATATAGATATACCTGCTCGGTCAGAGCAATAACCAATATTAATTTAAAACCAAAACCAATGACTTATTTTTATTATAAGACCAGCACTTGGGGTAACTCCAACCCACAAGTACCCGAGGAAACCAAAGACTTTTGGAAACACCTTGTCATGAAAAAAAACTGGAGAATTGTTCAATTACCAAATGGTTTCTACCAAACAGAGTATAAAGATCTAGAAGATAAATGGATCGACGTTACGCGTAGAGAAACTTTAGAAAGTGCAGAAGCTGCTATTGATGGTAGCATCGGTCACTATGAAAAGAAACTAGAGTTTATAAAAGGACCTAAGGTAATTAAAACCTTTGAATAAAATAAATTAAATCTAATCAAATCAAATTATGTCAGACAAAATTGTCAAAAATCTTAACTTTGGCCAAGATGCTAAAGATAAGGTATTTAAAGGAATAGAAAAACTCACAAAAGCTGTTAGCTCCACATTAGGAGCTAGCGGCCAATGTGTTATACTTGAGAATGATCAAGGAAGACCCATAATAACTAAAGATGGTGTAACAGTAGCAGAATCTATTGTTTTGCTAAATCCAGTTGAAAACATGGGCGCAACATTATTAAAGCAAGCAGCAAAACAAACAGTACAAGATGCTGGTGACGGGACTACAACCGCTACAGTTTTAGCTCACGCTATATTAATCGAAGCTAGTAAAAAAGACGCTAGTATAAGAGAAATAAAAGAAGGTATAGAAAAAGGTGTAGATGAAGTTATAGAATATTTAGAAAATAATTCTATTAAAGTTTCAGGTGACATGATTGATCAAGTTGCGTCTATATCTACTAATAATGATAAAAAATTAGGAGCAATAATCGGTAAAGCTTTTAAAGAAGTAGATGAAACCGGTGTTGTTATAATGGAACCAACGACAAGCGCGGATACCGCGGTAGAGATTGTAGATGGTGTTCAATATAATAAAGGACTAACTAACGACCATTTTATAACAAGTAAAGAAAAAAGAGTTTCAGAGTTAGATAACCCTTGGGTTTTAATAATTGAATCCCCAGTAAACACAGTAAGACAAATACAATCTGTGTTAGAGTTTGTTATAAAAAACAATAAACCTTTACTTATTATAGGTGACTTAGAACCGCAGGTTGCTAATGCTTTAGCCATGAACAAAGTAAAAGGTAATATTAAAATAAATGTTATAAACGCTCCTACTTACGGTGTTAATAAAAAAGACACGTTAAGTGACTTATCAGTGTTAACAGGTGCAACTGTTATTAACGAAGATTTAGGTGATGATCTAAATATTATACAACAAGAGCATTTAGGAACATGCATAAAAAGTACTACAAATGATCACGAAACTATTATACAAGTTGATACATCTAATAGCGAGATTAAACGCTTGGTGGAAGAAGTTAAAAGACAATTGCAAGAAGCTGGTTCACCGGGTGAAATCATTCAGCTTGAAAAACGCCTTGCTCGTCTCGCCGCTAAAGTGGCTGTTGTCAAAGTTGGAGCCAGCTCAGAAGTAGAACTAAAGGAAAAAACAGATAGAATAGAAGATGCTATATGCGCAACTAAAGCAGCTATTAAAGAAGGTATTGTACCAGGTGGTGGAGTTGCATTATATGATGCAGCTTTATTTATAAAACCTAAAACAGAAGGACACGCGGCTTTAATACAAGCTTTAAAATATCCTTTTAAAACAATACTAGAAAACGCTGGGCTAGTTGATTATAATTTACCTTCAGGAAAAGGTATTGG
>Ga0213863_10001673_pt1 | contig 15944 bp, 5 predicted proteins | sample PICome_8_FD_160128 | JGI IMG/M metagenome (GOLD analysis project Ga0213863, IMG submission 160128) | Coastal seawater microbial communities near Pivers Island, North Carolina, United States - PICO497 | ecosystem: Environmental > Aquatic > Marine > Coastal | place: USA: North Carolina | collected... | reverse complement strand
CCCCACTACATGTTACGCAGACCCCGTAAACCCCGCAACCCCCGCAACCTCGGGACGCTGACGTCGCACAGCGACGGATACTGCAAATATATGGTGCACATAAAGTTTCATTATCGGAACATGTTCAGACATGTCGAGGGAACATCCTGGACAAGTTTGGGTACAATCCAAAGTGTCCTCGTCAAGTTACGCAGACCTCAGACTCATCACAGACTGCGACGCCGGGAGCTTTCTGACCGAAAGCAGTCTCGGAGACCGTGCGGATACTGCGAACTAAGGGTCGGGGTCTGCGTACAATTTTTTATAATTTGTATATGCTTGGACATGTTGAGGGAGCATCCTGGACACGTTTGAGTATGTCCTCGTTAAGTTACACACATACCTGACTCATCGCAGACTGTGACACCGGAAGCGTCACGCAGACTCGGTACCGTCCCGAGGTTATGCAAGTTACATTCTTGGGTTCGCATGTTTAGAAATATAAGGTCGGCACACCTGCGCAGTTTCAACGAACACGCGTACACTTTGAAGATGGTGTTCTCGCCTTTGGCGACCAAGTCGGCGCTGTCATTTTTATTGATCCGCCGTGGACGCTGAGTACGCTGTCAGCCACACCAAGTCCTTGGGTAGATTCATTTCCCAACAATAATACAAACAGTCAAAATTACACCGGCTCTTATAGTTCTCGACATGCTTCCCGTCCACGAGCTTCTCGAAGTGTATCCTTCGTGGAGGCACGATGATTTGAATGTCATCTGCGAAGTGTGTGGAGAAATATTTGGTGGTCAGGGTCGTACATGGACACAAGAGGACGAAGGGTTTACCGATCGCTTTCAACTCGGCGAATATTTGTTTCAGTTTTGAGAACGGCGGGTTGGTACATATGTAGTCAAAGTCGTATGTGTTTGTGAAGAAGTCCGTGTCCTCATGAATCACCTCGAGTCCCAGACCTCTCAGCACCTCGCCTGACTTTCCGTCTCCGTAAAAAGGTTCGTAGCACACCTTATCTTTGGGTAAGAAACGGGCGATGTTCTCCCAAGCATAGGGGGGTGTCATGTAGTCGTCGCTCTTCGACATACATACAGCTGATATTTTTTTACATGGTCACACATCTCGTCACACATTGTATACCGTGAAACTCGAGGTAGTAGTTGACGAGACGACAGAGGCAGACATGGGCGAAGGATGTGCAGACCGATGATGGCGAGATGATTCGTGGGTGGCGGTGGCGGTTTACGGGGCGTCGGTATGTTCATCTTGTATTTCGAATACATGGCGTGTCTTTAACTATGTCCTGGAAAATATTTCCAGCGATCGGGAGGCGGGTCACTGGAGGTTGTGGAGGATGCTGGAGGATTGGTCTTCGACATCCTCCTGTCTCCTTTTGGTCTTATTACTATATATACTGGAGGATAGGAGGATAATATATATATAGGTATATAGGTAAATAGCTATATACATCTGTGTGTGTGTGTGTGATATACAAAAATTATCCTCCCATCCTCCAGCGTATGTACAATATGTTTCTACCCACCCTCGACACGCCTCGAGCACCAGCCACAACTCAAAAAAATGTTTGAAAACAACAAACACAGTTAACCCCTCCTGGATGGCACAACCGCACGACCGATGAAATGAGAGCAGCACGTTTCATCGGCCGACTAATAGTTGTGCAGCTGCTTGCTTATCAACTTGTGGCTCTCCACACGTACGACTTCTGTCCGAAGGGATGCGGCGCAGACAGCGGTTATGGTGTCTGTGAGGTGCGCTTTCTTGGTGATTTCCGAAGGAGTCGTTGCTTCAAACTGACTCCTCTATACGCTTGCGATGTGTGGCCGTGGCATCGCCATGCATGATGTCGACATCGTTCGCCCAGCTAACGCATGATCTCGATGCTTACTATTTCTTGCAGGTTGACGGAACGTGTTCGTGCAAACACGACCGTGCAGGCGTCGATTGCTCTCTGGTCCGCACACTTTTTCACTTCTCTCACTAAACATGTCTGTCTTTCCGCCCTTGCATAATAGTACTGACAAGTGAGTTCATCTTTCATGCATGTATCCGAACGTACATACCCAGACTCGATCAGGACTTAGTCTTCAAAAGAGGCGCGATGATACGTACGGCTATGTTTACACCACTTCATCCGGTGTTGAAGGCGATCGTTTGGCCGCGGATGTTGCCCACGACACAAACAAACCTGGAACTGTGTACGCTTTGGTTTACGACGAGCAAGGCTATGACTCCGTTGTCGAAATCACATCAATAGCAGATGCCGATAATACGGCTCCCGGTTGGGGCGATACGGGTCCCTCGCGACCCGGAAAAACCGATCAGCCCTTTCCCATGTATCCCGATGATGAATCTTGGTGTGGAACCGGGCTAAACAGTAACTCCGCAAGTTGTGCTAACCAAAGTCATCCAGGTGGTCAGTCCATGCATGGCTGGAATTCCGTCGAACAGACTGCTCATGGATGGGTTGGGCCGGGTGGATATCGCTCACTCGCTTTAGACACATCTGGAAGCTACACGCATGTATATGCTGCTTTAAACATGTGGAGATCGGTCGAATCAGACTATGAGTTTCACTTCCGGATTTTTCGCTGGGATGGCGCTGCGACAACACTTGCAACAGAGAATGATAGGAACGCGAGCTCTAGCTATGCTCCGAGTGGTAACGGCAACTGGACGCTGGATGCAATGACAGTCAACCAAAACGAAGCCACGCTACTGTACAAGATGACCCCGAAAGATGCCGGGACGAAATCAATCGTTGGGATTCTTCAGTACAACGAGCAAAGCGAATCTCTTTCATCTGTTAAGTCGTTTGAGATATATGCAGACCTGATGTTCGAGACGTGCGAAAGCTGCTTGAATTTCAATGATGCTTTCCGATTCACCGCTGCTGCGTTCAGCGCCGACCACAACACCGCTATTTTCGTTGGGTCTTCAAGAATTGCAAGAATTGAAGAAGGCAGCGAGTTCATGTATTTTCCGTCGATTTTCAAGTTGAATGCCACGGAGAGCAGTTTCAACGGTGCTGGGGAGGAGATATACTTCAACGGCGCCAACAACAGTGATGGGGCAAGGCGGCCTGTCACTGTTCCGGTGGAATGCGAAGGAGTTGTTGACTCGAGACAAGGTCGATTCAGTACTTTTTCATCCCTGGTAATCAATGGTGACTTTGGATATGTTGGGACAGCTGCTGCAGGTTGTGTTGCTGCAGACTGTACAAGAAGGGCAGGCTGTATATGGATGTTTGACTTAGACTTCGAGGATGAGGAACAACTAGACGCGCCTTTAGTATTGTCTGGAGGTAGCCCTGGAGGACTAGGGGAAATCGATGTCCACAGTATGACAATTGAAAGTGATGGTACCCAAAATGGAGGGTTTCTCTACGCTTTAACGGGTGAGCCGCAGACAATGAGTTCCAGAATCGTGAAAATTGAAATCGGAGGGAGCGATGTTGCAGACTCTTGCACTTCTGGGTGCTTCCGGCGTGTTGCTTCATTTCTTGCTTCAGAACCTACACGAGCGTTGACTTTTATTCCTGATCTGAACGCCATACTGACAGCTTCTTCAAATCCGACGACTACGACTTATAAACGGTATTCTTCATCGGAAGTATTATCGCTGTCCCCAAAGTATGGACCGGCTTCAGGTTCGAGCACCTTGATCACAATAAAGGGAACAGGATTTCCTGTGCATAGCACTGCAGCTTGTCGATTTGGACATAGTAATGTTTCAGGCGGTGATGACCCAATCGATGGCTGGGTATCAGCGAACGTCGTCAGCAGCACCGAAATACATTGTTATGCACCGTCTTCTGGACAGGTATCACCTACATCAGGTTCCGGTGCAGTCATCACCGGACTAGCTGAAGTTCAGCTATCCTTTGACGGCAACCCTGGGAGCGGTTCCGGAAGCTCGTTAGACGTGTATGAAAGCTCTCTATGGACAGACGACCATGTCTTTTACAGGTACTACACATCACCGCGTGCAGCTGTTGTGCTGGTAAACGGGTACTTTCCTCCAGCTGTGATGTATACTGGTGAAACATCGGATCGTGTCCCTGGCATAGTCATGCTTAGGGGAGGACCGTTTATTTACACTGGCGCTGGTCAACTTCTTTGTCGGTTCAACGAAAATGCAACTTCTGATCAAAACGCCACCTTCATCTCCTCAACTGAAATACACTGTCCTATATGCGAAATAATGGAAACTAGCGATGGTGACAACCGATGTGGGCAGATGTCGAATGCAAACAGGTTTGAAACAGACATGAAAATGCACTGGTTGCCAGACGAGGACCCTCGCGAAGTTGAGGTTTCCTTTACTCTTAACGGTTTAGACTTTCACACGGCCGGGACAAGCTTGACGATATTAGGCAGTCCGCAACAACTAACCGTGGCACATACACGCACAATGGTCCATAGCCACTATACTTCTGACACAGATTCTTTTGATGATGGCAACATGACACTGGATAACTTTGATATTCAAGTGATTGATATGCACGGACGTGCTGTAGAAAACGACTATGGAAACGGTGGGACTACTGGACTCACCGTGTCTTGCGAAATCACAGCTGTGACTTCATCTCAGGTGACCTCCTTACAGCTTTCTTCAGCAGTCGGTAACACCACTTACGGATCACTGATTATCGCTCCACGGTTCGACAATCCGCTCAAAAGTGGAGATTATGATTTTGGATTCAATTTGCGGGACTGCACTGTGAATCCTTGCGAGGAAGTGATTGCGGCAAGCTCGCTAACTTTATCTGTCCTACCAGGAACTGCAACACAGATTTTTGCCAGTTCAGGGACAGTTTCTGACGCAGCGTCTGAAATTCCAGATGACGTCATTACAAGACCTGCATCTGCTTCCGTCGATATAGGTGTGATTTTTGTCATGATACTGGATACCGCTGGAAACCAAGTACACGCACATGATGGGTTGAGGCACTCCATTGGGGTGCGAAGTACTACAAACGATACCGAAAGCGGCCATGACGAAAGGTTAGAAAAACGCACTGCCGGAGCACTACTGACGGGCACCACAGTGATTTTAAGCACAGATGGCGTTGCTATCTTCAAGGATTTATATTTTATGAGCCAGTCTGATTCGCCAACAAGAGGAGAAAATGGGGAAGATTCCACTTATTGGCTTCAATTCGACGCGAGCTTGCCAGGGCTTGCAGCAGACATGAGAGCGTACTCGACTTTGCTGTTAACTATTTCACCGGGTGTGCCCGCGTATTTGAATACTTCGCGCTCGGAAACAATAAACGTTACCTGCGACTCCCCCCTTCAGCTTGTGCCAAATGATATTGTTGTGTATCTTTACGATGGAGGAAATAACATTATTAAAGACCATGCAAGTCGCACTGTTGAGGTTAAATCTGGCACGCAATCTGATCTCGTGCTCTCAGGAGCCGTTGAAGTGTCTGCTTCTGAAAATGATGAAGCGTTGTCCTTCTGGTATTTTCCTGAAAATTCCATCTCTGTTCAATGTAAGGAGACTGGCTCATATTACATGGAATTCAGCGCAGTCGAGGTTCAGCCCGCGTCTCAAATGATTGAGATGCTACACGGGGATGGAGGATACAGTTGGCGATGCGATGAGCTAGAAACTCAAGGCAATATTGTCTCTGCTGTAAGTGTACAAGTTGCACCCTTTCGCTTGAACCTCGTAGACGGCGGAGGAAACACGGTGGGTGTTCGTGATGGAATAAATCGAAAAGTAAGCTGTTCATCGAACACTGCGTTACTCTCCAATATCTCTTCATTTGAAACCGCTGCTATGGGCTACGCTGATGTAATAGGCTTACTCATGTTGAAGCCATCTGTGGGTGAGCATGTCATAAAATGCGGCGAGTTTGGCAACGTCGATGGCAATATTACTGAAGGAGGCGAACTCACCTTATATGTGTCAAGCGGGACTCGTGAGACACTGGTCGTGCAGACAGCACAGCAAGCGAACGACACTACATACGCATCATCTCTTGGCGCCGTCGATGTCGACACCTTTTCAATGTATGCTTCTTCTGATCACATTGTTCCACTCGACATTTTTTCTATACGAGTTGCCGACGGCGGAGGGAATTACCTCTCCGGCGCTTTGCCAGCCTACAATAGCACTGAAACAAATATGCTTCAAGATGTGCGTATTGTTTCTGCAGCTTTGCATGGGGAATCGCTATCAGGATTCTATCCATACATAACGAGAGTCAACAGGCGGCTGGCTCGAAGCGAAGTGCTCATCCGCAATCCGATGCATACGCTCCAGACCGATGATGATGGCATCTCTGTCGCGTTGTCGGACGCTGACAATAAGGCATCTTTTGAATCTCTGGCACTGTATCGCCCTCCTCTCGGAACTTTCACACTGGCGTTCAATGTTGCACAAGATGCTTTGTTGAGCGCGGCTGTCTCGGTCCATCTAACCATTGTTGCCGGGCGAGCTCATCATGTTGGTATTGCTGCCCCGTGCGCTGAAAGAGAGACATGCGACGAAGCCACTACTCTTTATGATGACGCTGATTATCCTTGCACGTGTGCAGTGTATGCTGCATCAGAAATCGTTGCCCTTTCACCACTGCGCGCTTATGTATTGGATGGAGGTGAAAACCGACTGTTAACATCTTACAGCCCATCTTGTGAACCCGATACCGGAGCTTGTAGTGCGCAACGCATAACGATTCAACATAGTCCTGACACTACTGGACTTTGCCAACTTGAGGAAACTGCTTTGGACGGAGCAAGCTTAGGATGTGATGCGACTCAGCCAACCGAGTTTTCCTGTGCCACTGTTGATGACGAGTGTCATTTTTCAAACCTTGCTTTACTTAGCCCAAAGCAAGCAGACTCGGGGGACCCTCTCTTGCTGACTTTCACCTCACCAGGACTGATTAGTGCTAGTTTTGGTCTTGAGATTCTACCAGGAGTCGCGGTAAAGCTCGGAATTCTTTCACAGGGTTTACAGTCAACTGCCAGATCTTCTTTTGCGACACCGATTGACCCTTTGAGTATTCAGGTCGTAGACATCAGTGGATCTCCTCTCAATGGATCTGATACGCAGCAAAGAGAAATCACTATGTCGTGCAACACAGCAGATATAGTTTCTTCTGTTCTGCTGCAAACAGACGATGAAACAAGCAGCGTCCTCTTTGATTCGATTGTCCTCTCATCTCCGGAAAGCGGCACCCATGAACTTTTATTTTCGTCCGTTGGGCTGGAAGCAGTGTCGTGGAGTGTGGTCGTCACTCCAGGAGAACCAGTTCGCCTGCAAACATTCGAGCATGCGACGGTTGCTTACACAGCAACAATTATTTTGACGGTCATGCCGATTACCGTAAGACTTTACGATGCAGGAAACAATTATGTCGGCTCAACAAATGACAGGGCGAGAACACTCTTTGCAAATATCACGGCTGGTCCAACCGTGTATGAAAGTCCCAGTTACACACAAGTTACCGATGGTGGTGAAAACTTAGAGTTGGTTCAAAAAGGTTTTGGCATGGCTTTATTTGATTCTATTCAAGTCCAATTTCCCTTAGTTGGATCTTATAATATCACATTTGGGGGTGACGGCCTTACTGGCACGGTTGCCTCGTTTTCCGTGCAAGCTGGCGCTCCCCACATGTTATCTGTGCCAGCATCACATGTGATGCTTGACGGCAGGCAATACGATTTGCAGACGAGTTATTCGTCAGATCGCGTGCTTCTTATAGGTCCATTTGCGGTTCTTGTGATGGATGGCGGTGGCAACCCAGTCGGTCAACTGGACGTCGATTCGTCCGGAGCCGGGTTGCGTCGAGAAATCGAAGTCGTAGTGAGTGGCTCTCTCATTCAAACTTCTACAAGTGAACTCGACGCCCAAAAAGTGTTGTTGACACCTGGCGGTGCAGTTGCTGTTGATGTAGCAAGTGCTTCAACAACTACTTTTGCAGTCAGTATAGGCAGCAGTACATTTGGAGAGGCCCGTATTGATGACCTGGAGCTCATTAACCCACGACTGGGCGCATATAACATCACAGTAAAATCTGCCGATCTGGTATCCTTCACATTTGAGGTCATCGTGACTCAAGGCATTCCTTCTAGCCTTGATGCGTGTGCTTGCCTAGAATGTAGACGCAGAATTACAGACGGTGTGTGTATGGATACGAAGGCATATAAATCGAATGTCCGAGTCTCTATCCGTGAACTCCTTGTAGTGATGCGCGATGCTGGAGGATCTCTCTTTGGGACAAGTTCTGAGGTAAATGAAAGGCGAAACGTCACCGTTGAGTTGATATATGGAAGGCACCTCGTCACAGGTCTGGAAACTAGATACACGTCAAATGAAACTATAATTTCAAATTCAACTATGATGACGTTAGAAACCAGAAATGGTGCTGTTGCGTGGTGTAGTGATGGACAAAGTATTTCACCAGCACCGCAGTTTTGTAGACCGGCAGATGATGCGTCTATTGAAAGTTATGACACTGTGATGGACAGGTATACTGCTGAGAACGTGGGCACTTCAACGGGGCCTGTCACTGGCAAAGGTGAAGACTATTACGGTATCAGCCCACGACCACAGTGGACGGGCAAGGCACTCAGCATTGATCTAGATCTTCCACTTGCTGGTGTATTTGGATTCAAGCTCTCGAGTTCGTGTGCTACGCAAGATGAATGTTTTTCTCTAAGTGCATCTGGGCAGACACGTGAGCCCTACCAAGAACTATTGTTTGACGTCTTGGAAATCACCATCACGCCGGGAACGCCACATACAATCGATTTTTCTCAGGCGCCTCCAGATCGCTACGACAACGATGTTGCGATTGCTCCTGCAATACAGTTAATCGCACGCGATGTTGCTGGAAACACGTGCGATGACTTAAACACGATTGCGTCGGTGACTGTTTCGCCCCAAGAACGTCGTTTGCACGGACAAACAACCTCTGTTATTAATGGCATCGCGACGTTCTCGAATTTTAGACTTCATGGCGATCGAGGTACAGAGTATTCTCTTCAATTTTCCCTGATAGCGTGGAACCTGTCTGTTAAGCACTCCTCATTTCTTGTACTGCCTTGCAACACTGTCAAACCGAACTCTCGAAACAATGGCCTTGGCCAGTGCGAATGTGTTCCAGGCTATACTGAGGACATTACACCCCAAGAGAAAGGTGGAACTGGATTTACTGAAGGTTTGACTACGGTGTCTGCGTTTCCGACACTTTATGACCGAATTATTCTAGAACGCGAGAAGTACATAAGAGCGTTAAATCCTTATGGGTCCTGCGTTCCATGTGCGAATGGTTTCTATAAACCTCTACCAGGCCCACAGAAATGCTCAAAGTGTCCACTTCAGATGGATACAACATTGAAGGAAGGGGCACCAAGAGGAATATGGACCACATTATCTGGTGAAACACTTGCAGGATTCCTAGGAAACCATGATCTGAACTCGTGCCACTGCGTTGTTCAGCAGAACATGACCAGGCACTTGACTAGTGTTGAAACATACCGTGCGTCTCCCCACGAAGATTTTCGCTGCGAGCGGTGTCCTCAAGGTGGTTTATGTAACGGGCTGCCAAAAGCACATATAAAAATTAAGAAAGGCAGATGGCGAGCCAGCTTAAACGCAACTCAAATTTACACTTGTCCAAATGACCATGCTTGCCTTGGGGGCACAGAAAGTGCATGTTCTGTAGAGTATGAGGGTATTTTATGCGCGGTTTGCAAGGATAGTCATGCTAGAAATACCCTGGGTGGCAGTAGTTCGCCGACGTGTTCACGGTGCACGGCGAAAACGATTGGCGGATTTGTACTGGTGATCCAGCTTGTGATTCAAGCTTGCATACTCACTGCGATATTCAGATTTGCAGTTCGCAAACAGAATGGATCTATTGGCTTGTGTCGGACACTCCTCTCACACTTCAACATGTTGGCTCTCTTCAACGACGTCGACCTAGGATGGTCCAAAGCTCAATATATGCTGTTCAAGATTGCTGAAACAATTTCAACCCCATCCATACGTAACTTTGAAGTGGACTGTCTGTTACAATGGAATCACTACCAGTATACTGGATTTTACACATCGATGCCAGGTGTAATCATGCTCTTGTCTGTGTTTTGCTACCTTGTGTTGATTGCGAAGGGCGTCTTGCGACGAAAGCGGGAATTTCTCGATGAAAAACTCGCATTACAGGAGCAGATAGCCGCACTGCGCAGGAAAGGGAAGGACATCACTAAACTTCAAGAGGCGCTCGAGATCATGAGTGTCAAACCCGATTTTTTTCTGAGCCTCAGTGCGAGGGGCGCCCTCAGTCGCACGGGCGGCAAATGGGAAGATGAGGATGGAAATATTGTGCATGGTCCTTCTGATGCAGAATTCGCTCAGTTTCCGGCCACATCGTATGACATGACATTCTGTTTCTCTCTGGTTTTTATCTACTGGTCGTGGATCACCATAATAAAACATCTCGCACAGCTCATTCGTTTCCGACGTATTTCTGGTGCTGGTTCTTTTTTGTACGTTGACCTGAGCATCAGTGCCGACACGACACTCTATCAAGGATGGCTCGTTGTCCTTGTGACATTTCTATTTGCGTACGCATTTGTCATTCCTTACTACGTGTTCCAATGTCTTCGTCGTGAGAACGACCGCCTTCACTGGCTGTCGACCAAAACCCGCCTGGGATTCCTTTTCCAAGGGCTGAAGCCTGAATATTACTGGTGGGAATTTGTGGTGATGGGACGCAAGCTCGCTCTTATGGTGATCTCCGTGATTCTTCCAGAACGGCCTCTGACGGCAGCATATTGTGCTCTTTTCGTGATGCAGGCTGCGGTTGGTGTCCATCTTATTTGTGATCCGTTTCAATCGAGCCGGCAGCAGTCGTTGGAGTTATTCTCGCTCGTCGTCATCATCTTCACGTATCATATTGGGATCCTCGTGCAGACGAGCAAACATGCGTTACAATCAACTGGATTTCATGTTTTCTTCTCTGTGTTACAGTTCACGATAAACGCTGCAGTCGTGCTTTGTTTTTCTGTCTTTGTCTTCAAAGACATGATGTTGGAATCCATAACATCAAAGGTCACTGTGGAACGGTCGAAAGTGGAAGCTGAAGACGATACCCGACACGAAGTGGTTCACGAAGAACTTCTTTCTGCTAGGCCTCAGTTTAGATCCCTTCATCCACGCTTAGCTGGTGAGCTTAAAACAGCCATTGACGGTGGCCGTGTCCGTAACACTATTGCACAGGCAGAGGTACCAGATTTGTGGATGAAACATGTCCAGTTGAACGTTAATCTTGAGATGTTGCGTAATAATTGGCGCGACGTGAAAAAGACTAGTGATGTGCCTCTTAAGAATAAAAGTCCAAAGGACGTTGCCTCTCGGAACAAGCAGATTACAGCTGAACGTGACGGCAAGCAAAATCGTGCGAAATATCTCGAGTATCGTCGAGATGCGAATGCTGTTGGTCGCGTTGAGTCACGGGTATCAACGCCAGCCCAAAGGGAATCGGAAAGCGGACATGAATCGATTATTTATAACAGCATTCAAGGTGAACGAGTAAAAGCATCTAGTGAGATGCGCACTGACCCATCAAATGTCAAGAGGATAGGCGAGGATAAACACGACGATCGACATTCCAATGTACTGAAAGGAGACGAAAGCACGATCGCTCCGAAGTCCTGGCGCGACCGAATGGAGGATTCAGAGTGGCGCATGCAGCAGCGCATGCAATATCGCCGCAAACCAACTGATGACCAAACTAACCCTGCGAGAAAGTAAAGTGCGCTAATTACGTACTTTCGAGTTGGTCGGCATGTAACGTGCACTTTGTGTTTCGTGCGAATGTTACGCAGGTCAGGGAGTGGTTGCCATCGCAAAATCAACACTGACGGTTCCTTTTTGCGTTTCGTGCACCAAACTCAAACACTTTGTTTGTGAGTCCTACCTTGCTGGCTAGCTAGTAGCTAGCTAGAGCTCAAGTGGGTAGTCTCTATGCAGTGTGATATTACAAAAGGGGAGAACGAAATAACAGGATAAGTCGCACGTTACGTTGTCGTCATCGACGAAGAACAAGACTCGATGTAGGTTGTACGCGATGTTTTCTCTTTTGTTTGAATGAGAAAACACAAACAACTTTCTTCCCAGTCCGCAGTTCGGGTACTCGAGAAATATTCGCGGAACGTGCAAACTAAGCAAGTAGCGAAGAGCTTCTTTAGTGCAGTAGGCTGCATACTCTTAGATTGCATTGAAACGACGCTCAACCGAAAGTCGATGCAAAAACTAGTTTACTAAAAGTACAAGTCAATTCCATAAGGTCTTAGCCTCACGGCGTAGCTCTTGAACCACAGTAGCAAGAGCTTCTGGGCTCACGCCATTTTCACAAAGTGACACGAGTATTGCAAGGCTCTCTTTGTCGAGGCCACAGTCGAGCAGTTTTGAGATTTCGAAAGCGACTGGGTACGAGCGAGGGATATTGAGTGTCAGAACGTGTGGGCGAGAGCGTTACTGGCGTGTTTGGATGCGTGCGCGCCGCGACCCTCGTCATGAGACGGCTTCACGGTTTTCGTGTGGAGTGATCTCTCCCGGGCGCAAAAAGAAAGGGCCAGTCGGCCATTTTTGAAAGTGAAGAGCGAGAAGCTTCAGGGGCAGACTACTACGTACTGTCAAGAGTCTCCCTCGCATGATGCACGGCAAGAGCGTCAGTCATGTTGACGTGTCAATCCGTTTTCACCACGTGATCCACCAGTGTTCGTGGCGCGCGACAGTATGCAGTTTTTTCCGGCGCGGACGAGTGTGGTGGGCTCCTCGCTAGCGTGGGTGTGTCTGTACTACTTTCTACTTACAAACATTTTTAATGTTGGAGGAAAAGAAGAAAAGGACGTGTTTCTGGTGCGGGGGTAAATAATGATGATGGAATACTATCAGCATACTACGTATTAATATGCATGACGCTTGCTTTTTCAAGCAACAAGCTAAGCAAGCTAATTACATTGTTCGTAAATAATGATGAATAAATGGTGATAAAATTCTGATAGAAATAGAATTGTGATAAAACGTGGTGCGTGCGTAGTCACTACATATTATTAGCATACCACGTATTAATACGTCTGTCGTCGCGTGATAATCCAGACATTTACGAATCGTTCTCGAACGATCAAAAATTGGTTTGCCGTTTTCCTGGAAAACGCCAAAGACGACTTTTCGTTTTCCGGGATCCGCGGCTCCAACACTGTGACCTGCGCAACCTTCGAAGAAAGATCGGTCACGGGTCGACGCAGATATCGTGACACATAAGAAAGTGGCGTGCTTTCCGCTCATCGAGTCCGAGGACTACAAGGAATACAAGCCCCCGAGCTTAGAGAACGGATACCTGAGGTTGGGAGGTGACAGCCGACTTAATCCCGAAAACGTTGCACGTTGTAGGTTGAACCATCATCATACGATGAGCAATCACGACCATTCAACGCGTGACATCAACGACCATCCGCAGGTTCGTGATGCAGAGGAATGATGGTAAATGTCGTCGCGTGTTTGATGATCTAAACTCACCTTCTGATCCCTTCAACTTCAGGATGGCATCTCAAAAGAGCTCCTTTCACATCTTTACACCAGCTCCACAATCGAAGATGCAGCCAGGCTGCTTGGCGTTGGGGTTACAGCCCTCAAGAAACGGTGTCGGGAGGTGGGAATCAAGCGTTGGCCGCATCGACAGGTAAGGACTGCGCTCAAACTATTTGTTTTTACCCACACGAATTCTAACGACCAACACGTGTCACAGCTGCAAAGTCTCAACAATATGATTAAAGGGCTACAGTCGATGCTTTCACCAAGTGGTGATAACGAATGTATCAAGGAAGCAATCCAACAGATTGAGCAGCACGTGACATCCGTTGTACAAGACCCGAGCTATGAGATCCCCAAGAACGTATTCCGACTTCGTCAAGCGCAATTCAAGGTAAGGCAAACCGTTCTTCCACCTACATTCAATCTCTCAATTCTCACGTACTTCTCCCAATATGTTTCAGGATAAGCACAATGCAAAGCGGAAGCGGAGCAACAATTATAGCGACAACGATGATGTTTCAACAACATCAGGAGGAGGATCACGGTGATCTTTTTACCCTTAACATTCTCCAATGTTAGTCATGCAACTTGTTCACCCAAGCATTTGACATAATGGTCGGGATAATACTACTCTTAGAAGAAAAGAAAAGTGTTTTCGGCACATATTTCCTTCCGAGGGCGAAAGGTGGGGATCACAGCAGTGAATGATACCGGCAGTGAAGACGTTATGTGTACGGAACGTCGTACTTTTTTTAACGAAAGATATAACTCATCTACCTTCCATATTAGCAGCTAGCTATCTCTACCTCCAAACATAAGCCTTAAGTCTTGCCCCCTGGCTGTAGCTAGTAGCTAGTAGATTGATTGATCGATTGATAGAGCTCCACGCTCAACGCGTTTTACGTAGCGACTATTAGTTATGCATCTTTTGTTTTTCTTGTGGGGACACGCTGTGAAACTTTCCTCTGCTCCATGAAAGGAGGATGTAATAATAATAAACCAAAAAGCTAGGCAATGTATAATATCATGATGCATGATATGTGAGCTTTGAAATGATACTTCTTTGTTCCCATGCATTACAAGGGCTCGTCCATCTTCGCGTCGTAAAGATCCATGATTTGATTACTGATCTCGTCACATGCCAGCTGTTCGATGCGGTAATCGTTCCACCAATCTTTTCGCAGATTGAGGGTTTTTCCGAGAAGCTTTGACGCTGCAAATGATTGATATGGGAATCGAGGAGATAGACACGTACTGTGAGTGAGCAATGTGGACTAGGGAAGAATATGATGTCGGAGGCTTTACTGTAGAGCGTGGCCTTACCAAGATAAAGTACGGCGTTTGCGATGTCAGAGGCAGAAAACTGAAGGCACAGCGTCGTTCGGAGGCTGCGAGGAACGTGGGAAGATTCTGTCAGCACACCGAGGCTCGTTGTGTTTAAGAAAATCGCGCGTTGTGCTCTATGGAGCATAGACATACCTATCATTCGCGAAGTTCCAAGCCACTTGCGTCAGGCTGCGGCTGCTATCTTCGGGCAGGTCTTGCGACTGGTTGAGCCGTTTCGCGAGGTGAAGGAGGTGCTTATACGGGTGCTCGACGTTGAAGTCGAAACCGAGTGTGTGGAGCAGTAACCTTTCAGCTTGCAAGACTCTCTCTCGTTGCTCCTCGAGTTGATCCTTTGCGGCGTGTGAGGGAAAGAAAACAGAAGGGGTCAGATCGTTCACTTTCGCGGCACGCGTGAATTATGCAAAGCGGCGAACAGAAAGCCGTAGGGTCGAACCTTCTGGTGAATCTGCTTGAGCGCGCTCTCGTATTCGTGCTTGTGCTGCACGAGGAAACACACGCGAACGACCTCGTTTAAAGGTTTTGGTGTCTCTTCAACTTTTCCAGCAAGAAACAAGCATGCAGTCGCGACCACCTACGTGACGTGAGGGGTTTTAGTCAGCGAGCGAGAGAGATGGGACTGACGAGAGCCGCGCAGTTCTGGACGAACCCAAGGAGAAAGCAGGGATCATATCATGCTTCACGCACGTATCGGTCGTTCGCTGGAGCCCCATGAGAGTGGCTAGCAAAAAAACGGTGACAAAAGACCGATGCTGTTGCGATCGTCAATTGAGGCCTGCGAGATGTGAAGTGTTGAAAGTATCGTGAGCTTGGTTCCAGGTGCGCAAGTGGCGTGTGATGACGAGAAGAAGAAAACCGCACATTTTGAGCTCTATTCCCGAGTCCTTCAGGAACTCGCAGTACGACCACCTATACGAGGCTTCCAGCCGGCCATCGATACCATGCTGACGTGAGGGCGACGCTTCTTCGAGAGCCTCTCGAGACAAAAACATGTCGGGCACCCACGCTCCCGCGAGCGCCACTCGTGAACT
>Ga0213863_10001672_pt1 | contig 15948 bp, 13 predicted proteins | sample PICome_8_FD_160128 | JGI IMG/M metagenome (GOLD analysis project Ga0213863, IMG submission 160128) | Coastal seawater microbial communities near Pivers Island, North Carolina, United States - PICO497 | ecosystem: Environmental > Aquatic > Marine > Coastal | place: USA: North Carolina... | reverse complement strand
ACCGTGATTAACGAATCAACATATTCGGATAACTCAGCAATACCCGCTTCCGCAATTTGCATGCGCTTGCGCCCCTCAAAAGGAAACGGCTTGGTTACAACAGCGACAGTCAGAATGCCCAAATCTCGCGCAATCTGCGCGACAATCGGAGCAGCACCTGTCCCAGTGCCGCCTCCCATCCCAGCGGTGATAAAGACCATATCGGCGCCTTCGAGAACTTCCTCGATGCGCTCTTTATCTTCTAAAGCGGCACTTTTACCCATGGTTGGATTCGCGCCAGCACCCAATCCCTTGGTGATGTCGGAACCTAGCTGCAATAACGTTCGCGCGGTTAATCTCTGCAATGCTTGAGCATCAGTGTTGGCGCAGACGAAATCGACACCCTCAATCTGATGATCGACCATGTGCTGCACGGCATTACCCCCACCGCCACCCACACCGATGACTTTTATGACCGCGTGTTGCGGCTGGTTATCAACTAATTCGAACATAAGATCATCTCCAGATTTATGATTTTCATCGATTTTAAGACTCCGTCCCTAGTAACCACTGTTTTGCTTTGGTCCAGATCGAGTCGCCCGCAACCACGGTCGCGCGCGAGTTCCCAGAACCGACACCCTGCGAAGCGCCATACTGCAATAAACCAACAGCAGTGGCGTAGATCGGGTTTCTGACAATGTCAGACAACCCGGATACATTTTTGGGTTTCCCAATGCTGACGGGCATGTGGAATATTTCCTCGGCCAGCTCGACCACCCCCTCCATCTTTGAGGTCCCACCCGTTAAAACGATGCCCGCAGCAATCAACTCTTCAAATCCGCTTCTCCGCAATTCGGTTTGAATCAATGTGAAGAGTTCTTCATAGCGAGGCTCCACAACTTCAGCCAATGCTTGCCGCGATAAACTCCGATCCTCCCGTTCTCCCACGCTAGGGACTTTGATCGTTTCGTTTTCTCCAGCCATTGAGGCCAGCGCACAGGCATATTTAATTTTTATTTCTTCAGCATTTTGCGTCGGGGTACGCAGCGCCATTGCGATATCGTTGGTCACTTGATCGCCAGCGATCGGAATGACCGCCGTATGTTTGATCGCGCCTTCTGTGAAAATCGCGATATCTGAGGTGCCGCCTCCGATATCAACTAAGCAGACTCCTAGGTCTTTCTCGTCATCAGTTAAGACGGAATAGCTCGATGCCAATTGTTCGAGAATGATGTCGTCGACGCCGAGCCCACATTGCTTGATGCACTTTTCAATATTCTGAGCAGCATTGACAGCGCAGGTTACGAGGTGCACCTTCGCCTCGAGACGCACACCCGACATGCCCAGCGGCTCCTTGACGCCCTCTTGCGAGTCAATGATGAATTCCTGCGGAAGAATATGAAGAATTTTTTGGTCCGCTGGAATTGCAACCGCCTGGGCCGCGTCAATCACGCGGTCAATGTCTGGCTGAAAAACCTCTCGGTCGCGTATCGCAACGATTCCATGAGAGCCCATACTCCGAATATGATTTCCAGCGATCCCAGCATAAACAGACTGAATTTGGCATCCTGCCATCAGCTCTGCCTCTTCAATCGCTCTCTGAATGGATTGAACGGTCGAATCAATATTAACCACCACACCCTTTTTTAATCCCTTGGATGCATGGCTACCCAACCCAATAATCTCTAATCTGCCCTCAGGGTTGATCTCTCCAACAATCGCCACCACTTTCGATGTACCAATATCTAGGCCCACTATCATTCGATTCTGGCTGTTATTGCTCATAGCTCTTCACCTTCTATCGTATTCTCACGCAGGGTTAACAACTGATCTGTTGTAGGAATCGGTCCGTTGATTGCAACGCCATCGGTATAGCGCGCATCGATCTTGGCGTTTTTAGCGGTAATGCCCATTTGCTCGAGACGATTAATCACAATCACGGCTCGCTTTAAACGCTGGCTGATCTCGTCACTGCCCAACAAAACCTGCCAGCCAGCTTCGAGCTCAAAGGCCACAGCACCACGCGCTCTGACCTCGACTTCCGCAAGTGCTCGACCAGGCATCGCCTTTCGAATCTCAAGATAGCGACGCATTACTTCGTCAATATCATCCTCTGGACCAGATAAATGCGGCAAATCTGAGCCACTATGAAAATCAGAATGGAAAACATCGCCCTCCTGATTGATGTAGCCCGAATCATTCCAATAAGCGATCGCTAGTTCTGGCTGGACCTGAACAATCAATTCATCTGGCCAGTTGAAGGTGACTTCGGCAGCGGCAACCCAATTCAGCGACGCAATGGTTTCACGCACGCGATCAATGTCAGTTGCGGCCGCACCCAAGCTAAGCAGTTTCGAACGAACGTCTGCACTTTGGCCCTCATTCACTTCGCCGCGAATCACCCAATACCGAACATCAGAGTCTCCAACTGAATTATCTCCAAATGTGGGATTACACAAGGCCCCGATAGCCAACAGCACGCCGTAGCAAAAACAATGGGTCAACTTTGAGGTCACGCCGCATCTCCTTGTTGCCAAAGGTCAGCCAACGAACGAGCAAGCTTTGCGGTGTCCCCTGCGCCCTGAGTCAAAATAATGTCTCCATCTTGCAACAAGGTATCTAGGGTCGCAGCCGCCTCATTCAGCTCGGATAGCCAAATCAGCGATTCAAGCGCTGTTGACTGAAGCGCTCGGTAGAGATCTTGTCCTTCAGCCCCTGCGATCACGTCCTCCCCTGCCGGATACACATTAGAAATAAGCAGAACGTCCACCTTTGATAGCGCGACTACAAACTGTTCGAACAACGCCGCGGTCCGCGAGTACCGATGAGGTTGATAAACCATGACCAACCTGCGGTCGGGCCATCCATCCCGAACAGCATCTATTGTGGCTAGGACTTCGGTTGGGTGATGACCGTAATCATCGATCAGCAACGTTTTACGCTCACCGACCCAGCAGTCACCAAGTACTTCAAAGCGACGACCCACACCACTAAACTTGATGAGTCCCTGACGAATGACCTCATCCTCTAGGCCCTCCTCGCTAGCCACCGCTATCGCCGCAAGCGCATTGAGTACGTTGTGCCGACCGGGCATCAATAGATCAATCAACAAATTCGATTCACAGTCAGGGCGAACGACTTCAAATTGACTGAGCTGCTCTTTTTGCTGCCAGTTTACGATTCGATAGTCCGCCTCATCGGAGAACCCATAAGTTTTCACGGGTCGCATAACCGCAGGCAGCATCGAGGCCACAACCGGATCATCCTCGCAAGCCACTAATAATCCATAAAATGGTAGGTTATGAACGAAGGCCAAGAAGGCCTCTTGGAGCTTGGAAAAACTCCCCTCAAAATTAGAAAGGTGATCTCGGTCAACATTGGTCAATATGACTGACATCGGCTGGAGGTGTAAAAATGAGGCATCGCTTTCGTCAGCTTCAGCGATCATATACTGGCCCTGGCCCAACTGAGCATTACTTGCTGCTCGATTTAAGATACCGCCTATAATGAACGTCGGATCGAGCCCCGCTTCATAAAAAATAGAAGCCACCAAACTGGTAGTCGTTGTTTTGCCGTGGGTTCCCGCAACCGCAATTCCATGGCGATAGCGCATCAATTCCGCCAACATTTCAGCGCGACGGATAATCGGGATTCGGGTTGAACGCGCAGCATCGACTTCAGCATTGTCTAAAGCAATAGCGCTCGATACCACCACCACATCTGCGCCTTCAACATGGTCTGCTTGATGCCCTTCAAAAACCCGAATCCCCAGACCCGATAATCTCCGGGTCGCTTCGCTGCTCTTTAAATCTGATCCCGAGATCCGATAGCCTTGATGCAATAGAACTTCCGCAATACCAGACATTCCAGAGCCGCCAATACCAACAAAATGGACGTGCTCGATGCGCCGCATTTCCTTTCTTGCGGGCGACTGAAGTTGATTAGAAATCAAGCTCATACCGCCTTTCCTTTTTTCGGCGCCGCAGGCGCATTACGGCGCTCCCAGTCAAGTCGGAGTAGCAGCCCCACGAGGAGCAAGGACACTAAAAGGCTGTTACCGCCAAAGCTCATCAGTGGCAACGTCAAGCCCTTCGTGGGGAGCAATCCGAGATTGACGCCCAGATTAATCAGTGCCTGTACGCCGATCAAAAGAGAGATACCAGCAGCAAGATGCGCGTGGAAACTAAATCCAGCTTGCGCGCAACGCTTGGAGATCATCAAGCCTTGCACCACGAGCAGGGTGAACCCGAGTAAGACCAAACACGCGCCGAAAATACCCAATTCCTCGACCATAATCGAAAAAAGAAAATCAGTATGAGCTTCCGGCAAGAAAAACAGCTTCTGTACGCTGTTACCCAAACCTAAGCCAAACCACTCTCCTCGACCAATTGCGATCAACGCTTGAGTGAGCTGATACCCGCCCTCGAACTGGTGGGCCCAGGGGTCTGTGAAAGACACCAGCCTTGCTAATCGATAGGGTTGTATCAGTACCAGTAAGCCCACAAGCAGCCCGCCTGCAATCACAGTAGGGCCAAAATATTTCATCGGCGTTCCCGCAAAAAACAGCATGCCGAGCATTGCAGTCATAATAACAACGCAAGCACCAAAATCGGGTTGCGCCAATAGTAAGCCCACCAGTATCCCGATCAAGGCCAGGGGCAAAAGATAGGCACGCAACTGTTCTTTGTACCTGACCGTTGGACTGGCGAGGTAGGACGCTAAAAATACAACCGAGAACACCTTCACAAATTCAGAGCCTTGGAGCGTAAAAAAACCAAGGGGAATCCATCGCGTTGCGCCGTTGACAGTCTTTCCAAGGCCGGGAATCAGCACCACCATTAAAAGCAATAACGACACGCCGTAGAAAACGATGCCGAGACGCTGCCAGACCCGAATTGGAATCGCTAACGTGCTGATTAAGACTAAAAGCCCAAGCGCCAAGAATGCAGTGTGCTTTCCAGCCAAGAAAAGCGGATGGCCATAACTTCGAGCGGCAACTTCGGAGGAGGCCGAGGTCACCATGACAAGTCCAACCAGTAGCAAAACTGTTGCGGAGAGCAGCACCGTAACATCGACAGGACACCGATCGATCGGGGCGACTTGAAGTCGAACCGCGCTCATGAGGATCCTCCCTCAAGCATCGCCATAAAACGATCACCCCGTGCTTCATAACCTGAGAACTGATCAAAACTCGAGCAGGCAGGAGACAACAAAATGACGTCACCGGCATTCGCCAATGCCATCGCATGCGCTACCATTTCCTCAAATGGCAAGAAGCACCTTACATTTAGTTGGGCGTCCAAGGCTTGCCTGATTTCTTCAGCCGCCTCCCCATAGACCAAAACCGCTTTGAGGGCTTTTTGCTCCAGCAGTACAGAGTTAAGCATTGAGAAATCGGCTGATTTACCTTGCCCTCCCAAAAGTAAAATCAAAGCACCCGAGGCTTTATAACTGCGGATAGCGGCGACTGTTGCCCCAATATTGGTTGCCTTCGAATCATTGATCCAGCAACAACCATCATTGCGATCAATACGCTGGCAGCGATGCGGAAGCCCTTCAAAAGAACGCAGGTCTGCTGTCATACGGTCCATATCAAGTCCAAGGCAGTTGCCAATAGCCAGCGCAGCTAAAGCATTGAGCCAATTGCTAAGCCCTTCAACACCAAGCTTCCGCACGTCAAGCAACGGCTCCAAGCCTTGAGCCAAGTAAATTTGGCCGTCCTGCTCCAGGAGTCCAAAACCAGAACAAGCAGACTCGCCAAAAACAGAAACGGATGAGCAAGTGCCCGTCTGCACATAGGATCGGCAAGCTTCGCCAACAACACCTCGCTGTGCGCGGTTAAAAATATTACTTTTAACCGCATAGTAGTCCTCAGCCGACGCGTACCGATCCAAGTGATCAGGACTGAGATTTAATAAAGCACCTACTTCTAATGGGAGTGTCTGAGCCAATTCGAGGTGATAACTCGAAAGTTCTAGCACGTAGCAATCCGCGGCCTCGTCGAGAAGGTCCAAACAGGGCGTGCCAATATTGCCGCCCACACGAACCGAAGACATCTGGCTCTGAGCCAGATGTCCCACAAGCGACGTCACAGTCGTTTTACCATTTGATTCTGTGATTCCCACCAGCGGTGCTTTTGCGCGCTCGGCAAATAACGCCACATCGTTGGTCAGCGTCACGCCATATTTAGGCGCCTGCCGCAGTTGCGGAAGGGACAGGGGAACTCCTGGGCTGACAATCCATTGGGCACCCGGGTGCATGGGTATTTCAGAGATAGGAGCGACGCTCGGTGGGTTATGAAGTTGCGACATTTCATGGAGCGCAGCTGGTGACGGGTGATCCTCACCTACCATAAAGGGAATATTTTCGGCCGCCAAATGTCGAGCCACAGATCGGCCTGATTCACCCAGTCCGATCACAACCTGCGGTTGCCCAGCCATCACGACCCGATCCTCATCTCGGACCAAGCACGCTCAATCATCGCGCAATCATTAAACGGATGACGGATTCCATTGATCTCTTGATACTGCTCATGACCCTTGCCGAGTACAACACCAACGTCTCCGGGACCGACAGCACGAACCGCAGCAAAAATCGCTTCGTAACGATTTACTAGGCAACGTTCAGCGGGCATCGCTTCAGGTAAATCAGCGCACATCGCACGAATGATCTCGGCCGGGTCCTCAGACCTCGGATTATCACTGGTAAAAAAACAGAGATCGCTGTGAAGGGCGGCGATATGACCCATTTCGGAGCGTTTACCGGGATCTCTATCCCCGCCGCAACCGACGACCGTAATAAGGCGACCGCTAAAGTGCTGGCGCAAGGTCCTAAGCACCTGAGCCACGGCATCAGGGGTATGCGCGAAGTCCACCCAGAGCGTTCGATCAGCGCGAATCACGCACTCCAGGCGCCCCGGCGGAGGCTGACAATGGCTTAACGCCGCTCCGATATCCTTTATGCCAACGCCATACCAATGAAGTAGGCTCGCAACCGCTGCAAGATTACTCAGGTTATAGCGGCCGAGCAGACAACTTTGCACCTCCACAGAACCTGCTGGCGTTTTCAGCGTAAACTGGCTTCCAGACTCATTAAATTGTGGGCGCTCAATTACGACGTCGGCGCCCGGCTGAGAGACACTATAGGTAATAACCTCTGTAGCAGACGTTTCTCGCGACAGCTCAAGTGCCCAAGGGTCATCCAAATTGAGTATCGCAACCTCAAGTCCAGGCCATTCAAAAAGGCGGGCCTTCGCTTGACGGTAGGCCGATAGCGAACCGTGATAATCAAGATGATCCCGCGTCAAGTTGGTGAGCACAGCTGCACCGATTCGAGTACCCTCAAGCCGAAACTGACTGAGGCCGTGGCTTGATGCTTCTACAAACGCGACCTCTACATCCGCTTTGGCAAGATTTGACAGTGACGCTTGGAAAGTAACCGCATCAGGCGTTGTTAACCCGGTAGCCTCCAATTCGCCAATAACGCCCGCGCCAAGCGTACCAATGATGCCAGCCTGATGAGACAAATAAGACATCGCGTTGGCGGCCAAAAAGGTCACTGATGTTTTGCCGTTCGTCCCAGTGACCGCAGCCACACGCAATTGCTCTGATGGCATGCCATAAAAAATACCGGCAATTCTTCCAAGAGAAGACTTGATTTCTGGGATAACAATGAGCGGAACTTCTGGGGCGATCGAATCTAAGGGGGTCGGAGAAACAATTGCGCAGGCACCATTGTCTAGCGCATCTTGAATAAACCATCGACCATCAGATGTTTCGCCTGGTAATGCAACAAACAATTCTCCTGGCTGAGTCTGACGGCTGTCTAGCGAAATACCAGAGACGAGAACATCCGGCACTGTGTGATCAGGGAACAAATGAGGCAAAGCGACAGTCACTAGACTGCCTCCCTTGTGTCTGTCGGCGGGACACTCAGCAATCTCAAAACGTTTGACATAACTCTGGAAAAAATAGGCGCAGCAATGCTGCCACCACCGACCTGTTCAGTTTGCGGCTCATTGATCAGCACCACCCCTACGTACCGGGGAGCGTACTGAGGTGCAAACCCAGCAAAAAAAGCAATATGCCGGGTGTCGTCATAGCCATTTTCCCCGATTTTTCGAGCGGTGCCCGTCTTGCCCCCGACGTCATAGGCTTCGATCGCGGCTTTACGGCCTGTACCCTCAGTGACCACACGTCCAAGCATCGACTGTAATTGAAAGGCGATGCGGGCATCCATCACCCGTTCACCCTGCACGGCTTGTCCGGCAATAAGCGTGACATCTCTTTTGATGCCTCCTGATGCGATGGTGCTATAGGCCGCAGCCAATTGCAGAGGTGTCACCGTCAAACCATAGCCGTACGCAAAGGTCACTCGCTCGATGTCCTTCCAGCGCCTTCTGTTAGGAAGAAACCCGCTGCTCTCTCCTGGGAAACCTACCCCAGTCGCCTGACCGAATCCGAAGGTTTGAAACAGGTTCCAAACATCGTATTCATTAAGGCTGAGAGCTAGGCGACTGATTCCGACTTGACTCGATTGGGCAAGAATTCCGCCCAAATCCAGTGTGCCGCGGTCACGGGGGTCTTTAATGATGGCGCTCCCAACTTTCAAAAACCCTGGACTGGTATCAATCTCAAAATCATTAGCAAGCCCCGACTGAAGAGCCACTGCAACGGTCAGAGGCTTGACCGTTGAACCTGGCTCAAACACATCGGTCACGGCACGATTACGCACCGAGCTCAAATCAAGTTGGATGCGGTTATTGGGGTTGTAACTCGGCTGATTAGCCATGGCCAAGACTTCACCTGTCGCGACATCTAGCAGCACAAACGAACCCGACAACGCACGGTACTGCTGAACTGCTGATTTCAGCTCTCGATAAGCCAAAAACTGCAACCGTTGGTCGATCGATATTTTTAGGTCGCGGCCGGGAACAGCTTCCGCAATCGGCATAATATCCCGGACGATCTCGCCATAGAGGTTTTTGAGTACTTTCTTTTTGCCTGGCTGTCCCTTCAACCAATCATCAAAAGATAGCTCCAATCCTTCCTGACCAACATCGTCAATATTGGTGAATCCGACCACATGGGCTGTGACCTCTCCTCCTGGGTAGAATCGGTGATATTCTTTTTCGCCGTAAATGCCGGTAATTCCCAAGCTTAGAATCGCGTCGGCAGCTTGAGGTTTTGCATGCCGCCTTAGGTAAACAAAATTGCGATCTTCAGCACGCGCCATTTTGCGCTTAAATTCTTCAAGGGACACACCTAGACCAGTGGCGAGTTCGCTGAGTCTTTGTGAATCACCAGGCAACTGGGCAGGGTTTGCCCATAGAGATACAACCGGCGAACTAACCGCCAGAGGGTTATCCCTGCGATCAAGAATCATTCCTCGATGCGCGTTGATTCGCTCCATTCGAATGGTTCGAGCATCGCCTTGGTCTTGCAAGAAATCCTTTTCAGACATCTCGATATAGACCAATCTCGCCGCGCCTGCGCCCATCAATAAAACAAAGCAAAGCGCCGCGACATGCAGTCTAAAAATTACATTCATTCCTGGAGCCCCTCAGCAGCAGCTGTCGAGACCATTCGCGCCGAACGCCGCATCAGGACAAAATTGGCCTGCCCGGGAGAGCGCATCTGCAGCTCTTCACGCGCCAATTGATCGACTCTGTGATAGCCAGCCCAAGCGCTTTGCTCGAGCAACAAACGCTCATACTCGCTGTCGAGGTTGTCGCTAACATGCTCCTCGACTTGTAATCGACTATAGAGGGCACGTGTTTCGTAGGAAGCCAAAATCACGCCCACACTCGAGGCCAGCACGAGGCACAGCAGCGCATTTGTGCGACCAGGCCAGCTCGATGAGGACCACCTGATCAATTGTCTGACTAAGCTAGCGGAATTCATGCGATTTTTTCCATGGCACGCATAACGGCGCTGCGAGCTCGAGGATTTGAGTTCACCTCTTCAGCATCAGCGCGCCATTTACCCAACGAACGTGCTGGACGACGGATCTGATCATCTAAAATCGGGAGTTTCGATGGATAGGGGTCGTCACGTTCTTGTTGCTTCACAAAGCGTTTCACCCGGCGATCTTCAAGTGAGTGAAAACTGATAACGACCAACCGACCCAAAATTTTCAGAAGTTCAGGGACCGCCGCAAGGCACTGGTCTAGATCGTCGAGCTCACGGTTAACCTGAATTCTAATGGCCTGGAACGTGCGAGTGGCTGGATGCTTGTAATGATCCCGAGTCGGTGCAATCCGAGCAATCAAGTCGGCGAGCGCTTGGGTTGTCTCTAACGGCGCCTCTTTCCTTGCCGCCACAAGCGCGCGGGCGATTCGCTTGGCGTAGCGCTCTTCGCCATATTCTTTGAGCACCTTTGAAATTTCCGACTCTGCTGCCACCTTCAGCCACTCAGCCGCCGACTGACCCTGGCTATTATCCATCCGCATGTCCAAAGGCCCAGAACGCATAAAACTAAAACCCCGCTCTGCCGTATCCAGCTGATTTGAGGAAACGCCAAGGTCCAGAAAAACGCCGTCGACCTGCCCAACACCGATCCCAAGGAGATGCTGGTCAATCGCAGCAAAAGATCCATGCACCACAGTCACCCTGGACTCAGTCTCAAACCGCATCCGCGCACAATTGATTGCTTCGGGATCTTTGTCCATCACTATCAACCGCCCATTTACAGAGAGCCTTTCTAAAATCGCTGCAGCGTGACCACCGCGGCCAAACGTACAATCGATGTAAATACCATCCGATCGATGAACAAGCACATCGATCGCTTTCTCGAGCATCACCGGAATGTGGGTCATCTGGTGCCGCCCTACAGAGATAATGACTGCAATTCTTCAGGCACACCGTCTTCAGACTGCACTTCCAACCACTGATCCCGACGCGCCGTCCACGTCGACTCATCCCAAAGCTCTAGTTTATTACCTTGCCCCAACAGCACCGTTTGTTTGCCCAGCATTGCGTACTCCCGCAAGGGCGGCGTAATCAGTATTCGGCCGTTGCGATCCATGGGAATATCAGTCGCATGGCCAATCAGTAGGCGCTGAACCCTTCTCGCCGCCGAATTAAAACTAGGTAGGGATTCGACTTTACGCTGTATGTCTTCCCAGGCGGTCTGAGGATAAATAAGCAGGCATCGCTCCTCTGTATCTATGGTCACAACCATCGAGCCTCGACACGTTTCGAGAATCTCATCGCGATAACGCGTTGGGACGGTGAGCCGCCCTTTTGCGTCCATATTGACTTGATTGACACCTCTAAACACAGTCACAGTTCCCTAAGATCCATACAATCCGAACAAAATGGACGTTTGCTTTTATCTAAACGCACTATGCCCACAAAATTCCACTAATACCCACATTTCTGCACTTCGAACATTAAAAATACCACCCATTAATGTCAAGTCAGGAAAAATAGAATTTCTCTAGGTTTCACAATAGCTTAGGAAATTAAACAGACGATCAATCGAGATCAGACAAGTATCATGAGGAAGGACAGCTAGATGAGGTTGCAACTTAATGTGAATTATTAAGTTAAGGTATTTTTATACCGTTTTGTTATATAGAGAAAGAAATTGTTGGGGAGTTAGCAATAAGCCGGGTTCTGTCGAAGATAATCATTCATCTGTGATGCCTGTCGCCAGACACCTATAGCGACCTACCCGAACTCAATTGCGGGCCGCAATCTGCGAGTTCCTATTTGGTCTTGCTCCGAGTGGGGTTTACCTTGCCACAATTGTTGCCAATTGCGCGGTGCGCTCTTACCGCACCATTTCACCCTTACCAAGTCGAAACTTGGCGGTTTCCTTTCTGTTGCACTGGCCGTAGACTCGCGCCTCCCAGGTGTTACCTGGCACCCTGCCCTATGGAGCCCGGACTTTCCTCTGCTCAAAGCAGCGATTACCTAGCTAACTCCCCAATATAGAGCTTAGCGCCCGAACCGGGAGTTCACAACTGATCATCCACTTGTTGGTGGTCTAAAGCCCGCTTATAAGCCTCGTTCCGCTTCACCCCTAAAATCCGGCTGGCTAATGAAGCTGCAGCCGATACCGGTAACTCCGCGCACAACACATTCAAGCAATGGTCCAGAGTCACGATTGCCGAGTCGCTCACCGATTGACGCCCCGCCACCAAAACAACCATTTCTCCGCGCGCTGGGATAATACCCTCTGCAAGCTTCGACAATAAGGCCTCTGCCGGGCCATCAATCACCTGCTCATAGACTTTGGTGAGCTCCCTACAAATCACAACATCCCGACTCGGCCCAAAATGTTTAACGATCAGAGTCAGCAGGTTTTCAATACGATGAGGTGCTTCATACAGTACGAGCGTGCCTGCATAATCAACGAATGCTCTAATCCGTGCCTCCCGGCCTTTGGACGGCAGAAACCCAAGAAATTGAAACTGATCCGTTGGCAGGCCTGAGACCGATAAAGCCGCCGTTAGGGCTGAAGGCCCGGGGATCGGCTCGACAACGATACCGGCCGCACGGGCCTGCTGAACCAACACATAACCCGGATCAGAGATCAAAGGCGTGCCAGCATCTGAAACAAGCGCAACTGCTTCACCAGCAAGAATCCGATCCACCACCAAATGACTTTGTCTGCGTTCGTTGTGATCATGCAGAGCAACGATATTTTGCTTGATTTCATAATGATCCAATAGTCGCCGAGTGTGCCGCGTGTCTTCAGCGGCGATAAGGTCTGACTCAGCCAACACACTTAAAGCGCGCGCGGAAATGTCATTGAGGTTGCCGATCGGGGTAGCCACTATATACAATTTACTCACTCGGTCTGCCTAGTAAACTCTGATCGTAAAGAGTAATAGATTACGCACGCTGCAACCATCGGCTACTGGTCATTTAAACGCGTCTGGCCAAAATTTGTTATGCCTATCGAGGCGTCAATCCCTCGATCCTGGGCTCTGGGATAGCGCGTTCGTGACGCTTTCTCTTCGCTCATATCGAACTGGAAATGTAACACAACGTTTCCAAGCAGCGAGGGTGAGCAAGAAGAAGCGTAAAACCAAATTGCAAGGCGTCTTTGGAGTATCTCGTACTAGAGCTATGCTTAAAGTTCTAGGGTATTGTTAGACTGTAAGTCACACAAACAGTGAGGACAAATGATCGAAAGTAAGCGTAACTGCGAGTACCGTAAACCCCGACTGTCACGAGTACTGGGGGCTGTGAAACTGGGGTTTGTAGCACCTGGGTCAATAATACTGAGCGTCAACAACGATACAAACTGACAACAATTGACACCCACCGAGCGGGAGAAAGAAGCCAGAGCAAAACCCCGAGAAAATCCGAGATTCTTTACGCGCTAACTTTCCTTGAGACTCGCAAGCAAAGATAGCCAACCATTACAATTTTGAGAGGCATTACGCCATTGAAATCTATCCAGCACATCGCTTATCTGACCATTCTTTTTTTCATCGTTAGCTGCGCTGCGCCCACCGCAAACCAATCAAATCGCGCTGCGGTCAGCACCAAAACACCTGCACTTCCTGCGATTAGAGCGATACGCTCGGTCAAAGAGGGCCTTCGCCTCGCGAACCTAGCCAGCGAACCAAACGCGACCACCTACCGGGTTCAAGCAGCAAAAATTGCTTTTGAGCAAAACGATTTTGAACAGGCTCGTCGGATCATCACGAGCATTAATGAGAGTCAAATCCCAGCGTTTGCAATGCTTGATTACCTACTCACAAACGCTCGACTTCAATTACGTGAGGGAGATCCAATTGCTGCTCTGGCAAGCCTTAACCAACAGGACCTGTCGCGATACTCTCCGAATCCCCAAGAGCAAATCACCATCGGCCTGACTAAGGCCACCGCTTATCAGCAAACCGGTCGTGTGATTGCTGCAGCAAGAGAGCGAACGCTCAGCGCACCACTTTTAACCGGCCAACCGAGCATTGAAAACCAAGAAACCCTTTTCAACAACTTGTTAACCTTGCCCACTTCAATGCTCAAGAGTTACGCAACAAAGGCGGTGGATAATGATCTGAGAGGCTGGCTGTCTTTGGCTGCAATGAGCAAACAGTATCAGAACAGGCCCAGCCAACATCTCAGAGCGCTGTCCAATTGGAAAAAATTATGGGCAGGACATCCGGCCGCTGAACAACTCCCCAGAAGACTGGCTTTCCTTGACAGCATTGTCGCAGGTCAACCCGGTAAAATTGCCGTCTTACTCCCACAAACTGGGCCATTGGCCGCAGCCGGGCAAGCCATCTTAAAGGGCATCATCTCGGCTCATTTTGATCAAGGTCAAGAATCCGAACTCCTGTTTTACGATACGGCGCTCTGGACCTCCACCGTCGACCTCGTCAATGTTGCGGTAAACGATGGGGCTGACTTTATCCTCGGCCCTTTAGATAAGCGCCGAGTTGAAGCCCTCGCAGCAGCCCGGCTTAAGATACCCGTTCTAGCCCTGAATCGACTAAATCAGTCGGGATCCGTCAAAAATAAAAATGGGAACCTGTTTTTCTTCTCCTTAGCACCTGAGGATGAGGCGAAACAGCTCGCGAACCGAGGGCGCGAGGCAGGCCATAAAAACATCTTGCTCATTGCACCGGATGACGACTGGGGCGATCGGACGGCCAATGCCTTTCGAAGCGAGTTCACGGATTTAGATTCGGTAAATATTTTCGAAAATCGCTTCGGCGAAGATGAGTCTTACGCGGAGTTCGTGAAAGATATGCTCGCTGTAGACGAGAGCGAAAAACGTGCCGACGAACTCAGACGCATTACGGGCCAGTCCTTCGAGTTCAAGCCCAGACGGAGACAGGATATTGACATGATTGCTCTGCTGGCGGATGCGGACAAATCCCGCCAAATCAACCCTGCTTTGGCCTTTTACTATGCGGATAACCTACCGGTCTATGCAACATCGCTCGTTCACACCCAGCGCCAAAACAAAATTAACAATCTAGACCTCAATGGTATTCGATTCTGTGATATGCCCTGGAAGCTCTTCCCAGCTGGAGTCCTTGTGTCTGGTGTTCAAGCAACATGGCCAGAATCTCGCGGTGATCTGGGCCCCCTTTACGCCCTAGGTCTCGATGCTTTCAATATCATGCCTAGGCTAAGGCAACTCAGAGAAATGCCCGACACCCAATTTTATGGCCTGACTGGGACCCTGATTATGGAACAGCAAACTCTCATTAGGGAGTTGGCCTGGGGCTATTTTGAACAGGGTGAAGTTGTGAGTATGCCAATGGTTGTTGAAGCGATCTGAGCCTTGGAATAAACCAAGGAAGAGCGGCAGAATTAAGAGCTCAACACTTGCTTTGGCTATTCGGCGTCCAAATAATAGGTCTCAACTACCAATCGAGATATGGTGAAATCGACATTATAGGTGTTGATCGATCGGCCTTAATCTTTTTCGAAGTTAAGTGGCGAAGCGGTGTCCGTTTTGGTACGCCTGCCGCTCAGGTAGATTGGAGGAAGCAACAGAGGCTCCTTAAAACAGCTGAGCATTTTCTCCAAGCCAAGCCATTCATCACTTACCAGGACCTGCGCTTCGACGTCTTAGCGCTGGGTCATGAAAACCGCTGGATCAAAAGCGCGTTTTATAAAGAAGACTTGATTCCTGAACCCGGACTGGCAAGATAGCGCCCAGACTATGGGAATCTGTTATGAACTGGATACGTCGTGCAAGCCTCGGAGCACTTATCATCTTTGGAATCAGCGCTTGTAGCCTTGTTGGCCCCAAAGACGACAATCTTGGAAAAAGGACTTTTGGTACTCAACTCGATGACCGCCGATCAGCAAAACTGATCATGAGAAATCTAAAGGCCGCAAACCCAGAGGTCGAATCCATGAACCTAGCCGTGACTGTTTTCAACGGCGTCGCGCTGATCACAGGACAAGCCAATACCGAGGCGGTTAAAGTCCAAGCAGGTAAAATTGCCGGGCAAATTAGAAACGTTGCTAAGGTGCACAACGAGATCGAGGT
>Ga0213863_10001670_pt1 | contig 15953 bp, 11 predicted proteins | sample PICome_8_FD_160128 | JGI IMG/M metagenome (GOLD analysis project Ga0213863, IMG submission 160128) | Coastal seawater microbial communities near Pivers Island, North Carolina, United States - PICO497 | ecosystem: Environmental > Aquatic > Marine > Coastal | place: USA: North Carolina... | reverse complement strand
CCAATGGGTGTTCCTCGTTCTTCCTTCTTTACATACCAGAAGTCTTCAGATCCCCACATCTGATCCCTAGCCCACGGATGCTTACTCACACTCCCCGCAGCTGCACCAATAATCTCATCACCACGCTCAGCGATAAAGATCGCAGTAGGTATATCTTGTTCTAGCCGTTGCTTGAAGTCTGCACAGAATCCATCAATAGATTTATGGTCAGATGTTTCTAATTCAGGAATATGCGAGTGTGTTTCACTCACGAATTCATCAAGAATAAGCTGACCGATATAAGGAAGCTCTGAAACCTTCGCGGGTCGTATTACTGTTTTAAGATGCGCCATGACGGGGTATTCCCGTCATACTAGGCTGACGGAGGCGTTGGCCACCCGTCCATGCCGGGCAAGATTACATTATCACTATTAGTTAAGTCCCTAAGTGCTTGCCTATATGTAGCCCACTCAGCTTTTTTCTCAGCACTCAAAGGACTATCCGAAGATTGAGTCCAATCAGATCCACTAAGTAATGGTTCCCTGTATGACCTTACCAGGTCGTGTGTCGGTACAGGAGGCCCGGATGGTCCGTCAATAGGAGCGCTAGGAGCGCCCGGGGCATCTATAATATCTGACTCTTTTACTACTATATCTTTCATGGTTTATCCAATTGTTTGAAATGGAGCACTGAATGCATTAGTGGAGGTCGTGGTATATGATCTAATCCTTGTGTGAACTATGCCATCTGGGCCCTGCATTCTACCATAACCCATTTGATTGTAAGCATTTGGTCCAGATGGATCAAGGTAAGCACCAGAATAAGCCCCAGGAAGGGCAGTGCCTACAGGTATACCCAACGCATCAGATCCCGTGTCAACATGTGGTCGAGCTAAATTCCAGTCGTACCTAAGATAATTACCTAATAGTCCTGTATATCTGTGTGATACATCATTGGTGCTAGCTACTTCATTATACCTCTTCTCCCTATTAAAGTTTACCTGACCGCCCATTCCCCAAAATTGGATTGCTGGAACAAATGGAACTCCTGATGCCCCGTAGACTCCGTGGTTGTACGATGAATAACCACTTGCACTTCCATCATACAACTTAAATCCAAGACCAGCCCACTGATCATTCGCTGTTCCTACGGTTGCTATGTCGTGATAAGAAGGAAGTGTTAAAGTTCCTCCATTTATAATGCTACAAGTATGGTAATTTCCAGATACAATAAACTGATTAGTACCGTTATTTAATCTGTCCATAGCGAATGAACCACCATCCTCAATGGTGATCAAAGGCTTAGAGTTATAGATTACATCAGTCGATGGATTTGATGTATTTGGATCATAAACCTCAAAATACGATGTAGGGGCAGTTGGATTGCCTGTGCCCGTGCCGTACATTAATAAATGGGAGTCAGCCGCACAATATAGTATGGAATTACTTTGGGCTGCTCCCGAGGTATTCTCAATGGCAATTCTCGCCTGAATTGTGGCAAGACAACTCCTAAAGTAGAAGAAATCTACAAAATTTGGCGATTCATTGACGATATGATAATCACCTACGATTCTAATTTCCCCACCGTCCTTCCAGATCAATCGGCTTCTATTTGCGGCTGCTGGAATCGTCCACTTTACAGTGGGATCACCACTTAGTTTCCCTGCCGCTAGTATAAATGCATCAAACCGGCCCGGAATTTCAGCACCAATATTGCCAATAATGAATCCATCTGGATTCTGCGATTGTGACTCATCACAGTCAGTAATCATTTGAACGTGCATCCTGCCACTAAGATGAGCAGGAAATGCTTTATCAATCGCCCACTCAAAATCACTGTATGTTCTAAACGCACCAAGGAATCTTTTGTTCTGATCACCCATCGGGTAGTGGTGCATCCTGGCGTTATTCCCTATGTCCTCTAAGCCTGCAGTATCATAACCAGTCGCAGTGTCGATATAGCAAAAGAAATTAACTTGTGGTTGGTTAACATAAAGGCCTGAACCATAATCCTCAATGCTTTGCGCACCACCCGCATTAGCTTCAATACTAGAACTCCCGCCACCTGTGGCAGAAATTGTAGTTCCTGAAATTGATATACCAGTACCAGCAGTGTATGTAGTATTGGTGTCTGTGTCAGTCCAAGGAACATTGACATACATCTTACCACTAGATAGCTCGACCGGGTAATTTTTCCCACTCTCAGTATATCCAATCTTTACCAAACCTGCAGTACTTGAAGTTGCGGTTGAATAGGTGGTGTTGGTGTTACTCCAAGGTACATTGACAACTAATTGATCAGCAGAATTATGCTGTACTGCATAGGTTCTTGATGCTGTACTTGTAACACTATTTGCGGCAGTGTTTTGCTGTGTGCTGCTACCTATTTTACTTAAGCCAAGACTGGAGGAACTAGCGGCACCATAGGTTGTATTGCTCCAAGGAACATTAACAACTGCTTGGTTCGCACTATTTAATTGTATTCCGTAAGTTCTGCCTGTGGTAGTTGAAACAGTATTAGCGGCTACAGATTGGTCAGTGTTACTAAATAGCTCAATACCGCCACGTACTGTATGGGTGGCAAGTGGGAGGCTGTAGTTATTTGCACCAGTTGCGATACCGGCAAGCTTTGTTGTGTTGGTGCCAACCTCTCCAATAACCTCATTTACCTTTAGCCTAAGGTTTTCAAAGTTGGTATCGACATCATCATGCGACATCGGTACCCCTGAGCTGTTAGCCCGTAGCTTAATGCCACTACCGGTTGAATTTAAATTTGTACTTCCGTCGTTTGCTAATGTCTGTGCCATGTTACAATAATATTAGTGTTACAATTAAATTAGGTGCTAGATTTAAATAGGTCAAGCACCCATGTTAGAAATTAAAGCTCATAAAAGAGCTGGGATTAGTTTAGAGTTCTTGTCGATGCCACTGATGGTAGCATTACCATTAATGGCAGTTGCTACTGCAGAGGGTAACTGGTTATTCAATGAATCGTCAACTTGCCCCTTGATGTACTGGATCAGTTCTCCATTGTCCTGTGTCATCGGTTGATCTCCTGCATCCGCATGGAGAATGCTTGTTTTATTATCACGGAATATTCTGGCACCAGAAATTACTAGTGGAGTGCTTCCCCTGTTTTGCAGCTTAATGTCAGCAATTGCAGTATTGACTCGATAGTTCATGTGATCAATCGCATCGATTGCACCAAACCACTCCTCGATGCCAGTGGACGAAGTTGTTTGCTTCACATAGAATGCATAGAACTCTTTGACATCTGCGATACCATCCCCATCAGAAATATCGATTTGAACATTAGGGTAATCTGCGGATATTGTCGTTATATTATCTGCATTGATTGCGTTATCATTATAGATGGTATCAGCAATTTGCGAATCTCCAAAAGTTATACCAATTTCGTTTATAACACCAAAACTTTCTACTGGAAGAAATGCTTCTGCTCCTGCCGTACAAGTTGCTCTTAATCTTAATGTATCTCCATCATCAACATTAACATTTGCCGAAAGGTCTAAGATCAAGTTATATCCATTTGTTGTTAAAATTTGTGTATCAAGTTCTACGCTTTTGCTAACATTGTAAATCTGCACCCTCGATCCAGATAAGATATTTGGTGCTGATACGAGCGTCCCTTCTACTATTAAAAACTCTGCTTCGTAAGTTGCATCAGTTGTGACATCCAATCCAAAATAATTAACATAATCATCATAGGTTGTTCCTGTGTTTTTTGAAAAATTTATTTTATATTGAACTGTGTTTGCATCCCCATCAGTAAGTGCAGAATAAGCATTTGATAAAGCAGTATTATCTGCCGCAAGCCCAGTCCCACTCGTGTCAGTTATTTCGAAAGCACTAGAGTATGTCCCTCCAATTTTTCTCAACTGGACTGTGTAAGTAAAATCTCCAGAATCACTAAACACAAATCCATTAACTCCAGTCACTCCCCTGTATGCCCGTGACTCAAAACTTCCACCACCATTGATGTTTTTTATGTGTAATCTGTTATTTCCAGCGTATTTATAATCTGAGTCAGTGTAAGTTCTGTCTGTTGTGTTTGCGTTGGGTCTTGAAAAACATCCAGCAATCCTAGCCTGTGTCCTGCTTGTATTTGTGTATAACAAACCAGTTGATGCGTTAGTCATGGAACTCGAGCTAAGTCCACATCTAAGGTCAAGATCATTGCTACGAATAAGCATACGCTCAACCTCTCCATCTGTTGGCAACAAAGTCCCTGCGGAATTGTTTATAAGATTTTGATTAGTAAAGTTTTTAAACTCACCACTAGATGTCTCATTATCCTTGTTTACATCAATATTAAAGTTAGTTGAGACATTCCATTTGTTAGCTCTAGTTCCAACTCCTCTGTCTAAAAGCCCGTAAGTTATACTAGTGCCATTAACATTGAAGTCGTTGAATGTGTTTCCGCTAGTCCCTGTCTCACAATAAACTAAAGCATTACCACCAGAACCAACTGGAATCTGAGTATAATCATCAAATAGATTATCAAATCCTTTGCAAAACACATGATAAATTTGGGTATGAGATTGAGTAGTGTAGAATTTAATAGAATGGTAAATCCTTTTGATAATTCCGCGATTTGAGTCTACTCTGAAGCGACATGGACTTGCTATTGTAATGCCATAAGCTCTAGAATTTTGCCCTCCTAAAAAAAATGAGTTTTGAGAATTTTGTCCAGCGCCAGTAGGATGCCTGTTAATAAAGGCAACTTCTTCCGCTTCTACTTTACTTGCCCCGTTGGTATCCACAACACGAGTATCCCTGCTTGAGAATACGCAATTCCTTAAAATAATGGTTTCTGCCATTCCATAAAAATCCCAATAAGACTGTGCCTTGCTACCAACATGTAAGAAATTGTAACTACCTACTTGCCTTCTATTGTTCATATAATCGGTACTTGTCTGAACAATTCCTACAGTATTAAAAACTTGTGTTTTTTTAGAAAAATCACCTTTTTGGCTATCAAACTCCAAGGCACAATTCGTAGCGTTTATTTGACCTGTGCAAGTAAAGGTGGCGATACCGCTGATTTGCACATTTGGTATCCAAATTTTATCACCATTTGCAGGTGCTTCTAAAAACTCAATTTGATTGCTAGTTGTGTCATGAGTAAAGAAATTTTTCAGACTTGCATCATCTACAATATCAGTGAGTTGGTCAATTTCCCCATAAGTGACCTTGTATTCTGTTCCGTCCCTAAATGTATCAGTACCCACCCAAACCGCACCAAGGTTGGTGTACTCATTATTACCTACATCTTTAGGTAGCGTGAATGTTTTAGTTGCACCATCCCCAGTTGCTAATTCAATTAACCCACCATTTACATCTAATTCACCATTTTCAGAAATCTTAAAATTTCCACCAAGTCCTACAAAGATTGGGTTAGTTGTACTTGTGTTCTCAACTAAAACTTTACCTCCTTCACCACTAAATGTGAGACTGGAAATTGTTTCCGTTGTTGAATTTATTGTAAGAGTCGCGAAGTCACTAATTACCAAAGTGTTATTAGCAGTATGCCCACTAGACGAATAAGTGGTATCGGATATAATGTTCATGCGTAATCCTTTGTAATTGATGAGACATTACCATCTCCATCATATGCTATAGTCTGTGTGAGGATGGTTGTATCATCACCATACTTCACCACGACCTGCGTGAGGTTGCCGTTTGTATAGGTGAATGTCTTGGTCTCAAGCAAATCCCCGCCATCTGATGTGTACTTGGATTGCCCGGTAAGCACACCATTTGTATAGGTGTTGGTGGTGTATGAGTCTGCGTTACCCGTGGCTAGTGTTACAATATTATTGGACGCACCACAAACATACAACTTTGCATCCGCAGAGTTGATTGCGACTTCACCCGCCGCAAGGTCGGTAGTGTCGGGGACTAACCCCCGAACACTTGACCTCTTTGGAAGAATCTTAGCCAATGTTAGTAGGATCCACCGTCAACCGTTTGATTAGCTTGGTCGAGGGCTGCAGTTGAGGAAAATCCAACAACAAATCCAGCATCAGCTGAACCAGTAACTGAAATATCAGCACCACTGTCTGCGTGAGATACTACTGAGTTGGTGTTATCAACCTTGTCCCAACTTGTACCATTGTAGACAACTGAGTCATCAACATTAACAAAGAAAGCGGCAGTATCAGCTGCGCCATTCTTTTTTACATACCCTGCAGTGTCAATTTTGTAGTAGTCACCATTTTTAGGAGATGCAGGCAAGGAAGTAGCGGTAGCGGCAACTGCAGTAGATGCCTGTGCATTACCGGACTGAACACCTTTATAAGTAAAAGCAGATGATAATGCGGAAGAAATCTTTGAATCAACTGCAAGAGTATCAATAAACTTGATTGCGGTTGAGCCATCACCAACAAACAATTCCTTGTCGAAGGTGTTACAGGAGATTTCTCCGATCGTTGTGGGTGCGGATCCACCAGTGGTGGTTTTCCGTTTAATTTTTATAGTAGCCATTGTATTGTGTGTTTTGTGATTAGTTTAGGAGAATACGCCTCCATCAATTTCTGTTTCTAAAGCTGTAACCCTGTCAATTGTTGTAGTTAAGGTGGTACCAAGGTAATTTAATGCATCTTCTGCTGTGTGAATATGCGGAGGAAAAATAAGACCGGTGTTTGTCCAGTTGGTAGCCTCCATATTCTGAATATAGGGCAAAGCACTCCATCGGCTTACACCATCTCCAATCTTAAATTTTTTAGCCGTAGTATCTACGGAAGGCTCCGCATCCATAAGAATTGGATCAGCGGCAGCCCATTCAGCCGTAGTTCCCTTACGAAAACTTATCCTGGCAGTTACATGTCTACTTGGCTGTGGCATTATGTTACAATAGTTTTCGTGTTACAATGTTTCAAGTTGTTTCTTGAGTGATTGATTATCTATTTCCAATGAAACTATTCTATCTTTCATGCGATCAAGATTCTCCCGCACCTCGATCCACCACTCTTTCATGTCGTTAGGTACGGTATCTTCCTCGGGAAACCTAATTTCCGTATCCTGGGCAAAACTTCTGATTACTGGATCACTCATCCTTGATTATATGTTTGAGTGGCTGACCTGCTATCTATTCCACTAACCTCAAATGTTCTGCCGACTATCTTTATGGGATTATTTATAACAACCGGGGTTTCGGTTTCAAAGAACTCCTCTTGCGCATCAATGTAACCATCTTCCGCAAACACTTGATCTGAATACTCTAATTCTGCAGTAACTATTATTTCATCCCTTATATAAGGAGCCCGTACATACATTGGTATTACATTTTCATCCACCAAGTTATTTAGCTCCACATAGTCAAGTTCCTTGCCATCGACTACTTCCATCGTTTCAATTTGCTCCGTTCCTTGAGGTGCGGAGCTTGTACTTATCTTAACCCTTAGTGGGGTTGTTCCGTACTTACTGGATAGCTCAAGCTGATAAGACCTCACCTCCTTGTCTGAAAAAGAATCGCCAAAATCAATTAGTCCACTCTTAAGCCTAGACTCATAACCAAAGCCTAACCTATTATATACTCTATAGGGTTCTCGCTCACCAACCGCTGGAGGGCCATATCCATACCTTACCAAGACACCTCCATAATTATAGTCATCCCTATATTGGGTGCCAGGATAAATAAACTCCCCATCATTAGCTTGATGGATGCCCATAATGAACCAAGCCTCCTCGGGACCCACCCTATTGTGCTTTGGTCGCCTAATGTATGAAGATGCCGTAAAGGATGCATCTATAGTTGAGAGCGTGTTACTTATGTAGTCATAAGCAATTGTTCCCCATGCTAATTTGGGCTGAGGCTGAGATGTTACATTTAGACCCCAGTACTCCTGATCTCCCGTTATATTTTTATCATCAGCATAGACCCCAAAGCCTAATGCATATTCAAAATTTGAGTCTGAATAAATAACTTCCCCCGATTGATCCACATACTCACCTTTTCCGTTCTTAAGTAATCCAAGGGGGCAATTAATGAATATTTCACGAGTTATTGGGTTATCTACTGCGTAAATATACTCAGATAATTCTGGCGGAACGGACTGCCAAAACGGTGGTCCAATCTCAAACATACTAATCGGCTTTGGCTCAGTAGATGATCTAGTAATTGAGTAAATCCCACTATTGCCCATGAATATATGTTGCTTTCCATCTACATCAATAATCGTGTGCCTAAAGTCAGCTACCCTTCCGCCCTTGTACCTAGGTTCAATCGCAAATGGAACTTCCGGACTATTTGTTCTTGATATAAAAAAGAACCCTGAATCCCGGTAAACAACTAATTTATCCGCAAGCTCCTTCATTTTTAATATCCTTGAGCCATCTTGCGAAAACTCGCGGAATGCAGCAGGTGACCTCAATTGCTCCGCATAGGGTCGAAGGACGACCGTGTAATTACCAGCAACAAACGGAAGTGCCGTTTCAGGATTTTGCAACACTAGGTCATCTTGATTACTATCTACGAGTAGGTAGTCACTAGAAATATTAAAGTACTCATACTCCTGGTCATCTATAGTTCCGTATAACCCGTCCGCCCCATAGTCTATTGCGTAAAACGCAGTAGGGTCTTGAGGGTCATTTGCGTATGCATCATCTGTTGACGAACTATTACTTCCTTGGCTAAGAAATATTCCACTTACTAATAAGGAGTTTGTTTTTTCATCTACTGACTTAATTGTTGGAACAGGTTCTACCATATTTAAGGTATATGCCTCATCTCCCTGAAAGGTTCCTTGATTGTAAAATTGGTACATACTCCCCGGTGTGCCAACCTTGTAATTATAATCAAAGGTAAATTGATACTGCCCACCTTGCTTTACGGTTAACGTGCCAGGTAAACCACCTGACTCCATAACCACAGAGCTACCCGCAATAATGCCTGAGTTAAATAACTTCGGTTCTCCTTCTGCGGAATAAACCATTCGGTACTGATACCTTTGTGTCCTTACTACACCAGACATAAATAAAATATTATCCTCAAGTGAACCATACGGATCAGCACTCTCAAATAAATCCCTATATCCCGAGACTATAACAGTTAGGTCTGCACAAAATAATCTATCCTGAAACACTCCAATTGTCCCACACGACACAACGCCGTTCTCCCTTAAGCCATAAAGTGGTTCAGCTACACCCCACTCGCTCTTGTACACAACAGGGAGATCAACTCCATTATTTATAATAATATGGTTTTGTACATCTACGATCTCCCACCTATAGGCACCTCCCTCAAATGGGTCTAGCAACCTTCCGTTTTCATCGAGTTTATCAATATAGTTACTAAATGTATAAATCGGATCCCAGTAAAAGTCTTCAGCTTGGGCCAACCAATACTCAGAGCCCGCATTATCTGTTGCATATAACTGACCCGGAGAAAGGTAATTCTTAGCATATGTATCCTCAGATGTTTTTAGTCTCCATAATTTATTGCCTGCAATTACAATCAGCACAGGGGTTCCATTGGTTCCGGGAAACTGATGGATTGCCCGTATTGGGAACTGAGAGTCTAGCGCATCAAATGTATTGGATTCACCATACTGCTTTAAGTTAGTACCTAACCCAAATATCTCCCACCCTTCCCTTCTTAACTCTCCATCTGTTTCACGGCGAAAGTTTAACTTCTCGGTGTAATTAGCAGAGGATGATAAGTAATTAGATTCCTGTGTGATCGGTACATCGTCAGACGCGGACCCAATCAATGCACCACCTTGTGCGGGGTGGATTGTTACATTCTTATATGGCCTACGCTTTGCCATTATGCTGAGTAAAGATTGTCAGTTATTGCCTTCAGCTTAGCGTCTACCTCGTCCTCAGTGTAGTACCTCGAGTCATGATTATGAGATGCGGGTGCATATACTCCACTATGGTTATGGGATGAGGATGCATAAGAGCCCGCCACCTGTGCGCCAATATTTGATCTAGCTTGCGTCTTTTGAGTAGAACTTAATGATTGTGACGCATCAAATCTTACTCGATTACCAAGTGCAGTAGATGTTGTAGTTGCAAAATTTGCATCATCACCAAGTGCGGCTGCTAATTCATCTAATGTATTGAGTGTTGCTGGAGCTGAGTCCACGAGAGCAGATATTGCGGCATCTACATCCTTTAGGGGAAACGCTGCGCCATTACCTGTTCCATTGTTGGCAATCCATTTGTCCTCAAATACATCATAAATTATAGATGGGTTTTGATCCAATCCTACATCTACAGTCAAGCCCCTAGATACAGTTGATGATGAATCAAGCGCCCAGTACTCTTGATCGCCAGCTTCTCCTGGATCATCAGCATAAAGTTGTGCTGTTTCTCCATACTCCTGGTATGCGTATCCACTTTCGGCACCGCCTGTTGTGCCATCTAAAGTTAATCCACTTTGGATAATGGTGTCACCCTCGTTTACTATGGTGTCACCTTCATTGGTAATATTATTTACTACAGCACCAATTGTAACTACATCACTACCATTATACGCGACCCAATCTCCTGCTGATGGATCAAATCTAATGTACGGCATATCATTCGTGCCATCATCTATTGAAATACCGGTGGGTACTGCGACATTATTGTATCTACCCTCAATTACTATATCAGTAGCACCAGCAATGCCCGAGGTCATTGCGACCCTAGTTTTAAGTGCATACGAGTTTAGTAGATTGTTAGTCTCGGTTTTTGTGTAACCTGTCCCCGTTAATGCGTACCTAGAATTTGACTCAGATTTAGTGTAGGAGCTATCAAATGGCTCATATCGGCTATCTGATTCCGTTTTACTGTACGAGTCTTTCAACTCATAAGAAACACCGCCTCCATTACTAAATCCCCATTTAGATTCTTGTGTATCGTACCTTAAGTATGGATTATTTGCTCCATCCCCAAGATTGATTACTAGACCTGTACTGCTTGTGGATGACACCTGGGTAGACCAGTATTCAGCCTGCACATCATCCGCAGTGCCTTCAGTTTCATCAGGGCCGTAATCTATTGCATAAAATCCTGCACCTTCCTCAAAAGCATAACCTGATTGCGCTCCACCAGTTGTGCCATCAAGAACTAAATCGGTACCTGTCTCTCCGCTACTTCCATCTCCACCCCCAGCTCCCGTGCCTCCCAGCCCATCAAGGTCAGTCTTAAGAGCATATAAGGAAAGGTCTTCAATGAAAGCTAAACTCTTTGTGGTTGTGTCCTGTTGGAGGGTAAGGCGAGTCAATGATCCATAACTTGCCTTTAGCTTTACACTTTCCGGAACTGAAGTTTGCGACCCCCCGAACTTATGAGCCTCCCAAAACTCCACCTCATGCGTGTCGATTTTCTCGAGGGATGCCTCGTCTGTGTATATGTTCTCGGATACAAGACTTGGAGCGTACAGATACTTAGACTCATCTATATTTGTTCTTACCTCAAATACATTAGATACTTTTATTTCAGTCGCCTCAAGTGTTCCACTAATAATTGTATCACCTTGTATATTAAATGTACCCGTAGATGAATATAGGTTTTTGTTAATCGTGGTATTGCCCGTGGATGTGAAATTACTGACATTTGTGTCACCCGTAATATTTACATCTCCACCTTCAGTAACCTCAAATATAGTATTACCTTCATTGGTTACATTGAGTGATTTATTAATCGTCGTATCACCTGCGATTGTAGTGTCACCTTCTTCGGTAACCTTAAATACGGTATTACCCTCATTCTTGACGAATAGCTTTTGCTCAATCGTTGTATCACCTTCAATAACAGTATTGTCCTGAATAGTAACAATCTCGGTACTAGATGATATATTTTCATTAACAATTGTATCACCTTCAATTGTTACATTCTCAACTATGGTAGATGTTAAATGTACATCCCCTTCCTCGGTAAGATTTATTACATTATCTCCCGCCTGATTTGTAATATTAAAGTTTTCGGTGACATTTATAGTAGTCAACTGAGGAAGTTCTACCTCATTTACTTGTATAACTTCACCAACTTCTGTTGCTATGCCTGCATCTACATCATCCTGTGTAGATTCCCTTGTAATATAAACAGGCAGAAAGGGTATCTTTGCCCATGATGTTGATCCTGTCTTAAAGTAAAGATTACTTGCGTCGTACGCAAAATCACCTACTGCGCCAGCAGAGTCACTGTTATCTAGTGGAGTAAAGGCATACCTAAGTGAGTCTATGTAAAACTGAGTCCTAGTATCTGCTTCCGCTTTTGCATAAACATCAAAGAATGTAAGATCTATACCATGTGGATTTACTTCATTAAGGTGCTGATCCAGTAATGCTTGTGGATTTAAATTAGGCACATCACCCAATCCTAAGTCTGCCTTCGTGGTTCCGTGAGGGTTGCTCTGGGTTTTGTGAGATGCTAAGTCGGCCTGAACTCCGTCTATTTCAAGCTGTGTAACCCCACCAGCAAGTGCTACTATTTCGGAGGGAGTTAAGTTCTCAACCTTACCTAGTCCAACCTGTGATTTTGTAACACTATGGGGGTTGTTGGTCAGATCGCTATGGTCAGCAACTAAAAGGTTTGTCTTTGCTTGTATCTCAGACCCCAGGTCTGTTATATCCGCCGCCACATGAGTGTGGTCGCTTGTGTCAATACCTGTAATTAAGGTATCTACCTCTGTTTTAGTGTATATATTTGAGTGCGTATGACTAGAGGATGCCTTACCCGCTAATTGCGTCTCAAGTGCATCTATCTCATCATTAAGCGTAGCGATGGAGCTATTTACACCAGATAAGTCTACTGACCCTCCGCCTGTGTCGATTGCGCTAATACTAGCAATTAAGCTATCCCTTACGCTATTAAGCTCAGCTATAGACGCTTTTACATCTAGTGCAGACTGCAAGCCAGATACATTTGATATTTCAATCCCCGCTGGAGAACCCGTGGTATCTATATTATCAATCTGTCCCTGCAGGGAATCTATTTGTGATTGGTAGTTGGCTAAAACCAGTCCGTCCAATAAACCGTCGGTAGTACTAAATCTAGTATCTACTTCTGTTTTATTATAGTAGTTAGATGCAAAGTCTGCCTCCTCACCCTCTAGTGATACAACCCGTGATGTGAGGGCAACAATAGAGTCGTTTAAAGTTTTACCAAGCGAAGCAGCTAATGGATCCGTTGTGGATGTAGATGTAAGACTTGTTACTATATCCTCTACTAAAAGAGTTGAGTCTATTAAGTTGGCAAAATCTGACTCATCAGGGGATGCCCCTGTTATGAAGTAACTCTTTAGGGTAGTTCTATTTTGTACGCTCATCCTATTACAAATCCTCCACCGCCAATGCCTGTGCTATTAGCGACCTGCTCTATCGACGATGTTTGATATTCTTTTCGGTTAATAAATATTTGGGCACGCTCTTTTTGATACATCTGCATATACGCTTGATATTGAGCTAGGTCGTTATCTACATCCCTTGCTAAGTGTGCCTTAACATATCCAGCACTAGCTTTTGCTTCCATTTCATCAAAGATCACAGGTGTATTCTTCTCGTCATCTGTTGCTCTATATATAGGACTGGGTCTAAATTCCCCCTCAAAGTAAATATACAATGCCTCATCCTCACGAAGCATAGGTGCAGTCCAAAACTTATTTTCCCCAAATGTAATACGACCAGGTATAGTGGATGTTCTTTCAGCTATGCCTCCGTCAATTAACGAGAATCTTGATTCCCATGGAATTGAGTTCGGGTAGTAATATCGAGAAATATCCTGATTATTGTCACTGGTCGCAACCCTCCGTACGACTACTTGCTTAACTCGTACATTTGACATAGCAAAGTCACCCTTATGCACATCTAAATCCTCAGAATTTACATTACTTAAATCTTCCGGGTTCGGTTCAACCAAAGATGCGCTTGAGTAGAACTTGTACTGGTTCTGCCTAATTGCAGGGACATACCTTTGCATATCCACAATGGAAGCAACAATAAGGGAGTCGATGTTTTCCTGAACTCCTCTGCCTTTTCTTTCGCTGTCTACAATAAGAAAGACACGCACTTGATCATTAAATTCCTGCCAATTCATCGCCTACCCCCGGGTGTGAAATAAAATCCTATAATGAGCGGCAATACTACGGTTGCTTCAAAGAGTGCAATGTGTCCCGTTGTAACAACCAGAGCGGTTTGCTCAGCTGGAAAACTGATGAGCCCGAAAAGAAACTCTCGCTTACCTTCTCCTGTGATGTTTGTTGTACTGACGAGTGGAACGCTGGGATAAATTGTTGTGATGCATGTGATGAACGAGAGCGTACACATTCCGATGAGCGCGAGCATCCTGCGTGTAGCCCTAGTGAAAGCGCCACTAGGCCCGCTATTAAGTGCCTCTTGAAATTTAATTGCCTGTTCATTGTTTCTTGCCTCCCTTGCCATCTCCATCTCAAACTTTTGAGCGCGAGCATCTGTTATTGCACCAAATACACCCTTAAGGATACTGCCCATTGCGGCAGACCCTCCACCTGTTAAAAATAATGTAAGTAGCTCAAACATCAGGAGTTATTTAGTTTCCGATTAGTATGTATTGATACCCCATTGTATGTGCCTGTATTATTATCCTCTACATGAAGAACCATTTGATTGGCGGGAATTACTGATGTAGGAACTCCTCCGTCTGCCCATGATTGGGTTACGGGTGTAATAACAGCATTATTCTGTATAGTATTCCCAGATGCCCTAGCTGTTAGTTTAATATGAGGTTCGTCCCGATTTCCGTCTCGATTAAATGTATTTCCACCTACCACGCAGAAATGTCCGTCTATCTCAATGGATGGACCCAGCGCACCATAGTTTACATTTGTATTATGAGTACTATCCGAGAAAACATTACCATATATAACTACATTGGATGACTTGTGATTCACATACACACTACAATGCGAGGCATCAAAGCCATAGCCACCATCTACTCCATAGGATGCATTTATATCTATACCATAGAATGAGCATCCCTTTATCATAATCTGCCACCCATTATTGATGTAGATGTTTTTCTTAATGCAGTTTATGTGGCAATCAGTGACAACCAATAAGGGCCACTGAGCTACTGCATCGGTCGCAGTTCCATCTACGGAACCAATAATTGTATTTGTATTTGTATCAAAATATGGTTGCCCGCCTACCATATTTTGCACGTCCCACCAAATGCCGTAGTGCGTATTTACCCATGTAGAACACTGTATGGTTACACCCTCAATATTCCCATTACATAGAATGCCATACTCATGACCAAAAAACCTACATTGATTGATATAAAAGTCTGTGCATTTGGCATCTCCCGTTAGGTGTATTCCTGCGTAACTCTCATTCCATGTCGAAGACGGCACAAGATTGCCATCATCATTGGTCACCATAACTAAATTACCATTGGAATCGACCTTACCCATACAGGTGTCAAACGAACACCCAACAATATCTACAATTTGCACATCCTCCACAAGTATTCCTTTCTCCCACCCAGCATAACTGAAGTGCCAACCCTTGAATGTGCAATAGTGTACGGAAAGTGAAGGATCCCGACCTTGACCTTGCAATTTTGAATAGCCCGTCAGTTGAGCATGCTGACCATCATCTCCCAACTCTGTCCTATCTCCAGTAATTTCAATACCTATACCTTTTGCGCCAAGGGCACCCTGCTCCTGGTTGGTGGGTATCCCAATTCCATAAGGCTCAGCTTCCGTCATCCCTTGGTTGCCCACGATAAAGTCCATATCACTGATATTTACTTTTTGGTTCATAATTGCACCATACGGACCTATATCAATAAAAAGACCTTGGCTTGTTGAATTATTAGTCCAAACAAGCTGAGTAACCCCCTGGCCTTCTCCTTTAATAGTTATACTATTAGGAAATTCATGCCCGAGAGTGCCCGGGAAAACTATATCAATTCTTTCGTTTAAATAAATTCTACCCGCTGGTAATCTCAGAACCCCCGATGCCCTCTGTACGGGATCAAAGGGAT
>Ga0213863_10001669_pt1 | contig 15957 bp, 20 predicted proteins | sample PICome_8_FD_160128 | JGI IMG/M metagenome (GOLD analysis project Ga0213863, IMG submission 160128) | Coastal seawater microbial communities near Pivers Island, North Carolina, United States - PICO497 | ecosystem: Environmental > Aquatic > Marine > Coastal | place: USA: North Carolina... | reverse complement strand
ATTCAGACTATATTATATTGGTGGGGGCCAAACCACGATCGAAGGGTATGCAGAGGGCAGATTTATTATTAGATAATGCGAATATATTTAAAGCACAAGGACATATAATTAATGAAAATGCAAAAAAAACTACAAAAATTATAGTTGTTGGTAATCCTGCAAATACTAATGCATTGATTATTGAAAAAAATACAAAAAATATCCCTACAAAAAATATTTCTTCATTGATGAGATTAGACCAAAATAGGGCTAAGAGTATTTTATCAGTTAAGACAGATAGCAAGGTTGAGCAAATCAATCAACTAGTTGTTTGGGGAAATCATTCCGCAACACAATATCCTGATGTTAGTAATACCTTGATAAATAACAATAATGAAAAAATCCTATCTCTAGATGATCAATGGATCTCCGAAGAATTCATTCCGAGAGTACAGAATAGAGGAGCTGAAATAATTGAGCATCGCGGCAAATCAAGTGCTGCCTCAGCAGCTTCTGCTATATATGATCATATCTATGCTTTGGTGAATGGTTCATCGGACTGGGAATCTATGGGGATTATGTCAAGTAATACCTATGACATTGATGATCAAATATTTTTTTCATATCCATTGAATATAAAAAATGGAGAAATAAAAATTATTGACGCTATTAATATATCAGAAAGATCAATGACATATATCAAAAACACTGAGAGAGAATTAATTTCAGAAAGAGATATTATAAAAGATTTACTCTAACTTAGATAATTTTTAAAATTGTCTTTTTCGCATAAACATCTTTTTCTATACAATCAAGTCTTATTATGCCAGTAGATAAAAAAGTATTATTTATTTTTTGGGACGGTGTAAATATTTCCCCGACTAATTCTCCATTGATATCATGAATTTTATCACTTATAGAAATATCTTTGCTGTTATGCTCTAAAAGAAATATTTTCTTTTTAATTTTTCCTAAATAATGTGTTCTTGCCACAATTTCTTGTCCTGTATAACATCCTTTTTTATAATTTATACCATTTAAGTCTTCTAGGTTTAAAACCTGTGGTATATATGTTTCTTTCATTGTCATAGTGATTCTTGGCAGAAGAAGTAAATTATCAACCAATTCATTCACATTATATGAAGTATTTTTTAGTGATTGAAGAAGCTCATTAACTTCACTATCATTAGATTTGGTTTTTATGATAGTCACAGCTGGCAAATACTTGTTTTTATTATTTAGTATTATTTTAGATGAACTTTTATTATATTCATTTTCTTTTAATTTATTATTAGATAGAATATTTTCTGCTGGCTCTCCAAGTATTCCATAAACTTTATATTGCTTTTGCTCTTCTATAACAACTTTTGACATCAGAATATACATTGATAATCTATCAACAAAGTATTTAGCAACGTCGGTATTTAATAAAAGCAAATATCCTTGGTCATTCTTTAATATTCTAAAGATTGCAATAACCTTGCCTTGATTAGTCGAGTATGATGAATATTGATAAATACTATCAGTAACTTCAGTTATGTCATTACTAAATTGCCCTTGTAAAAATTTTTGCGAGTCTTCACCAGATACTTGGATACAAGTTGTATTTTCATCTATAGAATATCCTGATAGTTCTTTAAAATTCATATAAGATATTGATATATAGTTAATTTATTCGTCAAACAATAGTTATTACCATTAATTTATTATAGCTAATCCTTGTGTAATCAAAATAAGTATATACTAATAAAGTACTATTTATTTAATTTATATTTGCATATAATACCTCTTGGAGAGATTACATGAATAAAGATCAAAAAACTGATAACTCTAAAAAAAAGATTAATATCCCTAAAAAAGTCAAGGAAATAGGTGGAAGAAAAGGTCCTGAACCTACTAGATATGGCGACTGGGAAAAAAATGGTAGATGTGTAGATTTTTAAATGGATAAAATATTGAATAACAAAAGACCGTTATCACCTCATTTGCAGATTTATAAGCCGCAGCTTACTTCGGTGATGTCAATATCCCATAGATTCACTGGCGTAATACTCTCGTTACTTTTATTGCTCATACCTTTTTTCTTTTTTGTTATATCGTTAGGTAGTGAGTACTTCAACATACTTGTCTCAGTACTAGATCATTTTCTAGTGAAGTTGATTTTATATGGTGTAATATTTGTTGTTACATATCATTTATTAAATGGTGTTAGACATCTTTTTTGGGATATAGGCAAAGGGTTGAGCATAAAAGATAGCTATTTAAGCGGATATCTTGTTATTGCTTTATCATTATTAACAACATTATTTTTTATAGTGTATTTAAACTAAAACGTATTTATTATGGCAATATTACATTGGAAATTACAAAGATTAAGCGCAATTATTTTAGTGCCTGCAATTATATATATATCTTTATATTTCCTAAATATTACAAACCTTACATATTCTAATATAGTTTCGGACGTTACCTCTCTCCCAGGAATAATTTTTATAGTAATAGTGTCTTTTACACTTTTTATGCATAGCTCTTTAGGGATAGAAACAATCATGGAAGATTATATTCATAATGATTCAATGCAGAGGTTTTTTATTAATTTATCAAAAGTGATTCATGTTATATTATTCTTAGTAACTCTAATATCACTATCAATGATCAGAGGAAGTTAATATGGAAATTATAAAACATAAACATGATGCTATTGTAATTGGTGCTGGTGGTTCTGGATTAAGAGCAACAATGGGTATTTCTCAATCTAATCATAGTGTCGCATGTATATCTAAAGTTTTTCCAACACGTAGCCATACAGTAGCTGCTCAAGGAGGTATCAGCGGAGCTTTAGGAAACATGGGTGAAGATGATTGGCGTTGGCATATGTATGACACAGTTAAGGGTTCTGACTGGTTAGGTGATCAAGATTCAATAGAATATATGTGTAAGAATGCTGTTGAATCAATAATAGAGCTAGAACATTTTGGGGTACCATTTTCCAGGACTGAAGAAGGTAAAATTTATCAAAGACCATTTGGTGGAATGACCACAGAGTATGGAAAAGGTATTGCTCAGAGAACTTGTGCTGCTGCTGATAGAACTGGGCATGCAATATTGCATACACTTTATACCCAGTCCCTTAAAAATAATGTAGACTTTTATATAGAATATTTTGTTATAGATTTAGTTTTTGAAAATGGAAAATGTGTCGGTGTTTTAGCTTGGTGCCTAGATGATGGATCAATTCACTTATTTCAGGCTCATATAGTAATACTTGCTACTGGTGGTCATGGAAGAACATATCAATCATCAACATCTGCGCACACTTGCACTGGGGATGGTAATGGAATGGTACTAAGGGCTGGATTACCATTAATGGATATGGAATTCATACAATTTCATCCGACTGGAATCTATGGAGCAGGTTGTCTAATTACCGAAGGAGCAAGAGGTGAGGGTGGCTATTTAACTAACTCGGAAGGCGAGAGGTTCATGCCGAAATATGCTCCAAATGCAAAAGATTTAGCATCTAGAGATGTTGTCAGTCGAGCTATACAAATGGAAGTAAATGCAGGCAGAGGTGTAGGCAAAGAGAAGGATCATGCACTCCTTCATTTAGAGCATCTTGATGCAAGCGTCATACATGAAAAACTACCTGGTATTACTGAAACAGCTAAAATATTTTCTGGCGTCGATGCAACAAAAGAGCCAATTCCTGTGATTCCTACAGTTCACTATAATATGGGAGGTACTCCAACGAATCACTTTACAGAAGTTATATCAGATGGTACTGGTACAACAGTAGAGGGCCTAATGGCTCTTGGCGAAGGTGCATGTGTCTCTGTTCACGGTGCAAACAGACTTGGATCTAATTCTTTGTTAGACCTAATAGTATTTGGCAAATCTGCTGCTGAAAGAGCATGTGAAATTTTAGATAATAAATCTAAAAATCATCCTGACATTAAAAAATCTAACATAGACAGCATAATTAGTGATTTTGATAGAATTAGAAACTCATCAGGGGATATAAGTACAGCAGAACTACGTGAGAGAATGCAGAAAACTATGCAAAGATATGCACCTGTTTATAGAGATGAAGAGACCTTAAAAAAAGGAATAGAAATAATGAAAGATTTGTTTAATGATTTTAAAAATGTATCTGTTAGCGATAAGTCATTAATATGGAATACTGATCTTGTAGAAACTTTAGAATTAAATAATCTATTATATCAAGCAATGGCTACTTTGTATTCAGCATATAATAGAAAAGAAAGTAGAGGAAGTCATGCGAGAGATGATTTCCCTGATAGAGATGATAAGGATTGGTTAAAACATACAATGGTTAAAATTGACAAGGATGGAAATAATATTTTTGACTATAAACCTGTTAAACTTGAAACTTTAACAGATGAAGTGGAAACTGTTAAGTTAAAAGCAAGGACGTATTAATATGGCTAAATTTACACTACCAATTAACTCAATCGTAAAAAAAGGTAAAACTTATAAATTAGACGATGAACCTAAAAATATCTTAACCGTGGAGATATATAGATACAATCCTGATGATGGCTCTAATCCTTATATTGATACATATATCTTAGATAAAGATAATTTTGGTCCAATGGCTTTAGATGTTCTGTTGTATATTAAAAATAAAGTTGACTCTACTTTATCATTTAGAAGATCATGCAGAGAAGGTATTTGCGGGTCATGTTCTATGAATATTAATGGTACTAATACATTAGCTTGTATTCTTAATATCGCTGAAGAATCACATTTAAAAATATACCCTCTACCACATATGCCTGTAGTTAAAGATCTTGTCCCTGATATGAAAAACTTCTATAAGCAATATGAATCAATAAAACCATGGTTGATTAACAATAACAAACCAAAAAGAGAACATCTACAATCTCAGGCTGATAGAGAAAAATTAGATGGTTTAATTGAATGTGTTTTATGTGCATGTTGTTCAACAAGTTGTCCAAGTTATTGGTGGAATTCTGATAAATATCTCGGACCCGCATCTCTATTACATGCTTATAGATGGATTATAGATAGTCGTGATACTGCTAAAAAAGAGAGGCTATCTAATTTAGCAGATAAATTTAAATTATTTAGATGTCACACAATCATGAATTGCACAAAAACTTGCCCAAAAAATCTCAACCCTGCAAAAGCAATATCGCATATTAAGACAATGCTTGCATCTGAATAGAATGCATTTATCTAGGGTAATTTGGAAATGTCGTAAGGGTATAAGAGAAATTGACATTTTGCTGACTCGCTATACAGAAAAAGTTTATCCTACATTATCATCACAACAACAAGAACTTTATGTTGAATTCATTGATTTAGATACCTATGAAATTCTTGATATGTTATTTAATAAAAAACCATATGATGAAAAATATCAGGAGATAGTAGAAGCGCTTAAGTCATTTAATTAGTATCATATGAATATGGCTAATAAAAAAATACGATTAGGCGTCAATATAGATCATGTCGCCTTCATTAAAACATCAAGAGATACATTATATCCAAACCTGCTTGATGCCGTAAGAATCTGTGAGGATGCTGGAGCTGATCTTATCACTATACATCTCAGAGAAGATCGAAGACATATACAAGATAAAGATGCAATAGACATACGGCAATATGCAAAAGTTTTAAATTTTGAAATGGCTAACACACACGAAATGATAGAATTTGCTATAGATCTAAAACCCGATTATTGTTGCATTGTCCCCGAAAAGCGTGAAGAAAAGACCACAGAAGGTGGATTAAATCTAATTTCATATTCTGAAACAAAGCTAAGAGAATTAGAGCTTACAATTTCTAATTTTAAATTGAATAATATTAAGACATCCTTGTTTATAGACCCAAATCATGAATCTATAAATATTGCTGCTGATGTTGGAGCTGAGTTAGTAGAGCTCCATACTGGTAAATATGCTAACCTATTTAATACAATAGATGAGTTTGAATCTTTAGAGGAAATATCTTCTGCATCTAAATATGCTCACACGAAAAATTTACTCGTTAATGCAGGACATGGTTTAAATTATGAAAACTTATCAGAAATATGTAAATTGGATCATATCAATGAAATTAATATTGGACATGCCATTATTTCGCAAGCAGTTTTTACTGGTTTAAGTGATGCAATTAAAAAAATCATTAGTATAATAAACAACAATGATTAAAGGAATTGGAATAGATCTGGTTGAAAATAATAGGATTAAGAATCTTTTTGATAAGTATGGTGAAAAATTTGCTAAAAAAATCCTCTCTCATACTGAAATGAGTGAATTCATCATATCTGATTACCCTGTTAATTATCTTTCTAAAAATTTTGCCTCCAAAGAAGCATTATCAAAAGCATTGGGAACAGGCTTATATAGAGAGGGTTTGTATCCCTCTCAAATCACAGTTACACATGCAGATAGTGGCAAACCATTTTTTCTGATAAACAGCTTATTAACAAAATTAATGGACAATTTATCCGCTAATAGTCTTTTTTTATCAATATCAGATTCTAGCCAACATGCCGTTGCAATCGTAATAATGGAATAAATATGAATACCAAAGATATACAAGGTGCCATTGGCAACACTCCTCTTATTAAGATTCCAACAGATTCAAATTATGGTGAAATATTTGTTAAGTTAGAAGGCAATAATCCAGGAGGTTCTGTAAAAGATAGGCCGGCATTAAATATGATTTTAGATGCAGAGCTCAATGGCTCAGTTAAGCCTGGTGATACACTAATAGAGGCAACTAGCGGCAATACCGGTATTGCATTATCAATGGTTGCTGCTATAAAAGGATATAATATTACTATTATAATGCCTGAGACAGCATCTATAGAAAGAATAAAGACTATGGAGGCATATGGAGCAAAAGTAATCTTAGTCTCAAAAGAAAAGGATATGGAAGGTGCTAGAGATCTAGCAAAAGAGCTTGAAAAAGATGGAAAAGGTCATGTGCTTGATCAGTTCTCAAATAAAGCAAACTATATGGCTCACTATAAAGGCACAGGTCCAGAAATATGGGATCAAACAAATGGCGAGATCACACATTTTATTTCAGCCATGGGAACAACGGGCACTATAACTGGAGTCTCTATGTTTTTAAAGTCAAAGAATCCAGATATACAAATTATAGGAGTTCAGCCAGAGGATGGTTCCAAAATACCAGGTATTAGAAGATGGAGTAAAGAGTATGTTCCTGAAATCAGACAGAATGCCATAATAGATGAAATTATCGATATAGGACAATCAGATGCAGAATGTACATCAAAGATCCTTGCAACGAAATACGGGTTATTTTGCGGTCTCTCTGCTGCGGCAAACATACATATTGCCAAGACTATTGCCAAGGATAACGTAAAAGCAAAGATTGTAACAATAATGTGTGACCGAGGTGATCGCTATATCTCTAAGTTGTAGCTACTTCATTATTATTAAATTTGTGCCAGCCCTCAAAGACCTAGAACTTTTAATATTATTTTCTTTTAGTAGTTCTTGTTGAGTGATGTCAAATCCTAATGCGATATTCTTTACAGTGTCTCCCAAGTCAACTACATATCTGAGTCTTTTTTTCTGTTCAGAAGATAGTATAGGGCTTTTCATTTGAATTTTTATAAGTTGACCTACTTTAAGCTTGGTTTTTTTATTAGCATTGTTCCAAGCTAATAGAGTTTTTAGATTAGTATTATATTTTCTAGCAATCTTATACCAATTATCATATCTTTTGACTTTATGGTTATAAAATACTATTTCATCTTTAATTTTATAATTTTTGCCGGCTATACTTATTTGATTCTTATCGCCCACAACACCTTCAATAGGTAGCCTTAGTTTCTGATCTATTTTTATTAAATCTGACTTTAAGTTGTTTAGAACCTTTATAGATTTTATCGATACATTATATTTTCTAGAGATTCTTGAGAGAGTGTCGCCTTTTTTCACTAAATGTATCTGATTATCATAAATCAAATTGATTAGCTTGGCATACCTCTTAGAAAACTTATCAGCATTTTTAATAGGAAGTAATAATCTTTTTTGCATTGTCGGCAAGAAATACCATGCACTAAAACCAGGGTTCAATTTATGTATGGTCTCCTCATCAACACCTGATAATACAGATATAGTATAAAAATCTATTGGGTATTTAATATTAACAAACTTTGTTAGAGGTTTATTTGGCAATGCAGGTAATCTTATACCATAAGCTCTAGGGTTAGCCATAATATCTCTTAAAGCAATTAATTTAGGAACATAAATCTCTGTTTCTCTTGGAAGATCTAAATCCCAAAATGTTTTATCACCTAGAACATAATTTGCTTTCTTAATCGATTTACCAACATTGCCAGCTCCAGTATTATATGATGCGATTGCTAGCAACCAGTCTCCTTTGAAATGACGTTTCATATCTTTCAAAAAATGACTTGCAGCCCTAGTTGAAGCAAATATATCTCTCCTGCCGTCATACCACCAATTTTTTTTAAGACCATATTCTCTGGCTGTTGGCGGAATAAATTGCCATATTCCTGCAGCTTTAGATGGTGAATATGCATAGGGTTGATATCCACTTTCGACTACTGGTAATAAAGCTAATTCAAATGGCAAGTTATTTTTTTCTAGTTCTAGAATTACATGATATAGAAACGGTCTTGCTCTATCAAAAGACCTATAAATAAAATCTTTATTATCCATGAACCATTCAATTTCTTTGTTAACTCTTGATGAATAAACTGTATCTAGACAAAAACCACTTCTGACTTTATCATAGATGCTCGAGTAGTGTTTATTAGCTAATTTATACGTTGAACATTCAAAACTACCAAAATTAGTAAGAATTTGTGGTCGTTTATAGCTAATTGACTGGTTGCAACTTGTAATAAAGCTTGCGCATAATATAATTACGGTAACATTTTTTATAGTTTGACGGAACATAGCTTATTTACTACATTATCAAACAAAAGAGTTTATTACTAACTAATAATTTATGAAATTAAATACAAATAATTATAAATACAAAGAATTAATTAAATGGTATAAAAAACCAATTAATAGCCTTCTTAAGAAAACTATAAATGATCAAATTTCTATATTAAAAAAGCATATACAAGGTAACAATGTTCTATTCATAGGACTTTCATACTTCAGTAAAAAATTTACCTCATCTAAAAATATGAGTTTCATTGCTATTGACGAAATAACCTCATCTGATTATATAACTGAATCAAAAAGATTGCCTTTTGAGGATAACTCACATGATGTAATTATTATTCTACACGCTCTTGATTACACTGACAATCCTTATGAGCTTGTTAGGGAAATAGATAGAATTGCCACAGATGATGCAAAGGTAGCAGCAATAGGGTTTAATAAATTCAGTTTATGGGGAATATTAAAACCATTTATGAATAAACTTACTCCTCCTTGGATATTAAATTTCCATTCATTATACAGTGTCAAAGAATGGTTTAAACTTCTTGGATATGAACAAGATTATAAAGATACTGTAAGTTTTTTTCCAATAATCTCGAAAACCTTTTCAAAACATCTTAATAGAACTAGTATCATTCAGAAAATCTTAGCTAGAGATCTAGGGGGCTTATATTTTTTTGCTTTTAGCAAGAAGATTATTCCTCTAACTCCAGTGAAATTGAAATTTAAAAATAAACTATTTTTATCGTCTTTTCCAAAATCTACAACTAACATGGTTAAATGAAATACACAAAAATATATACTGATGGAGCATGTAGCGGAAATCCAGGATCTGGCGGTTGGGGCGTTGTCGTAATCACTGATGAAGTTTTTCAATACTCTGGAAGTGAAGAAAATACTACTAACAATCGCATGGAATTAAAAGCTGCAATAATGGGAATTAGTAAATCGGTGATTAATCAAAAGATGATTATCTATACAGACTCAAAGTATGTTAAGGATGGTATAACTAGCTGGATTAAGAACTGGAAAAATAATAATTGGTTAACAAGCTCGAGAAAACCAGTAAAAAATCAAGACTTATGGCAGGAGCTTGATATCCTTAATAGTAAACACGATATAGAGTGGAAGTGGGTCAAAGCCCATCAAGATAACTCCACAGAGGATAGCAAATTTAATAATATGGCTGATGAATTAGCAAGAAAAGGAGCATTGCAGTGGAAAGATTAATAGTATTAGATACTGAAACCACAGGGCTTGATGTAGACAGTGGGCATAAAATTATAGAAATAGGTTGTATTGAAATTATTGGCCGAAGCATAACAGAAAATTCTTTTCATAAATATATTAATCCACAGAGACTTATAGATGAAAAAGCATATGAAGTTCATGGAATATCAAATGAGGATTTAAGAGATAAGCCTATTTTTGCTAACATTATAGATGAGTTTATGCTTTACATATCTGATTCACCATTAATTATTCATAATGCTCCTTTTGATCTTGGTTTCTTGAAATCCGAATATGTTCAATGTAATCATGATCATACATCCTTGGAAAATTCTAGAGAAATCATAGACACACTTAAAATCGCAAGAAAAGCATCTCCTGGTAAAAGAAACACGCTTGACGCTCTATGTTCTAGATACTCAGTTGATAATACTGATCGAAGTTTACATGGAGCTTTACTAGACGCTCAGTTGCTTGCTAACGTATACCTTAGAATGACCCAGGGCCAGACATTTATTGAAGGGTTAACTGAAACTCATGTTCACAAGAATAACGATGAGAATGTTATCACTGAGAATAGAAAAGCTAAAATAATATATGCCAACACACAAGAGATAGAAGAGCATGAAACTTATTTTAAAAACTAATTCATCTCTTTTTAAGTATTCTATCTTTTGAACGCTCCCATTCTCTATTTTTAATATCTGCGCGTTTATCATGTGTTTTTTTGCCCTTAGCGAGAGCTATTTCAAGTTTTATCAGCGAGTTCTTTGTATATATTTTTGTTGGAACTATAGAGTATCCATTTTGCTTAATTTCGTTCGATAGATTCATTAATTCTCTTCTATTTAATAAAAGTTTTCTAGCTCTCCTGGAGTTTACTTTATCTGAATCGGAAGTATTAGATAAGATTTTAAGATGTGAATTTATCAGAAACGCTTCATTCTCACTAATAGTAATATAACTCTCGGAAATCTGGGCATGACCTAATTTAATACTTTTAACTTCCCAGCCATGTAAGTTTAGCCCAGCCTCAATTTTTTTAAGTAGAAAATATTTAAAAGTCGCTTTTTTATTGGTGCACAATATATTCATATATTTATGACATTATGTATAATAGTAAATATCATGATAGCATAAATATTCAGGAGATCGATATTAAACCTAATTCTAGAAAATCAATACATGGACAATGGTCATCGCGCCTTATCTTCATTTTTGCAGCAACAGGTTCAGCTGTAGGACTTGGTAACATATGGAAATTCCCTTGGATGACTAGTGAATATGGAGGTGGAGCCTTTGTAGTGATTTATATTTTAAGTATTTTATTAATAGCATTACCTATAATGATTGCTGAAGTTCTAGTTGGAAGACATGGTAAGCAGAATCCAGTTGGAAGTCTTAAGTATTTATCTCATGAATCTAGCACTTTTTCTATACAAGAAATAGAACATGATCTTAAAAGAGTAAAAACTAAATCACAAAAATATTCTAATATAGATGACTACACTAACTGGCAATTAGTTGGTTGGTCTGGAATGATTGCTGGCATTCTAATATTATCTTTCTACAGCGTCATAGCAGGGTGGACTTTGTCATACATATTCAAAGCTTTCTCTGGTGCTTTTGTTGGCATTGATGCTGAACAATCAAAAATACTATTTAATGACTTTGTAAGTGATCCTGAAAAATTACTTGGTTGGCATACTCTCTTCATGCTTCTGACATGCTACATTGTTTCTAAAGGAGTCAAAGGAGGTTTGGAAAAATCTGTAAAAATACTCATACCTGGTTTATTTATTTTATTAATAGCTTTGGCGTTTTATACATCCACTCTTAGTGGTTTCAGCGATGGCATTAATTACATGTTCGTTCCTGATATCACTAAAATTGATGCCAATGTAATCCTTGCGGCCATGGGCATGGCTTTTTTTTCATTGAGTATTGGGATGGGGTCTTTAATGATTTATGGATCTTATTTATCAGATGATTCATCTATAGCAAATGTTACAGCTATTGTAGCTTTTGCTGATACATTTGTAGCAATTTTAGCTGGAGTTATAATCTTCCCAATTGTATTTACGTATAATTTAGATCCGTCTACTGCTGGGCCTGGGCTAATCTTTCAAACTCTACCTATAGCTTTTGGAGCAATGCCTGGCGGAAATATAATAGCAACTATATTTTTTATTTTACTATTCTTTGCTGCTGTTACTTCTTCAATCTCATTAATTGAGCCAGCTGTTACATATATGATAGAAAAGCATTCTATTACAAGATCTGATGCAAGTATCAAGTTGGGAGCTCTCACCTGGATAATTGGAATAGGAACGATATTATCATTCAGCTATGCTTCAGATTTAAAAATATTTGACTACACTTTTTTTGATTTACTAGATAATTTTACCTCAAAGGTTATGTTGCCATTGGGGGGATTATTGATTGCTATATTTGTTGGTTTTATAGTTAAACGCAATATTGTCTATGATGAATTAAATATATCTAATTTTAGCTTTAATATATGGAGGTTATTAGTGCGTTATATTGCTCCAATTGCTGTCACACTTATTTTTGTAAATGGACTGATTTGACAGATGAATTATATTAACAAATCAGAAAAAATTAATGTAAGCAAGGAGATGATATTTAATTTAATAAACAATGTTGATGAATATCAGAATTTTTTACCATGGTGTTCTAGTTCAACTATTCTATCATATGATGACCGAACTATGTCTGCAGAAATCGAGATATCTAAAAGTCTAGTTAACTGGAAATTTACCACTAAAAATATTATTCAAAAATATAAAATAATTAAGTTACAGTTAATAGATGGCCCTTTTACGCATTTAGAGGGATATTGGAAATTTGATGAGATTGATGAATATAATACAAATGTCACATTATATTTAGAATATAAATTTGATAATAAGTTAATAGAAATGTCAATTAAACCAGTTTTCTCAACAATAATGTCATCAATCCTAGACTCGTTTATCTCTGAAGCATTTAAATTAAAATCCAATGAGTAAAACATTCCGAATAACTTTATATTATAATATTGAGGATAATTTAAAGTATAAAACATTTAATATTCCGCCAAATATTTCAATTAAGAGCTTTGTTGAAAAATTTAATATAGAGTCTATATCACCCAATAAAGATTTTGAAATAGGAGTTTATGGTAAAATTATGAATCAAGATTACATTATTAAGGCAGAAGATAGATTGGAATTATATACAACAGTCAAAATGGATCCAAAAACACGAAGAAAGAAATTGGCGAAGATTTGATTAGTTTACCCCCAATAGTTTATCGAGACCCCTGATATCAGGTTCTACCATTAAAAACCTTTCGGCTCTACTTAAGTATATGTCAAAAATATCAAAATATATTTTTGGGGATATATTAAAATATTTAGCAGACATATTGATTGCATTTATCTTGCTAATACCTAAACTTTGCCTTCTTAATATTGAAGCAACTAAAAGTACTTTTTTATATTCGTTAAGTGGATCTCCTGAAGATTCAGAATAGTTGTCTAGTTCATTATCCTTATGTAACGAAGTTATATATTCTTGTAATTGTATAGGAATAACTTTGTTACTATGGTTATATTCATTATATATTTTAATAAGAGCCTGTTTATCGTCTTCTTCGATCTTGTTAGATAATAACCAATCAATCTGTATAGTATAATATTCCCATTGCCTTAGATTAATCCAGTCTAAATCGGGGAGGTAGTTATTTATCATATTAAGCCTTTTTTTGTTTTTTGCATTTGTCAGAGCAATAAATAACCTGATCCCAGCATCTTTCCCATTTTTTTCTCCACTTGAAGGAGCGACCGCATACTATACAATCTTTTTCTGGTAAATTGCTCTTTTTCATAATATTCATCTATTTTAATATCTAAATATTATACAGAAATTATCAGTATCAAGCACGGTTTGTTCTTTACAAATATATAGAAGTAATTATATTAATAGTTAATGTCTGAAAAAAACAAATCTTTACGAAGATTGATTTTAGAAACAACTAAGCTTGTTGTTATTATCGTTATTATGATATCGTCATCAACGTTAATCTTGCTAAATCTTTTATGAAATCTATTGGGATTTTATTAAGACGATATAATCATATGTATTTAACTTGCTAGGTTGACTGTCATTGATATGATAATATAATCATAGAAGTTGTATGGTATATGAGTTAATCAGCTACACTTATGCGTAAGTCTTTATCAGGCAATAAAGTAAATTTATATTATGTATGATTCTATATTCAATAAGATAAAAAAATGTTTACCGGCTAATCGTAAAAAGTTTGTAGTTCACGAGCCTTGCTTCAAAGATAGTTATAATAAGAATATACGAAAATGTTTATCTTCTTCCTATGTCTCTACTTCGGGAGACTATATTGATAAACTAACAGCTTATCTTAAAAGGGTTACTGGAGCTAAATATGTCCTTTTAACATCCAGCGGTACTGCTAGTTTATTCTGTGCTCTAAAAAAAATTGATGTAAATAACTGTGAGGTTATAGTTCCATCAATGACGTTTGTAGCAACAGCTAACTCGGTAACATATTGTGGTGGAACTCCTAACTTTATTGATAATCATGATGGTTTGAACATAAGCGCAACGGGTCTAGAAAACTATCTAAAAGTTTCATCTAAAATGGTTAATGGAATATCGATTAACAAGAGAACCAAAAAAATAATTAAATGCATTATTATCGTCCATGCTTATGGCGATTCAGCTAACATCACAGAAATATTAAAGGTCGCGAAAAAATACAAAATACAAATTATAGAGGATGCTGCTGGAGCATTAGGATCATACCATATCGGTAAACATGTTGGGACGCAATCTAGAATGGGTATATTAAGCTTTAATGGTAATAAAATCATTACAACAGGTATGGGTGGAGCATTGCTTTTAAAGAATAAAAAAGATTATAGCGATATCAAATACCTCATTAGTACCGCAAGATTACCTCATGCATGGAAGGTTAGTCATGATAAGATTGGCTATAACTTAAGAATGGCTAATTTAAATGCAGCACTGGGTTATGGACAGATGGTAGATTTAAGACAGATATTAAAAAACAAAAAAGCTCTTCATGATTCATATAAGGATATTTTCTATAACGATAAATACTGCTATATTGATGATTCTGATGAACTATCAGCAAATAATCATTGGGTTACAAATATATATCTAAGAGATAAATATCAGAATAAGCATCAGCTATTATTAAGATATTTATATAAAAAAAATATTTTTGCTAGAGAATTATGGAAACCTATGCATTTATTACCAATGTATAAAATTATGCCTAGAAGTAAAATGACTAATTGTATTAAGAGATGGAAAACCGGTTTGAGTTTACCGAGTTGTTATTACAAATGATTAATAAAAGGAAAATCTGTGTAATATCTTCTAGTCGCGCTGACTACAACCATCTTTTTTTACTAATGAAGGGTTTGAAAGTATCAAAAAATATTGATTTTAAATTGGTTGTTACTGGCATGCATCTTTTAAAGAAATATGGTCTTACATATAAAGAAATTATTTCAGATGGATTTAAAATTGACGCAAAAATAGATAATATATTAACAGAATGTTCTGTTAATAATATTTTGTCATCAATGTCGGATCAGTTAAAAAACTCAGGAAAAATTTTAGATAAAATTTCTCCAGACATAGTGGTCCTGCTTGGGGATAGATATGATATCCTTCCTATCGCGATAAGTTGTCATCTTAAAGGCATCCCTATTGCACATTTCCATGGAGA
>Ga0213863_10001660_pt1 | contig 16042 bp, 17 predicted proteins | sample PICome_8_FD_160128 | JGI IMG/M metagenome (GOLD analysis project Ga0213863, IMG submission 160128) | Coastal seawater microbial communities near Pivers Island, North Carolina, United States - PICO497 | ecosystem: Environmental > Aquatic > Marine > Coastal | place: USA: North Carolina... | reverse complement strand
GGAGGCCCTGCAACGCCTTGAGGCCCTTGAGGCCCTTGAGTTTGGATCTCAATAATCCTGCCTGTCGCACCGCCAACCTCGACAATCTTTGTAGTGCCCGCGCCGCTCATGCTGTGTACCCTTCTTGAACGAGAACGCTTCCTGCCACATAATACTCCTTTAATCCGCTCGGGTTGGTTAAAAGCACGTCATAACTTGAACCGTCAGGAATCAACTGAGACTGGTCGTCTGTCAATAGTATTTTGAATTTACCATTGGTCCTGTCAAGATACTCAACAGTAAAATCAACATATTTTTTGGTTCTTTTCGCGTTCCACACCTCAACTTCTGCAGTCCAGCCTGTTAAGTCAACAGGAGAGCTATTGCTGTCTTTTATCTGAAAAGTCAAATCAAAGTCTGACCTGCGCCTAAGCACAATGTCGTACTTGCCTGGAAGTATTGCCATGGCATCTTTTGTGGGCTTGTTTTTTTAGTTTAGCGGGTCTGGCTTGCCCGCCAATATCATCACAGCACGTTTGCAAAACATGCAATCAGTTTTCCCGGCACTTTCTAGAGCTTCTTTTACTTTTCTCCAATTCTCGTAAGTGCGGTCTTCCGCTCAGGGCTTGCTAGAAATCATCGGATCAGGTCTTTTCATCAGGAACTAGCCATCAAGCCATGAGCAGACGCAAATGCTAGTAGAGCTTCAACCTTTGCTTCAAGCGTCACGCAATACTGAAGCAGTTCTGCGTTGGTTGGAGCGGTAGCATCTGCAATCGTGTTGGTATCACTAGCTGTTGGCAATGATCCAGACGTGGCAGTCGTTGTGATGTCAGCCACATGAGTTGACTGAACAGCAGCCGTCGCGCCAAAGAATCCAAGCGTGTTGGAATTAATTTCAAGCTGAGTCGTCAACGTACCAGCAACACGAACTTTTAGCTTTAACGCTGAGTCTTCTGTCGTGTCACTTGCGTCAACGATGCTGCCCTCAATGGCTGCATAATCCACCTCAGCAGGGGTGGCGTTATCGTTTTTGCCCCTGTAATACAGCGTGCTCAAGATGTCGCCGTCTTGCCCTGCCCCAGACGCTCCACGGCGATGGAACATCGTAATGTCGCCACCAGACGCCGCATCATCTGCATTGCATTCAGAGCGGAAAGCTGTACCCGTCAGGCTTGTTGTTAGGTGGAGCGGATACCCAGGAGTTAGCTCCCCAACGCCTACATATTGGTTGTAAAGACGCAATCGTGATGCAGTCGTACCAGACGCAGACGACATCAGATCGAGATAACCATCCTCGCTGCCATCAGTTACGGTTTGAATCCCAGCAATGATTTGCGCGTAGGTGTGGGCGTTCCCTCCATCGTCTTCGCCACGAAATTCAATGTTTCCTAAGTTGTCGCTAGCAGCGGGAGTTGCTGAATTGCGATACAGAACCAAGTCAGGAGCAGTATCAACACCAGCATCCGTGTTTTCAATGATGACCTGATCAGTCGTATCTGCACTGAAAAGATGGAGTTGTGCAGCTTCCGTACCAGTGCCAAGCTTCAATCCGCTTGTTGTAAATGCACCTTGATAAGTGCTGTTAGCAGCAAAACCCAGCTCGTTTGGAGCAGAACGGTAAAGACCCGTAACGCTTGAATCGTCAATAAATGACAGGGCAGGACTTCCAGCCGATCCAGCAGGCAATAGTCGATGGATGTTGGCGAACGTAATCGACTTGTTCTTGTCAGCCGCTGCTGCTTCAGAGCTGTCAACGATTGCAAATAGATCGCCAGAGGCTGGAGTTGTCAGCCCTGTCAGATCCGTGATTTTCTTGTCAGCCATCAGTCGATTTCATCGGCGGGTAGTGGTTCGTTGCCTTCGGCTAGCCAAGCTTGATAATCAAGAAAAGCCTGTGTAGTGGTAATAGCAAGGTTGATAAACGTAAAAGACCCGTCACCGTTGTCTCTTTGAACCATTGCTTCATCAGTTGAGAGTTTGTAAGTCATAATCAAAGCTCCGCATCAGCACCAAAAGTATAAGTGCAGTGGGCTGTACCATCATTGTTGATAACAAAATATGAGCCAAACCCGCCTGTGTTAATCCCCAGAGGAGAGAGCCCAAAAGCGTTAAAATAACTAATGCTAGTCGTGTCAATAGTTCCAGGCGCTGCTCTCATTGAGGTATGAAATGAAACCCAACCGCCTGCTCCTCTTTGGTTAGTACTATATCCTGCTTGATAATTAGTAATTTCCCAGCCTTGATAATATCTTTCACACTTGGAAAACTCATCACCGTAGCTTCTATGTTCAAATGCGGTGGCCTTGGAACCGACCTCTAATTGGACGCCAGTGATTGCAAAGTAATCACTTACTCCACCACCAACACCAAGGTTAGAAGCGTTTGAACTTGTAGCACTGTATGTCTGCCATGAGTTATTATGGCTGCCGCCTGTAGCATTAGACCCACTATTCATGTAAAAATAGATTTGAAGACCACCGTCGTTGTCATAATTAAAAGAGCCAGCCGGGTCGGCAGGTAAAGCAATAGTTTTGTATTCCCATGTATCGGCGGTGTTAATCGTATATTGAGTAGACAGTTGTCTGCTTGAATTTTGATACTGCAGAATGTCAATACTAGCGTTTCCTGTTTTATTAGATTTTACCCAAAAAGAAAAAACCGCTGGCTTGGCCTGTGGTGTTCCATACTGCAAACACTTTAGATCTTGCGATTCAACTGTGTACAAAACAAAGAGCTTATCAGCAGCCGCAGGACTTCCATCAGCTGTAGTACAAAGAGCCTTAAAATAAGTCCGAAACCTTTCCGTAGCACCTGTTTCCCAAGTGTCAGAAAGACCTGAGGTTTCCTGCGAGACAGTCCAAGTGCCCAAGCTAACTGGATAAAACTTGAATCGGTCGCAAGCTGAATACTTGTTTGCTGTAATCCCTGCCTCTGATGTGGTTCTTTGAGAGACTGACATTCCGCCATTAATTATTAAATTGCGGTTACTTAACGCCCCAGCAGTTGGCATCTGTAGGTCGTCAACCGTGACGTGACCCGATCCATCAATAACAATTCCTCCATCAGCAGTGGAGGTGTTTTTGATCGAATTGACCTTGATCGTGCTCATGATGCGCCTCCTGGCTTAGTAGGCCAAACAGGGTTGGCTGGGTCAGTTGTGTTTGCAGGTAAATCCCGCAAAGCTTGGCGGTAAGTTTTCAAGGCAGTTGGAACGTTGGTTCCTAATTCCTTATGTTTCACGATCTCCCAGTCGGTTTCAGCAATTAGACGGTTGCGTTGTTGGCGTAATTCGTTCCAAGGCTGTTCCGCTTGAAGGCGGGTGATTTCAGCTTGTATTGCAGCTCCTGTTGGCTGGTCTATATCTGGTGAGTGCCAGACAAGATTGGTAATATCCTTCCCTACTACACCAAACGCAGCGCCAGGTGCAAGGTTTTTGATTGCATCAGATTCGATAGACATCAGCCTAACTCCACAAGCAAAATGGTTGAAGTGGCAAGATCTTGGCCTGCCCCATCGTATTGAAAATCAATTGTACTATTAGCGTCATAGTTTCTTCCTTGAGTTTTATAAGTCAACTGGGATGTACCACTTGGCCTTGCATCATCATTATAAATAAGAGTTTTGTGATCGAAAAAGAACGCCGATGTTGCGCCGGTTGCCTGAAAAAAAACGTCGTACGGTCCAGCGGAACCTCCTACTGGCGTATAAATAGTAGTCGCATCTCTTAAAATTTTAATACCCATGCCAGCGGTCGGGCCAGCTGCTCGATTTAAATTATATTGTTGATTGATGATTACCAATATATTGCTGTCTGCTTTGATCGGTGTGATATTGGCTGTCAGGTTGGTGTCTGTATAAACTATACCTGTGACTTGGCTTTCAACTTGAGTCTCTGCGTAAATGATTTGCAGAATAGGTGTATTGCCAAACTCTAAAACACCTGCTGTGGCGCTATTGCGAAGAGTTTGAAAGGAAGTTCCAACACCGTTTGGAAGCGTTAGCGTAATATCACCAGCACCTACAGTAGCAGGCACATCTAGCGAAACCGATCCTGAACTGCTGCTGTTCAGCTTTAACGTCATGATGCCTCCTTGGGATACTTAGCTTTCACAGCCTCGCAAGCAGCATAGTATTCGTCCAGTTTACTTGAATCACCCTTGCTGGCCCAATAAAGGCCATCAGCAAGGTCAGCGGCTGGTGGATACTCAGGAGCACGTTTGGCCTTGTATTCCTGTGCTTGGCACAAAACCCAAGCGGCTTCCAACTCTGCCTGTGTTGGCTGCGCGTCAGGACCGTTCCACTCAACGATGGTGTGTGGTGGTACGGACTGCGTGAGTTTGTAGGTGTTGGCATTTAAGCCAAGCTGATCGATAGCAGCGTTAATGTCCATGGTCATGCCTCCTTGTAAATTTCGACTCTGGTGTATATGGAAGCGTAAGGATTATTATCGTGCGCTTTGCCAAAACCATTATTGGATTTTGTGCTATCGCATTGATGCTGAATTTCGTACACCGTTGTTCCAGTAAGTACAGCTCGAAAGCTTCCAAAACAGCGAGTGTATCCGTTTCCGGTGAGATTCGCATCTTCTGCTGTTCCTACAGCAGAAGTTGCTCCAGCCGTAATGTCTTGCAAAACTGCAAAATGTTTGTTGACATCAAAAGCAGGCGCTGAGAATGCGATTAAATAGCTACCTGCTGTCAAAGTAAATTGATTAGAGGAAATTGTAACAATGTTGTCTGGATCATATAGTTTAGTATTTAAATCTCTTGTTCGCAATGCTCCGCTAGTGAAAGTGCCTCCGTCAGAGTTGTACGCTTTTGAATCGCAAATCGTTGCATAAGAGACAAATGTTTTAGTGCCCAGCTCTGCCGCAGTAATGCTGTCGTCGGGTAAACCACCCGCCGATATGCCTGTGATTGAGCCTGTTCCGTCAATTGCAATTGCCATAGCTACACAATAGTCCAGGTTTGACCGCTGCCAACCGTAACGGTGACACCAGAGTCAACCGTGATCGGCCCAGCACTCATCGCATTGGTTGATGGACTCAAGGTGTAATCCACTGTTACGTTTTGAGCGTTTTCATAAAAAACATTATCAGATCCACCGCCAGTCGCCCCACCGCCAATGCTTGCCCATGCACTGCCGTCATAGCCCTCGTATTGACTAAGGGTTGTATTGAAGCGAATCATCCCGCCGTTAGGCGTTCCAGTCCGCTGAGCTGTGGTCCCCGATGGAACGTCAATCGATCCAGTGCTTACAAGGCTGAAATTGCCATTAGCGTCAACGTTGAACAGGCTGATCCAAGCGTTATTCGCTGCATTCCGCAGTTTGTAAGTTGACGGGGTAGTGCTGGTATCTTCCCAAACTTGACCGGCAAACGTAGTAGCAGGGCTGCTTGAGCCGCTGTTAATGCTGACAATTGCAGCCAGTACGTTGTTCAGGTCAGCCCTGAAGCTTGCTCCTGACGCATTGGCCAAGTTGTAATCATGCTGGCTCATTCTTGGACTCCATAGCCGTTCGCCGCATATTCAAAATTGCGGTCGATTGCCGTGTCGCTTGAATTGTAGAAGGTCACAGTGAACCCCAACCGCGTTTCGGACGTGATCACATAATAGTCGCCAGAGGCCAAATTGAAAGCCGTCAAGCCGATACTTGGCGTTTGATAGAACCCGTTGACAAAGGTCACCGCTTTTGAACCCGCCCCAGACGCAATCACTGCGCTGCTTTCTGTGCGGCTTTCCATGCTCAACGTGTAGCCCAGCTGTTGAATGACCGGGGTTTGATCGGGGTGGGCTGTCGTCAACTCAGTCTTAAATTGGAACAATCTTCCGCTGTAGCGCCCTGACTCCATAGGAATCCAAGCCCCATAATCAATATCAGACTCAAGCTCAAAGCTGTCACTGTCCTCCAACAGCAGCTTGTCGCCATCCTCTAAAAGAAAAACGACATCAACTGGGGTTTGATCACTACTTCTGAAATACAACTGAGCACTTGTATCGTCAGCATTTAAACCATCAACATCGGACCAACGATCAATAAGCTCGGTTCGAGCATCAATTACATCGTCAGGGTAAATGCTAAGCGTTTTGATTTTGCGTTTAAACAAAACACTAAACTTCGCCCCAAGGTCAACAATGTTGTTGAAGTAATACTCGCCATTTGAAAAACGATTGCCAATAAAATCAATAGACGAAATTAAATCAAAATCAGGGGCGGGGTCAATTGTTGCACCTCCATCAAGAACCAGTCCTTCGATACCTGTAGTGTCTGAGTAGAAAACTTGATCTGTAATGCCTTGAAACGGTGGGGTGTCTAGGTCTTCACGGCGAACCTGCACATTTAGCAACGGAATTGGATTTGGCAGGTCAATGACGGCACTTGTTGCGTTTTGGCTTCGCAAGCCAGTTGTATTGTGCTCAAACTTGATTAGATATTCGCCTTCAATTAAAGGCAAAATTGCGTATTGCGTTTTAGCTTTGACTTCCGTCAGCTTGACGCTATCACTCCAAATTCCGGTGCCATCAAGCAAGTCTGAATGTCGAATGATGGCAGTTAAGTCCTCAGGGTTTAAACCGCTTGCCGGAACGATCCAACGCAGAATGACTTCGCCGCCATCAGTTTTTTGAATCGTGACATTAATTGGGTTAGGCGGTAAAATAACATTCCCGTCATCGCCTAAACCTTGATTGGGGACTCGAAAAACTGCCTCAATCCATGATGAACTTTTTTGAACTTGGCTAAAGCCACGAGAACGAACCTGAAACGTAAGGATTGCACCTGGCAATAAACCGTCTATAAAAAACCTAGACTCTTCGGTCCGGGCATTTATGTAATTGCCGCCGCCAATTTTGTAGCGAACATCAAAACCAAGCGTTCTTGCGTTTGTTCCTCTCGTCCAAACAGCAGTGACACGATTAAGCGTGTTGTTGTTGACCCTAATTTCAACTGAACTTAGTTGAAGCCCGGTTGGCGGTGCCGGTGCTTCGTCTAGCGTCGTAATATCCGCAAACTCAAGAGCCTGATTTGTGTCTGCAACGCCGTAAATACTGTCGTTATGTTCAACACCTGTAATCGCATATTGCCCGTCACCGTTGTCGCCAACAGATAAACAGCGAAACTTTTGCAGGTTTACATTGTCAGTTGCAATTGACCAGACCGATTGAGCTAGTGGAACGCTGGCAAAAGCAGTTGAAACGTTAATTGTCGAACCACTAATCGATTCGATTGGGACAGTCTCAACCGTTCCGTTAGGCATCACGCAGGTCAAGCGTGCATTAGCGCCTGACGGCAAAACAATTGATTGATCAGCAACAACAGCAACAGTCGTTGCACTTGAAACGCGACCTGCAATTCTTTCGCCTTGACGCATCTCATCAGCAACCGCAAAGACTTGCCCAGGTAAGACAACCGCGCCAGCAAGCCCTGTAGCGAACGTAACCACTTCACCGTCAATCTCTTCTGAGGCCAGCATCCAACGACCTAAGCGTTGTGCCTGCCATTTAGATGTAGCGCCAAGAGCAAGAATTTCTTTGATCTGATAGCCATATTTTGTAATTAATGCGGCATCTTCTACGACAACAAAGTTGGATTTGTAAAAGTTTTCTGGGTCGTTATATCGAACGCGAATGCTAGTGCTACGAGTTTTTAGCGAAGTTCCACTGTAATTAAAAACGCCCTCGATTACATTGCTATTGTTATACAGATGAACGGGCGAAACGTCTGTTCCGTCAAGGTTGCCGTGATCAGCATTTGCTTGAATCGTATTTGCTTGCCAATACAGCATTCCTCTGAATACGCTGGCAAGATCTTGTAAGACGTTGAAAGCCTGCGCTTGATCACCAATTACCATGTTGCACGCAAAACGAGCCTCCTGCTGCCCGTCAGGCGTTGAAATTAACTGGTTTGCATATTGAGACAACGGGTAAAGGTCTACCCAACTAATGTTTGCAGATTCAACAAAATCACCCGCTCCATAACGCTTGTTTACCACCATGTCGTACCAACAACAGACGGGGCACGTTGTCCAAGCTTCTTTCAAAAGCCCATTAAAGTTGCCAGTAAACTCCAAACTGCCATCACTGCGAACAGTTGCATTTGATGGAATCTGAACTATTCGACCTCGAATTTTGTATGCCCTGGTGGGTATGCTGCTGAATTGACGGGTCGAAAGGGTAAGCCCTGCAACCGCACAATAAGGGTAAGCACTTCGCAAAGATTGTATTTCGACAATACCGTCCCAAGAAATCTGGTTCCCTCTGCTGCTTGCTAAAGGAGTGTTCTGTGCAACATCTCTAAAGCTTGTAGCCTTGACTTCAAAATGATTCTCTCTAAGATCAACTTTGACCACTCGTATATTCCAAGGGCCAGTGCCAAACAATGAAAGTCTTGGAGTTTTGAACTGATAGTTGCTTGTTGAAATTCCTTGAATGGTCCTGTCATAGACCAGCTTAAAAGATGTTCCTTGCGCTTGAATAAGAACTTTTACGCGAATGCTGCCATTAAAAAGCTGACCTTTTGCTAATCCCTCTTGCGCTACAGAGAACAACCTCGGTACTGAAAACAACAGCTCAACAGAATCGACTTCTGTGTCCGTAACTTGCCTAGTTACTCGACCTGAGCCGTAATCACGGGCAGTAACTTCATTATTTGCGTTTAGAGTTTCGCTGTAGTTTTTCCCAACTTCAGTGCTTACACTCGTTATCGTTGAAGTGCCGTTTTTGCCTTGCTCAAGCTGGTTTTGTGTCCTCCCTCCAGGCTTGAAATCATAAGAAATGTCGTTGTTTGAAAAATTGTCAACTTGAGTTTCTTCTACAAAAATTCCATCCCTATTGCCTACAAGACCTTCAATTGGTCCTTCGCAAAGAAGGTCAACTAGCTTGATAACGGAGGTTGAATTTAAGGCCATGTTAAATCAAAGGAAACCAGCGGAATGGACGATTAACTCAGCACACCGCGAAGAGGTTCTAGAATCAATAATTTCAATATAAAATCTAACGTTTTTTCTTTCCTCTACTTGTTGATTTTGAAAAATATGAAGCCATCTGTAAACCTGCCCCCTCAAAAGCAACCCTTGAATCGTAGCCTGTGATTGGCCCGTAACAGCGTCTGGACCTGAAACATCAGTTATCGTGTAAAGCTTATATGTAATAAACCCATCAACTAGTGTTGACCCTGGATCGCTTACGAAATCAAATAAGCCAATTCGCAATTCTAAAACCGCAGCAGCCTGCTCCCTATTCCTCTTGCTCTCGCCCTTAATCTCACCAAGAGAAGCAGTATTACCTCTGTTTAGTCCTACTACAGCGTTTAGGTTGTTGTGCTGGCCGCCGGGGAATCCACCGTTTATTCTTCTGGCTTCAACACCAGAAGATTTGCTAAATGAAAAGGATAATCTCTCGCCTCCAAGAAGCACTGTGTTAGGTCCAGGCGTTTTGATAGAACTTCTCAAAGGATCAGACTCGTCCGCAATCTCAACGTTTGCAGAAAGCAAATTACTTCCAATTAAAACTTCGCCGTAAGCAACTGGAATCGTTGCACCAACACCCACTGTATTGGCAGCACCTGTATAGAGATAAGACTGCCTACCATCCGTTCCTCTGGTGACAGACTGGGGGCCATCGGTTGATGTAGCTTCTGCTCGGCTGCGCCCGCCAGGAGTGGGAATGGTTGGCTGAGGCGACAGCATTTCTGAAACACCGTTAAGGATCAAGCTGGCACCAATTGCACCGATTGCAGTTGCCGCTGTAGCGCCAATAACTCCTGCGCCCCCAACCGTCACGCCAAAAGCACCAATAGCCACCGGACCCAGACAAACGGCGGCAACGACAAGTGCAATACCAGCTAAAACCTTTCCAACCCCGCCGCCACCACTGCCAACAACAACGGGAACCAATATCAAATCATTGCTGCCAATCGGTAGCTTTAAGTCCGCATAGTCAAGATCAGTGCCAGCCTGAATCATTCGATAACCAATGCCGTGCTCATGAGCCTCAGCAAGCTCTTTCATTAGCTCAGGCTTATTGATACACAACAGCTTGATCGCTTCCGCAGGCGTGCGAAGGTTGTGATATTGGTGCTCAACGCCGTAACGCTCGCCTAAATCACCTAGCAGCCGAACGGTCTGCTGCATACCTGAACACCGCCCTAACCCTAGATACATAGTATCGCCCTAAAGGCTCGATTGCACTCAAAGAGTCTTGGCGTTGATGCAGGATTCTTTCGTCAGGCAACAAGATCGCGGCGTGCATTGGCTCTTTCGTCCCAAGGCTCATAATCAGCACATCCCCAGGGCAACGATTCTCATAACTAACAGGTTTGAATCCAATGCGCTCTGCTTGCTCAAAAAAAATGCTGTCACACGTTTCTAAATTACTAGGGCGCTCAAAATCAGGCAACTCAACGCCTTGCAGCTTGAAAAAGTCGCGAATCAACGTGAAGCAATCAAACACGCCATAATCCCATTGGCGGCCTAGAAGGGGTTGATAGTCAACCATTGCTTTTCAGGTACAGACCAAATGTGCCAAGGCTTTTTCGTTCCAATACAAGATCTCTTGTCGCACTCACTAGCTGGACCTCCTAACGGATGTGAATGCACAATAGCCTCAATGGTTCCATAAAAAGATGCAATTGCGTAATCCTTAGGATCTAAGACAAAATCTTGATCAGGGTCATCAGCAATGTTCCGGCAACGCCAATAGCGACCATCAACAACAACGCCGCAAGCCTCCTTAGGCGCTTGTTCTATAGCGTGCTTTTCAGCATCAAGCCTGAAGTCTTGCACCAGGAAAGCCTCCAAAAGGAAGGTCGCCTGTAGGGAATCTCAATGCACAACTTGTGTAACGCTTTCCGCAAACATCACCCGCTTGACTTGTTGCACCATTGTTGATGTCAAAATACTTAGTCCCAGTGTATCCGCATTCCTCACCGCGATACTTCCACGGACAATGCTCAAGCACCTGACGCCTAGGCAGCGGAAGATTGGTTAGATCAAGTTTGCTAGTTAACTCAAACTCAACAAGTTGCGGCGTTTCGTTTGCGACTCGATCAATGTACCAGATTTCGTCTTCAAATTTTGCGCTGGGATCAGCTGAAAGGTTGATGCCATCAGTGAAGTTACTAGCGTCAAGAAACTTCTTACATGTACGAATGCGTTTGACCTTTGCCTGCAAAGGGTTGTAAAGCAACAGCAATGTTGAGATTGCGTTTCTTGCATTTGAGATCTTCATTGATGGACGCGGCAAAGTGCCTTTGCTAGTCACCTCAAAGCCATCAACCTCAATTGGAAAAGCTGAATAAGTCAACAAATTAAAAACAATATCACCATTGATTTCATTCGTTCCAGCATGGTAATAAAAGGTTTGATCGACCCCATTGACGGCTTCAGTCAACTCAAGCTCAAACAGCTCAATGATTGCTGACGGCTCAAGCGATTGAATCTGTTCTTGAATCGATTGTGGAGTGCTCATGCTTCAAACACCTGCTCAAAAGTGGCTGTAATCGTGGCATAAGTTGGCTTGGTCATTGTTTTGCTCCATTCTCGGCATACCCATCTGTAAGAAGTCACCCCATCAGGCGGCGTCCAGTCAAAAGCTTGAACCCCAGCGCGAGCATCGAAAAATGCTTCGATAGCAGCTGTATCGGCTGTTGTTCTATTGGCCCACTCCAAACTCCACGTTTTAGGATTTTGATTGATACCAAAAGTAGTCCTTTGTTCATAGCCGCTGCCAAATTTTGCTGACCTGACTTCAGGCTTAGAAGTTTTAGAAGCCTCAAAGTCAGGGCATACATCAGCGCCAACTGTTGCGTCGTCAAAAGTTGCCATTAGCTTGCGAGTAGTCCTCCGGGTCGTTTTTGTTTAACCAATTCAGCCTGAACAGCTGAACCGATCAATGAGCCGAGTTGCTTGGCTTTTGGACCGTCGCCTTCGGCTTTTGTTCCTGATGCGTCAACGTTTACAACCACGTTACCAACACCGCCAGAAGCCTGAACACCTAACTTGCCGCCTGGACCGCGTTGCAAGGGAAGGATAGCCTCAGGGCCAGCTTCACCCATGAGCCCGAACCTGCCAGTACCACCGTTGGCGTAGGCAAACATCGTGGGCTTATTGACGATGCCGCCTTTGGCATAAGGCACGATCTTGTTCTTGGCGAATACTCCACCTTTCGCGAATGGAGTACCTGAGAGGCCGCTGTAGTCACCAGAAAGCGGCAGTGAGCCAACTCCACTCCCGAAGCTAGGAGCCGAGCCACTACCAGGCAGCAACCCAACAACGGTGTTCAAGATATACATCGTGATCATCTTCTGAATGATCTGCACTGCCATATCAAGGAAGTAACTCGCAATATTTCTGAAGAATCCAGCTAATGCTTCCTGAGTGGTTGCACTACCATCAATCACACTCTTAAACGAGTCAGAGAACGCAGTGCCAATAGCTGTTGCGGCACTTGTGACTTGATTTATTGGATTAACCAGTTCAGCTAAATCTTCCTTTAGCTTGGCAATGTTTTGTGTTAATCCCTCGACAAGTGTTGGGTCTATTATTTGGCGATACTGGTCAAGACCTCTTGATTGCTGCTCAGGCGTTAGGCCAAGCCTTGGATCCTCCAGTCTTTCCCGCTCTCTACCAAGCAATACTTGGTTGTAGTCACCAGATGAAATCAGGCCCAACTCTCGTTGCCTGTCTAAGAACTGATCTTCAAAAGATCTTCTTTGCTTGTCTAGCTCGGCTGTTATCTCTTTTTCAAATTTCAGGCGCTCTACTTCTTGCTCTGTTAAAAGCGCCTCTTTCTCAATCCTTGCAAGCTGGAGATTGTTTTGATCGTCTAGTTGCTTGCTTTGAGCCCTTGCAACATCCAACCCTTTTGATTGAGCATTCACTATCTGTATCGCCCTTTGTCTTGTAAGTTCTTCAAGGCTTACGATAATCTGATTTACTTTTAACCTTTCCTGCTTCTGCTTTAAGGCAAAAACCTGCGCTTTATTCCCTTCAAACTCTGCTTTTAATATTTCAATTTCAATCGCTTTATTCTCCTTCAGTACTCTTAAAGCTGCATCGCGAGCAAAAGCCCCCTCTAACATGCTGAAATCGGCTCGCGCTGGCCTTTTGGTTTTCGTTTTGGTTTTCTCCTCTTCTTGCGCTCGCCTGCTAGTAGGCAAGTCAGCCTGTTTCCTAGCAACAGGGAAAAGCTCAAGCCTTAACTGAGCCGCTTGGCTTTCGGCTCTGACCAGAGCTTTGCTGAGAAACTCAAAGGCGTCATCCTTGCTAGTTCCTACGTATTGGCCCGCGCCAGGAATCCTTTCAGTCTCTATAGGCTTACCAGCCTGAATCCCTAAAACTCTGTTAATTTCAGACCTGATTAAATCAATCCTGCCAACTCCAGCGACTCCCCCACCTTCTAACTCATAGAGACGTGCATTCTTGCCTTTCCTGTCAACCCTGAGAAATTCATTTAATTTTGCAATTAAAGGGTTGAGATCGTTTATTGCGTCAATAGCAAACTGTTGAAATCCTGCGCCAATGTCTGCAAGTATTGGGCCAATAGCTAGCTGCAAGTTCTTAAGTGTTAGCTCCAGACGTGCGCCAGCCTCAGCTGGACTATTCGCTATTTCAGCAGCGGCATTTTTGTACTTATTGTTTATAAAATTAGCAAAATCAGTAACAAACTCTTCCGCGCTAACAGCTCCGGCTTTCAAGGCTTCGTCAAGCTGCTGGGTTGTCCGACCAGTTGCCTGAGCAAACAAAGAAAAAGCACCAGGCAATCTCTCACCGATTTGCCCTCGAAGCTCTTCGGCACTGACTTTTCCTTTCGACAGCACCTGCGTTGCTGCTAAAAGCACTCCATTTAGATCTTCAGTTGATCCACCTGTTGCTTTTGTCGCTGCCGCAAGGCCCCTGTAAAGAACTTCAAGCTCTTTCACTGTGTTCCCGTTTGCAGTACCAGCGGCAGCTAGTCGGGTGAAAGTGCGAGTTGTGTCCTTAATGCTGAAATTGAAATCTGTGCTTGCTTCTTCTATCGCGTTGAGCGAAAACTGATAATCAAGGCCAACTACGTTTTGCAATGCAATGCGTAATTTAGACACCTCTGCCTTGTACTCTGCTGTGCTCGTCGCTAGCTTCCTGAGCTGGCTGACCTGGGCTCCTATAGCGCCGCCAACCACAGCGCCAGGGAGTCCACCAAAAGCCGCGCCAGTTAAGGAGCCAATCGCACCTTCAGGCCCACCAAACACCCCAGCGCCTGCAACCGTGCCTGCAATTTGTGCGCCAGCTCTAAGTCTCCTGCCACGACCTCCGCCCTTGCCCTCCGCCTTGGCAAGCTTCTTGTCCAATTTGGCAAGCTCAACCCCCGCCTCCTTGAACTCTTTGCTCATAAGGTCTGCAGAGTCCCTTACAGCTAGGAATGCTTCTTTTTGCGTGCGAAGAGATTTTATTGAATTTGCGGCAAACCTGCCAACAGTCCCTTGAGACTGTTTTAGCGCCCTATCTATCTTTTCAATTTCATCCCTGGCTTCTTTGAACTCCTTACTGTTCAAGTCAACAGAACGCCTAAGCTGTTCAAACGCATCTCTTTGGGCGTTTAAGTTATTAATTGATTTGACAGATGATGCTTGAAGCTGTTTTAACTTTTGGAGTAATTCTGAAAAATTGTTCTCAGCGCCGTCTACCTCAGCTGAAATCCTCTTCATCGAAGACTTGAGCTTCTCAAGTCCCTGAAGGCCATCAATCTGAGCCTTAATCTTTAGAACGGTCTCGTTATTTGCCATTACTTATCCGACTTGTTTAATTCTGAGAGGGCTGCGGCTTCCATCACCTGAAGTTCCTCCAGCATCTCACGGGGATTCTCTACATCATAAAGGGACATCAGTCCTGACGCACCAAGCAAAACCTCATACTTCAAGCCAACGTAACCTCCCATCGCGACAGTCCACTGCGTCTGCATTCGCAAGAACATCAATACTGTTTCCCAGTTTTCTTCCCATACTTCAAAGTGCTCTTCTTCAAGCACGGCCTGACGCTGCGGCTTTAATCCAAATGCCGCTGCATCATCACCACTTTTATCTTCTACCTTTTTGCCGCCTTTCGCCCAATACTCGACGGCGCCTTTTAGTTTCCCAGCTTGGCCCCCTCGAATGTCTCGGTGTAAGCCTGCAGCACACCGCGAATCCAATAAGCGTCATCGGCAAATTCTTTCATCGTTGCCTGACCGAACGGAACGGGCTTACCTTCTTCGTCCTCGATCCCCTCCCATCCAATCAATACCGACTTAAGCAAATCAAAATCGCCTTTGTCAGCAAGCTTCTGAAATTCAGATCTCGCTACTCGCTTAAACACCGCATCGAAAGTCGAAGTCTCAAACACGCCACCATCAGCAGGCTCTTCGACTTTTACAGGCCACTTAAAAGTTTTGACCTTTTTGCGAACGAAAGCCATTGAGCAAATTTAACTGCAATTAGCTTACAGCAATAAAAAAGGCCGTGCTCTCCAACACGGCCTCAGGAGCCCATCTCGTCAGATCAAGTGTACACCAAGCTGAACTCATCGTTTCCAGCAGTAGAGGGGATCGCGGTGTATGGGATGTTTAGCATCGCAATACCGTCTTGATCGCCATAACTCACGTCCCCGATGTCGATCTGGGTGCTAGCAAAATCAACGATGTTCCCAGCCGTGGTGCCGTGCTGGAACGTCAAGTTACCCAGCGTGCCATCAGTCAAAGCAGCGGTAAAATAATCCTTCGTGGCAATCGAAATCATCTCGATGGTCACACTGCCGCTTGCGTTGCGATCAGTGATGATCACTTCCTTGTCACAGCCAATCAACTCGCGGTAAACAACAGAATTTCCGATATCCATGCTGATTGACTGCAAGCAGCCAGAGTAAGAAAGCAAGGAGAAGGTGTCTGTGTTGCCGTTCTTGAAGATCAGCGGCGTTGCCTGATTCGCGTAAGTGACGCTAGGCAATGCTGAATCATCAGGAGCGTTGTAGATGCCAGTGAAGGTAAAATCGATGGTTGGGATTTCGCCAACGTTTGCATTTAAGGTAAAATTGCCTCTTGCTCCAGTCACC
>Ga0213863_10001659_pt1 | contig 16044 bp, 15 predicted proteins | sample PICome_8_FD_160128 | JGI IMG/M metagenome (GOLD analysis project Ga0213863, IMG submission 160128) | Coastal seawater microbial communities near Pivers Island, North Carolina, United States - PICO497 | ecosystem: Environmental > Aquatic > Marine > Coastal | place: USA: North Carolina... | reverse complement strand
TGCCTCGGACCCAGGCTGAATAGTCTTATAGTTTCCTACAGAGCCGATTAAATAGTTTTTTGTCTGTCCGTTGTTAATCAGCCTAGTATATATGGTTTGTGTTTCTTTTGAGTTTTTTGTTGGCAGCCATGCAGTAAAAAAATAATGTTCTATCATGCTAATCCAGCTATTCTGGGTAACCCTAAGAAAGTTTTGATCTTCTATGTCAGAAAAAGCTATCTTGCTAAACTTTTCATCCTCATCATAAAAAGCTGCTCCAGTGTAAGTGTATAACATGCCATTGGAATTTAGCTCATCTCCTCTTTCTAACGAATAATATTGCCTCCAAGCTGCATCTTGATTTGATAGGTTTTTAATCTTTTGTGATAGGTTTATTAAATGTCCTGACTTGCTGAACGTATATGTCTTTGTAATTTCAGCCGAGGATTCTGATTTTCCTGTCAATATAACTTCTAGTGTGTCGCTTTCGCCTATATTATATTTCTTGAGAGGCGCATTATAGTTTTTTGGCTGATCTGAGTTTTTGCTTTGTAGCCCCGCTTTAGCGATGTAATGCTCAGAACCATTATTTAGTAACCGAACTTTTCTATCTGGGGATCCGAACACTTCAGGATAGTTTAAAAGTTTAGCAGAGACAATTGAGCCGTCTAGTAAACTGATCATAACTTCTAGCGCATTAGTCACCACCGTTATGTTCTCAGATGAATCAATTAAAGTTGTGCCTGGAGCCACATCATCAGGTGTATTGGTTTTGGGCTGAGATAATAGAGGCTTGGTATTTTCCTGATAATCTCTATTAGTCTCAGGAATATTATTTTGAACTACTTGTGACGGCTGGTCCTTATTATGCCAAGCATCATATAACAAAATTAATACAAGAAACAAACCGCTGTACAAAAATAGCCTATTGTTCATTTTTTTAAACCATCCCTGGGAACAGGATCAAAGCCATGTCTGCCACCCGGACGACAGCTTGTAATTCTTTTAATAGATAGATATAAACCATGCACAAGGCCGTGTTGTCTAATGGACTCAATCGAATATTGCGAACATGATGGCGTGAATCGACAATTCTGTCCAAGCAGCGGAGACACTAGAATCTGATAAATTCTAATTAGTGCTATTGGGATTTCAATAATAATTCTGTTGATTTTTTCCATTCTTGCATAAGAATATCACTTATTTGATGTTTATCAGAAGTTATTTTTGAAGAAATAACAACAAGGTAATCGTCCTTAGGTAATAAATCACAGATCAAGCTGAAGTTAGCTTTAATCTTGCGTCTGATTTGGTTTCTAATAACCGCTAAGTGAACAGCTTTTTTGGTAATCTGAATTCCGAGTCTAGCACAAGAAAAATTATTTGGTGCAGAGTATAGCCTGAAAACTGTAGACCTATATAACGGTTTATTGTTGAAAGTTTCTTTTGTAGATGAGTTAATTTTAAAGTACACAATAACGCGAACTGGAAAACATTATGGGCAAAGAACTGCTCTGCCTTTCGCTCTCCTAGCACTAAGTACTGCGCGGCCTGCAACAGTGCTCATTCTTGATCTAAAACCATGTTTGCGTTTACGTTTTAAATTACTTGGTTGAAATGTTCTTTTCATAATGATTAGTATACTGCTAATTATATATTTCTTTGTCAATATATAATTTTACTTTTTTTTATGAGAAGCTAGGCATTCAGGATTAAAACTATGAATATTACAACACTTTGGGATAAATGCCTGAAGGATATAGGCGGTCGTCTCTCTGACAAACAAATGAAGACGTGGCTCTATCCTTTAGAAGTAAGTTTAGACAATAGTACTCTTTCTATTGTAGCTCCAAATAAATTTATAAAAGATATGGTTGAAACTGACTACCTACAAATAATAAGGGAGGCTGTTGTAAGCCAGAGTGCCGATAAAGTAAACAAAATTAATCTTAGCCTGCCAGACATTAAGACACCAGTAGTTGTTGAAAAAAACACACATAAGCCTATACAGAGCACGCTGAATGAAGATTTGAGCTTTAATAATTTTGTAGAAGGGAAGTCTAATCAATTAGCAAAAGCTGCATGTGTTTCAGTGGTAGGCAATCTTGGACAATACAACCCTTTGTATATATATGGTGGTGTTGGTTTGGGGAAAACTCATTTATTACATTCAATAGGAAACGAGATAATCAAAAAGGATAAGACGAAAAGAGTTGTATACCTTCATTCTGAAAAGTTTGTGCAAAACATGGTTACCGCTATAAGACAAAACAAGCTAGAAGATTTCAAGACATTATATCGTTCTGTTGATGCTCTATTACTGGACGACATACAATTTTTTGCAAATAAAGAAAAATCTCAAGAAGAGTTTTTTCATACATTCAACACATTATTCGAATATAAAAAGCAGGTTGTCTTGACGTCAGATAAGTATCCGAAAGAGATCATGGGTTTAGAAGAAAGGATAAAATCAAGGCTTGTTTGGGGAATGAATGTTACTATTGATCCGCCAGACCTTGAAACAAGGATGGCAATATTGCATAGTAAAGCTGAAATGACAGGGGAAAAAATTCCTGATGATGTAGCATATTTCTTGGCAAAGAATGTGTATTCGAATGTAAGGGAGCTAGAAGGTAGCTTGAGAAGGGTACTAGCTACTGCACATTTTAAAAGAGAATCGGTCACATTAGAATTTGTAAAAGAAACACTTAGGGATCTTATATCTTTGCAAGAAAGATTAATGACTATTGAGCAGATACAGAAAACTGTCGCAGAGTATTATAAAATTAGGGTTAGTGATATATTATCGTCCAAAAGAGACAGGAAGGTAACGCTACCAAGACATGTAGCGATGGCAATGGCCAAAGATCTAACCAGCCATAGTCTCCCAAGCATAGGCGACGCATTTGGGGGCAGAGACCATACGACGGTCTTGCATGCTTGCAAAAAGATAGCGGCATTGAAAACGAGCTCATCATCAATATCGAAAGATTACCAAAATATTTTACATATACTTAATAACTAGTTAACAAACTGTTAATAAAATAAGCACGTAAGTTATCAACAAGTAATAAACTGTCTGATAAGTTTGAAGCACATCTCTGTTAACTGCACAAACAACCAAATATAACTCTCTATATAGTAGAACTGCAAAATAATAAAACTTAATAATAAAAATAATATATAATTTCAAATATGATTATAAAGATAGAGAAGGATAAATTAATAGAACCTCTAAAAAATTTAGTTGGTGTTGCAGAAAAGAAGCAAACTATGCCTATATTAGGAAATGTACTTTTCCGAACTGAGCATAACTCATTGTTGTTAGTAGCGAGCGACCTGGAAGTAGAGATATCTACGCAAGTGGATTACCAATCGGAAGGGGCCCTAGATAGCGCTCTCCCCGGTAGAAAACTCCTTGATATCCTGAGATCTTTACCAGGTGATGGTGATGTCACAATAGATTTTAATGAAGACAAAGCTACTATAAAATCAGGCAAAAGTCGTTTTGTGCTTGCCGCGTTGCCAGGCTCTGATTTTCCATATGATAAAGAAGAAACAGATTACAAGTTCGAAGCGTCTGCTGATAGCCTGGAAGGTTTAATCAACCAAACAGCTTTTTCTATGGCTGTTCAAGACGCCAGGCATTTCTTAAATGGTATGTTTTTTGAGGTAGCGTCTGACAAGATTACCGTAGTAGCAACAGATGGCCACCGTTTGTCAATGTCTGCTTGTAAACAGACTAATCCAGCAGAACCATCTGTTAATTGTATCATTCCGAGAAAATGTATAACTGAAATAAAAAGAATTTTAAGCGGTTTTAAGGACAATAAGGATCATTTAGTCTCTTTTAACATACAATCTAATCATTTTTACTTTAAAATAGATCAATATTTTGTTAAAAGCAAACTCATCGAAGGTAATTATCCGGATTACAACAAGGTCTTTCCTGAATCACTGCCACACAAACTTGATGTAGATAAGAATGAATTAAAATCAGCGTTACAAAGAATGTCTATTCTGTCTAACGAGCAGTTCAAAGGTGTTAAATTATCATTATCGTCATCAGAAGTTAAGCTGACTACGAACAACCCCTCACAGGAAGAGGGCGAAGATAGCATTTCCTGTAGTTACACCGGAGAAAACCTGGATATAGGGTTTAATCTCACATATTTGGTTGAAGTCATCGATGTTATATCTTCTGAAAATATTGTTTTGCAGCTTAATAACTCAGATTCTGGATGCCTAATTTCATCTAATGACAACAAAGCCTTAAATAAATATATTATAATGCCGATGCGAGTCTAATTTGTTTATTAGTCAATTTACAGCATCTAATCTTAGAGCACTCGATTTAATCACATTAACACCACACCACAACATTAATATTATTCTTGGCAAGAATAATGATGGCAAGACATCATTGCTTGAAGGCATGTATTTTTCTTCGTCATTAAAAAGTTTCAAGTCTGTTATGTCGTCATCTCTCATTAAAACTGGCAAGCAATCTACTCAATTTCTTCTAAATGTATCTAAAAGCAATGAAAACTTATCAATATGTATTGAAAAGAAGTTAAAAGGCGCTAACATTGTTAAAATTAACGATATCAGGTCTTCTGCGAAAGATTTATTCCTTGCTTTTCCTGTTCTTGCGTTGAATTTTGGTGTTGAGAATATTATCACCGGTCCTTCTGATTCAAGAAGATCTCTGCTTGATTGGGGAGCGTTTCACGTGGAACATAGTTACATAGATCTCTATAAAAATTTCAATAAAGCGTTGAAACAACGTAATACAGTACTCAAACGGAAAGATGTTGCTAACCTTGACTACTGGGATGAACTGTACGTTAGCTATGGCGAACAAATACACAGCAAAAGATCTGAGTATTTCTCTTTATTAAACGAGCATTTTATGGAATATAAGACTAAAATATTGAATATTATACCAGATGCTTATGATGATATTAAAGATTCAAAATTGACATATGATCAGGGCTGGAATAAATCTATGTCACTACAACAGTCTATAAACAGTCTGCGTGAAAAGGATCTTGTTTTGAAGTACACTTCTTCTGGTCCCCATAGAAGCGATATACTTTTTACAACAAATGGCATGACGCTCAAAGACGTATCCTCAATGTCTACACAGGTCATTAATGCTTTGCTATTGCTTTTAAGTCAAGCAAAGGCGTTTCACGTGGAACACAATGATAAGCCAATAATATTAATTGATGATTTATTTTTTGGAATAGATGATAAGAATCTTCTGCTTGTGATAAACTTACTGATAGACTCAGAAGCACAGTGTTTTGTCACAGCGCCAGACTTGTATAAGGCAAAACTGGAAGAGTCCATAATTAACAACAAAGAAATAAGAATATACGAATTTAAGGAGAAAGGTCTCAGGGTGGTTAATGGTGGCTAACAACAAATATGACTCATCGAACATTAAGGTTTTAAAAGGTTTAGAAGCCGTCCAGAAAAGACCTGGAATGTATATCGGCGATACAGACGATGGTAGCGGATTACATCAAATGATTTTTGAAGTAATGGACAACTCAATAGACGAAGCACTAGCGGGGCACTGTGACACAATTGACGTGACCGTACACGAAGACCAGTCTGTTACCATTGTAGATAATGGGCGTGGAATTCCAGTCGATGAGCATCCTGGTGAGAAAAAATCTGCCGCAGAAGTGATCCTAACCGTGTTACATGCTGGCGGTAAATTTGATGATAACTCTTACAAAGTATCAGGTGGTCTACATGGGGTTGGTGTCTCAGTTGTAAATGCATTATCAGAAACTCTGGAGTTAACTATTTATAAAAATGGCTCAATACATACGCAAGAATATAAAGACAGCAAGCCACTTGCTCCCTTGAAGATAGAGGGGAAAACAGAACTTAATGGTACAAAAATATCATTCAAACCAAGCAAAAAATACTTTACGCTAACAAAATATAATACAGATTTACTAAGAAGAAGATTTAAAGAGTTAGCTTTCCTAAATAGTGGAATAAAAATTAAATTTACTGACGAAACAAAATCACTAAACGAAGAATATAAATATGAAGGTGGTATAAAAGAATATATCAAAGAGATCACAAAGAAGAAAACGCTCATACAAGAAGAAATTATCTATTTTAAATCTGAGTCTAAGAACATTTTTATCGAAGTAGCAATGTTGTGGAATTCTTCATATCAGGAAGATATCTTATGCTTTACGAATAATATTCCGCAGAAAGATGGCGGAACACATCTATCTGGATTTAAAGCGTCACTAACTAAAACAGTCAACAATTTAATATCTAAACAATCATCTGGATCTAGAGACAAAATTGATGTAACTGGTGATGATTCTCGAGAAGGATTGTCTGCAATTATTTCGGTCAAAATGTCTGACCCAAAATTTTCATCTCAGACCAAAGACAAACTAGTGTCTTCAGAAGTCAAGGGTATTGTAGAATCTAGTCTTAACAGCAAGCTTTCTGAATTTTTTGATGAGAACCCAAAAGAACTGAAATCAATTCTAGCAAAAATTTATCAAGCAGCTAAAGCTCGAGAAGAAGCGCGTAAAGCAAAAGAATTAATTAGAAGAAAAGATCCATTAAGCATAGGCAATCTTCCTGGTAAGCTAGCAGACTGCCAAGAAAAAGACCCTACTAAAACTGAGTTATTTATCGTTGAGGGTGATTCTGCTGGAGGTTCCGCCAAACAAGCTAGAGACCGTAAAACACAGGCTATACTACCTTTAAAAGGTAAAATACTAAATACACAACGAGCGCAAGATCACAAGATCTTGTCATCATCCGAGATTACTACTCTTATAACGGCTCTAGGCTGTGGCTTTGGAGATGATCTCAAACTAGAAAACTTAAGGTATGGAAAAATTATTATCATGACCGATGCTGATGTCGATGGTGCACACATAAGGACGTTGCTTTTGACTCTATTTGAAACAAAGATGAAGAAATTAATCGACAATGGACATGTATTTATTGCTCAGCCACCACTGTACAAGATGAAAAAAGGTAAATCACAGCGGTATCTTGTTGATGACAAGGCTTTATCTAGCTTTATCAATGAAGATATCGCCTCAAATTATACGTTGCTCATTGACGATGCCATAGTTGACAAAGATTCTTTTTATACTCTGTTAAGCTCATATTCAAGTTTATCTTCTGTTATAGATCAATTTTCTTCTAGAAGAGATAAGCTTATACTTGAGAATTTAGCATTCTTTGATATTTTTAGTATTGATGACTTAAAAAACATTAAAAAAGCTAAGTCATGGTCTACATCGTTCATGAAATATCTGAACAGTAATACACCAATTAATATAAAATTTGATATATCTCCATCGGATCAACCTACAGAAGACAAAAGTTATAATATAAACATATCAAAAACAGTAAATGGTGTTTCAACAGATCTTGACCCACTAAATAGACACTTCTTTAGTTCTGATTCATACAAAGACCTGGTACAACTAAACCTAAAGCAGTACGCTTCTTCGTCTTTTAAATATACTTCTTCAGACTCCGACGTTGAATCACCGGCATATAAATTAAAAGATTGTTTAAATGCTCTTATCGACTCAAGCAAAAGGTCAATGACCCTACAAAGATACAAAGGTCTTGGCGAAATGAATCCGCCACAACTGGAAGAGACAACGATGAATACAAAATCTAGAACTCTGTTAAAGGTCCTTCCTCTAGAAGACCTTAATCAAGTTGTTGTTGAGTTGATGGGTGATGATGTAGAGCCTAGACGAGAATTCATAAAACAAAAATACTCTTCTGTTAAAAACCTTGATATATGATTATTTCTACATGGAATATTAATTCTATTAAAGTTAGAATTCATGCTGTATTACAATATCTAGAAGAATTTAATCCTGACGTTCTTGTTCTTCAGGAAACCAAATCTACTGATGATAATTTTCCTATCGATCTCATCAACAATGCTGGATATCATGTAACTTTTTTCGGCCAAAAAACTTATAACGGTGTTGCTACAATCTCAAAATCTAGGCCAAGCTCCGTTGATTTAAATCCTGTTAAAACTGATAAAAATGAAGCTCGATCTTTGCTCGTCACTATTGACGGAGTATCAATTCTTAATCTCTACGTCGTAAATGGCCAAGATATAAACACAGATAAATATGCATACAAACTAGCATGGTTTAAACAGCTACATAAATTCACAAAAAAATTATTAACACAAAATAACAAAGTTGTTCTCCTTGGTGATTTTAATATCGCGCGTACTGATAAAGATGTTTTTGATGTTGACAAAACCTCTGGCCAGATCCTTTGTTCTGATAAAGAAAGGTCCGCACTTGAAGACTTATTGGCTCTCGGTTTATATGACGTTTTTGATGATTTTGATTTTCCAGCTAAGACATTCACCTGGTGGGATTATAGGTCAGGCGCTTTCCAGCGCAACATTGGCTACAGAATAGATTTAATTCTTGTATCAGATAAGATCAGAAAAATAACCTCCGATTACTTTATAGACAAAGAAACCCGTCATAAGTCATGGTGCTTAGTAGAACCAAGGACATCTGATCATGCTCCAGTTAGAATTATATTAGAGTAATAGTAATGGTAGTTTATCATTCACTTTGATATCATAAAATAATACTTGGAGACTAACCATGAAATCTATTATGGTAATAAATTCTAAAGGTGGTTCTGGAAAGACTACTATCGCTGTTAATCTTGCAGCTTATTGTGCACAAAAAGGTTATGAAACTTACTTGGTTGACCTAGACCCTCAGGGATCTAGCACTCAATGGTTAAAAGAAAGGCCATTAAATAAGTCAAAGATTAGAGGATCTACTAAATTTCAAAAGCCACTCAAAAAAAATAAAAATACTGTCGTAGTTTATGATGTTCCTGCTGCCGTATATGGGTCTAGATTAGACTCTTATATTAAAAAAGCAGATATGATTGTTGTCCCAGTAATGCCATCACCTATTGATATGAAAGCCGCTGGTGACTTTCTTGTCTCTTTGCGCGCAATGGGGCCTGTGATTCGAAATAAAATTAAAGTAGGGTTAGTTGCAAATAGGGCCAGAGCTAACACTAACATCTTTTTAGAGCTAGATACTTATTTGGTAAAAGAAAAAGGCCTAAAATATATTACTGCTTTTAGAGACAATACTAATTATATTAAATCTGCCAGAACAGGTCTTGGTGTCTTCGAAATGGGAGAAAGTGCTACCGCTCAAGATCGTGAAGAATGGAAACCTCTAATCCGATGGTTGGGATTATAAGCTTTCCTTTATACCATCTTCAAGATTTTCATATTTAATACAATCTGGAAATAATCGTTTCATTTTAGTAATATCCAATACCCTAGACTCTTTTAAAAAGCTCGCTCTCTTCTCATCATACATGCTTATAGCTTGTTCGTAGCTTATATACTCTGGCAGCTTTATGTTTAATGCTTTATAAATAATCTCATAATACTCGGTAGTTTTCACTGCCCTCCCATCGCTCACATTTACTACCTCTGTTTCCTTGTTTTTAAGCTCCAATGCTTTGATCACAAGTCTGGTTAAATCGTTAACATGTATCAAATTAGTTGTACGACTTTCTTCAACCTTAATTAGCGGGTCACGCTCCGTAACTCTTTTTATTGGCAGCCTGCTGCGACCATAAATACCAGGCACTCTAAAAATAATGCCGCCAATATTTTTTTGCATACAGAATTTTTGAATTAGTTTTTCTGCATCCACCCTTCTCTTAGCTCTATTAGTTAAAGGATTCAACTGATTTTCTTCATTTACAATATTGCCGTTACAATTACCATAGACGCCGCTTGTACTTATATAAATCAATTTCTTTATTTTATAATTAACGATATTGTTCAAAAACTTTTTTAGTCTTGTATCTTGTAAATTTACAGTATCTGGCGGTGCCATGTATACTATTACTGACCCATCGATATAATCCATGTCATTTGTGATCTTGTCAAAATCTATTTGTATTGTTTTTACTTCATGCCTGTTTTTTTTTATGCTTCTACAAAGTTCTATAATATTAAACTTATCTCTAATAATATCTTTCTTAGCGATTATTGATTCACCCAAGTACCCACTACCGGCCAATATTAAATTACCCTTATTCATTATGTTCTTGTAACTTCTCTATGTATGTCTTTGCACTATTGTTGTTTGCAATAACCATTACATCGTCAAAAGGATTGTCTTGAATGTCTTCAATTATGCGCTCGTTTGGTATTACTAGTATCATCTTTTTATAAGATGATGACTTGTTGACGAATTTAATAAAAGCGTCTAATGCAGTTTTGCTAGATATTAAAATATAGTTACTTTCTTTATCTGATAAATCATCTTCGCTTATAAATGAATTTATTTCATTTCTTCTATAAACATTTAGCTCATCAACTACTTTGCCTAGTTTATGCAATTGTTCACATATATAGTTCCTGCCACCTTCCCCTTTTATCACTATATATGTCGTGTTATCTTTTTTTTCCTTACTTATCAAGCGTATCAATTCTTCGCTGCAGTAGTTTTCGTCTGGATGGATAATCTCATTCATAAATAATCTGCTTAACTCTAATTTAGTATATTTGCCCAAACAATAGATCTTTGCTTTACTATTTCTTACTATGTCTTCATGTATATCAGCCGAATATTTCACAGCATTCTTGCTCTGAAATATAATGTTCTGTATATGTGCCACAGGGTTTTTATAAATTTTATTTTCAAATGATAGCTTTTCTATAGACAGAGCTATTCTTTTTTCTATAGCTATACTTTTATTACGGCACAGTTTTACTAAATCATTATATATAGTTAATTCTGAAGTGACTGTTATTTTCATACTATTTACTTAGAAGTTTTCTTGCGCCCTGCTGTATAAAGATATCTGCAAGTTTTATTCCGGCATTAATATCTTCGTCAGATTTGTCTTCATATTTAGTCCTAATATTATTTTTACCATCAATATCTGACACATATGCACATACTTCAAGTTTATCTTTCTTAAATCTCGCATGGACTCCAATTGGAGACATGCAATCTCCATCTAAAGTTTTTATAAAACTTCTTTCTATCTCAGCACACGTTTGTACTTTTTTAATCGTATGCATTGTTAATATTTTTTCAATTTCATAATTTGATTCTAAGTATTCAATGCATAGTATTCCCTGTCCTGCTGACGGTATAAAATCATCTAGTGGCAGATATTGTTTGATCTTGTCTTTAAGGCCCATTCGATGCAGACCTGCTGCAGCTAGAATTATTGCGTCAATTTTTTCCTCTTTCATCTTTTTTAATCTAGTCTGAATATTCCCTCTAATTTCAACAATCTTAAAATCACTCGAATACTTTTTTAGCATGGAAATTCTTCTAGGACTAGATGTACCAACGACCGCATTCTTTGGTAATTCGTGGATACTTTTAAATTTTTCGGAAACTAAAGCATCCGCACTATCTTCCCTTTCAGAAATTGACACAATTTTGAACTTCTTGTTCAATATTGCTGGCACATCTTTTAGTGAATGAACGGCAATATCACATTTTTTACTTATCAATGATTCTTCTAGCTCTTTAAGAAACAGGCCTTTGCCACCATGTTGTTTAAAAATCTTCTTTGAAACTGTGTCACCAGATGATGTCATTGGAACAATCTTAATTTCACAGCTCTTAGACATAAGTTGTTTAACCATGTTTGCCTGTTTTAACGCCAATGGGCTATTTCTTGTCGCAAGTCTAATTATATTTTTCATATTTATAATTTTTTGTTTTTATTTATACTATACTTACTTATAAATAATGTAATTAAAAAATAACAAATATCATGAAAAATGTAACTTGGTCTAGTAGATTTACCAAACAAATGGATGCTGAGGTTCTTGAATTTAGCCAAAGTCTCAATATAGATATTGTACTATTTAGCTCAGATATCAAAGTAACAATAGCTCATGTGGATATGCTTAAGAGTTGTGGACATATTACATCTACTGAAAAGAAGAAAATAATCGCTGGTTTAAAAAAGGTCCTCGCGCTAGCTGAAAATGGAAAACTTAAGTGGTCTGTTGATTTTGAAGATGTACATATGAACATTGAAAATGCGTTGGTATCAATTATTGGTGATGTAGGTAAAAAAATTCATCTTGGTAGGTCAAGAAATGACCTAGTTGCAACAGATTTGCGCATATATTTAAGAGATTTTATTGACCTGTATATAGATCAACTCAGAGATATACAATTTGTTCTAGCCAATGTTGCTATTAAACACTCTGATTCATTATTTCCAGGGTTTACACATATGCAGGTGGCACAGCCTGTCACATTTGGCCACCATTTACTTGCTTGGTGTGAAATGATCCATAGAGATGAAATTCGGTTGTTAAATAACAGAGAATCCATCAATATTATGCCATTAGGCTCAGCAGCACTTTCTGGGACATCCCTTAAACTGAACAGGGCCATGGTTGCAAAAGCGCTTGGTTTTAAATCAGTAACTAAGAATTCTATGGATGCGGTTAGTGATAGAGACTTTGTATGTGACTTTGCTTATGTAAACTCTATGATCATGATGCATTTATCAAGAATATGCGAAGAACTAGTGTTGTGGATGAACCCACAATTTAGTTTAGTAGAATTAGACGAGGGTTTTTGTACAGGGTCGTCTATCATGCCGCAAAAGAAAAACCCCGACGTAGCTGAACTAATCAGAGGCAAGACGGGTGGGGTATACGGTAGTCTTGTTGGTATACTAACACTATTGAAAGGCCTTCCCCTTACTTATAATAGAGATATGCAGGAAGATAAAAGCATATTGTTTGAATCAATTGATACTACAATGAGTTGTTTGAGCTTAATGCCAAGAATGATATCAACGATGTCTCTTAATAAAGATAATGCAACTTCAATAGCATCAAGCTCCTTTTCTACTGCTACAGATTTAGCAGAATACTTGTCAAAAAAAGGCATGCCTTTCAGAACATCACACCATGTTGTAGGAGACATCGTTAAGTTTTGTGAGAAGAAATCTATCCAACTAAAAGATCTCACATTAGAGGATTTAAGAAAATTCTCAGATTTAATAGGGCCTGATATACATAAAGTCCTTGATCCTGTAACATCAGTCAAGTCTAGAAATGGAGTTGGTGAAACAGCCCCACAATCTGTAAGAAGAGAATCAACAGCTATTCTAAAGCGTCTTAAAAAATTTGGTTCCAAGTAATGCATAAGTTTGTAATATTGTTCGTTGCAATATCATATAGCATAGTAAGCTATAGCTCTGCCCCTACGATTGATGATTACTTAGATAGAGCTGAGCCTGATATGTATGATCAATATATTTATGGTCTCGAAGGAGGGCTAGAGTGGGCACAGGAATTTACATTTTCCAGACATTCTTTAGACTTTTTCTGTAAACCAAATGATCTAATACTATCAGCTGTTAAACTTAGGATTATGATAGATAAAGAGATCAACGAAAATCTCTCTTTTTATTCAAAGTATGGCGACGCCCCCTTAATTGGTTTAGCTCTCAGAAATGCTTATATATCTGAATTTCCTTGTAATTGAGCTACAAAGTCAAATTTCTCTTTACCTGATTATATATTTTTGAGTATATTTTCATTATACTATCAAGATACGATAAATATGGAGGAACAATCATGGCAGAACATCCAACACCTAATGGTGATGATATTATATTGCCCGATGGAACAGTGGTAGGAACTTGGAACGGAGAAGACGTGAAGGATCTTCAGGTTGAAGTTCAAAGAATTATTGCTGAACAAAAAGCAAGTGGCGCTGACCGTAATAATCTTTTAATAAGATTTGGTATCCCACATTTTGATCAAACACCTGACCATCTGAAACCTTTTATAGCATATGCTCTTTGGGGCGTTGATAAAAAAGGAAACTGCTTAACTCATAGAAGAGCTGATCATTTTGAAACAGTAGAAAAAATCAATGAGAAATATGGTAGTGAAACAGCTATAGCAGCAGCTCAAAGACATAGAGAGTAGTAGCTGTAATATGAGCCCTACATTAGGGCTCATATTAATTACTGAGCCATTCGGAAACTTTCAAGCTTACTTCCTTAGTTACTGTATGACCAAAGTCTCCTGTATAACTAATAATTTCTTTAGTTTTCGAGCTTAAGAACTTATGTGTTTTCTCATAATCATTAAAACTAATAGCTTGATCTGAAAAACCATGCGCTATGAATATTTTGCTTCTCATAATATTTGAATCTTTATAAAATTCAGCACTCGGCATATAACCAGACAGCGCAATGCATCCATAGAATTTATGTGAAGTATTGAACAACATGCTGAGTGATAATGCTGCTCCTTGAGAGAATCCACCTATTATAGAAACCTGCTCTGTTTTTAAACTGAAGCTATCTATGAATCTGCTGATCTCTGCTTTACTCTCTTCTAGGCCAATGTGATCTTCTTCTATAGATCCATCTTCTGCTTTTTTAGGTAACGGATACCACGATCTTTTATTGTCTACTAAAGGAGCGTTTGGCATTATTATGCAAATTTCATTATTCATCTGCATATTAATCATTTTCATGATCGGCTCAAATGACCAATTATTAGATCCATAGCCATGAAACCAGAATATTACTTTTGAAGCTATTTCTGTATCACCTATTATTATTACATCATCATTATTTAAATTCATTATGAGCCTAGTAGCTAATCGATATTATGATTATAATGTATCATATGATAAATAAAATTAAATATTCTTGTGTTAACTCGCTTCGATTACTATTATTTATCTTTGCATCGTTTCTCCTTGTATCTTGTGGGAATAAAGGACCTCTAACTCTTCCAGATCAAGATATACCTGAAATTAATTCTGAACAATCGTCTGTTGGCGAAACAGAGTATTAGATGACAATTGATTATAAAGAAGATATTTTACACTTTGATAATAATAATCTTTTAGAGATTTCTAAAACTCGTCAGACGCCATTTTATTTATATTCTGAGAATATTATCAAAAATAATTATAATTCTTACAGTGAAAGCTTTGGCGGCCACAGTCATAATATTTGTTATTCAGTTAAAGCAAACTCAAATCTTTCTATACTCTCACTCCTTGCTAAACTTGGATCTGGTTTTGATATTGTTTCAGGTGGTGAGCTTACTAGAGTTCTAATGGCAGGCGGTGATCCAGCCAAGATTGTTTTTTCTGGTGTTGGGAAAACTGAAGAAGAAATCATACAAGCTCTTGATAATAATATTATGTGTTTCAATGTAGAATCAAAAGATGAGTTATATACTATAAACAAAATTGCAAAACAAAAAAACAAGAAAGCCAATATATCCTTTAGAGTAAACCCTGCTATTAATGTGAATACTCATCCATATATTACGACTGGTATGAGAGATAATAAATTTGGAATTGATCAATCAGATATATTGTCACTTTATAAAGATGCATCTATGCTTGATGGGATTTCAATCGCTGGAATTGATTTTCATATAGGCTCCCAAATAATGGATCTTGAACCTTATTTAGAGTCTCTTGTAAAAATAATTACAATCGCAGATGATCTTAATGCAAGCGGCATTCCATTGAAGCATATTGATATAGGTGGAGGCTTGGGCATCTCTTACGAGGGAGAGCCTATTGTTGATAAAAAAGTCTATATTTCGGAAATTATTAAAATAATAGGTGACAGAAAACTTTCACTAGTCATTGAGCCTGGCAGATCTATCGTGGGAGAAGCTGGTTTATTGATTACTAAGATAATCAATATAAAGGAGTCATCTACGAAAAGTTTTGCTATTACTGATGCAGGCATGAATGACATGCTGCGACCACCTTTATATGAAGCATTTCATTCTATCAAAGAGGTCGTAAACAATAGTATTGGTAAAACCGCATATGATGTAGTTGGCCCTATATGTGAAACAGCTGATTTTCTAGGCAAAGACAGAAAGTTATCGATAGCGCAAGGGGACTTCCTTGCAGTTGAAAATGTTGGCGCATATGGATTTGTTCTTTCTTCAAATTATAATACAAGACCAAAGATTGACGAATC